>Ga0126338_10002943_pt1 | contig 11871 bp, 8 predicted proteins | sample OrbCmetagenome_2_FD_92529 | JGI IMG/M metagenome (GOLD analysis project Ga0126338, IMG submission 92529) | Coral microbial communities from Petempiche,Puerto Morelos, Mexico - Orbicella C C metagenome | ecosystem: Host-associated > Invertebrates > Cnidaria > Coral | place: Petempiche,Puerto... | reverse complement strand
CTTAGCAGTGTGTTTCATGTTGTATTTTCTTTCAAGGCCCAAAAACAACTTACAATTAGCGTTTGCCAAGACAGTTTTAAATTTTATCGCGGTATTTTACGTTGGGTTCTGTTCATTTTAAATTCAGTAATATGTAAGAGCAGCAAATGTGACAATTTTACTTTTCACGCCAACGTTTGTAGCTTCAGATACTTTTGTTTTCCTTGCCAATGTATGCAACAAGATACCTTTGTTTCCTTGAAAATATATGAAAGATGTGTATTTTTTTTTTTACTCACTGCTGGAAATAAATGGAATATGTAAGTTAAATATCTGCTGAAAAGTCAAGGAGGAACAATTTTGTTTTATTCAAAATCACTGATAAACAAGAACTAATCTAATTATCAAATAGTCACGTCGAGTCATGGAATAGCACATTCTTATTCTGTTGCCAGCTTTAGTGTTAACAATAAAGCCACATCAAACTAATACACAATGCTATCTAGTAATACAACTGAGGAGTGTTTCAAGGAGTAGTATTGAAGGTAAAGATTGTTACTTGACCGAAACAAACATTAAAGTTTACACCTCATTGTGTTAGTGCCTTAGCGCAGAGTGAACTGCAGCCCCACAAACCATCCCAATAATGCCCTCTGCACTAAAAATGAAGAGTCTGAAGAACATTGAAAAAGAGCCAGTATGTTAATGCTTGTTGTTAGCACTTATTAGCATTTGTTGGTGTTTGTAAGTGTTTTAGAGTGTTTTGTTGGCATCAGTGGTTAGTTTTTAAGGACACTCGCATAAAAATTTCCCAGTCAATAGGTTTTTTTTAGTTTTTACTGCAGTCAGATAATGAGTTACTTGTGCCAGAAATGCAAAAAAAATTGGGGTCACCGACTTCATTTCAGAGATAAAACATGTGGAAGACTACCAGTGAGACGATCTCAGATAGTGCAGAGTGCAATTTACGGCTCTGATACAGTAGTCAGAAGGGAGAGAACAGCAGGGGTGAGGACCTGTGTGACTACTGTATCAGAGCCGTAAATGGCACTCTGCACTATCCGATTTTGAAAAATTGACACATGTAATTCAGCATGGTCTACAAGGTTTTGTAGTTAAAAAAATTGAAGGTGAGTCAACGGAGGCAAATGATCTTAGTCATATTTTGTAGAAGTGGGTCTGTCACATAAATAATTCCAAATGTTACCAACGTTTTCACAAAACTTAACCCTTTAAGAGGCATTTGAAACCGTTTTTTGGCAGTTGGGGCTTCCAGGCATGTCTTGGTATGTATTCCTGTGGTTAGTGGCCCTTTAGGGTCCATTCCACCACTGAAGGCTGGGTTCCAGTCTTAGCAACAGTCAGCGGCCTTCTCTGTGGCTTAGGTTTTAATCGCATCGTGCTCAAATTACAGTTTATCTCGTGTGTTGCATTGTACCAGGCGGGTGTTTGTGCATTCTTTGTGTCTTTTATGATTTTTTCCTTTCCTTCTCATCATTGTGGAATTGCGTGGCTGTGTTGCTTGCCTTAATTTTGGTTTTTGTTGCTGTTCTTTGTGGCAAGCATCCTTGTGTTGTTGTCCTGTTGCACGATGGTTAAGCCTCACTCAACTAACAACAGCCTGGCTGCTGGTGTTGTCTCTTCTGCCACGCCGTTAACCACTGTTGTTATCATGCATCGCTCGATAGCTTCAGCGATAGCTTGATTGCCAAAAGCTTCACTGAGCATTTCTACTGATGCGATCGCTGAGGCCGTGGCTCATGCACTTGCCATCTGAACTTTCAGGCATCCTCTCACATTACAACCGAGCACCGCCCCCTCCTCAAGCTTGTCCATGTTGGCTGCTGGCATTTCTTCCCAGGCAGTTCCAGAAAACAATCATCCAGCCACGTCAGCCCAGTCCAGCATGGTGGTCTCATCTAGTCTTGAAAAACTTGTAATCATAACACAGGTAGACTCTCCCACTTATGAGTACTTAGACGTCCATGTCCACCATAACCACCCCAAGCACGGCTCTGCAACGGGGTCCTATTCCCTCATTGATTGCGTCAGGTATTTGGTTCAGTACAGTGCTACCAGTCAGGGCTCGACACTAACTTTTCAACTTACTAGCCAAGTGGCTAGTGACTACTAAGATGTTACTGACCAAACACATTCTTTTACCAGCCAAGCCTTGAGGCTGGCTACCTTATTACATGAAATTTTTGCAACACGTTTATTTCGCGATTTGAGGGTGTGCATATTTCGCAACACTTAAATTCGCTATTTTGCAAACATTTGCATTTTGAATCACTTTAACCTTGCATTTTTGAGTAACACAAAATTTGTTTCCTTGGTAATGTTACTTAAACATATCTTTGAATTTAGTAAACTGACTTTATCAAAGGTACAATAACGTCAGTTTCTCTATTGGGTACATCTAATTGTATCACAGACACAGACACAGTCAGAGACACAGACACAGACACACATACGCACACTATAAAATTTATTACGTATAATAACTGCCTTACATACCTCATCTCTTGATAAAAGACGCTGTAATGTGCACCTTGTCTCTTTCCATGCTTCTTTTCCAAGACCCATGAAGGCATTTAGTGTTTGCTAAAAGTAATATGATATGGGCTCATTTAGATGACCAGTACAACTTTTCCATGACAACTTTTCCACGTGGGACTAGCTTATATTTAAGTGTACAATGCAAACTGCTTCATGTGAATCAAACCAGGTTTGATTTACATAGAAAAAAACTCAAAAAAACTCAAGACATGTTGTACAATTGCTGTAAGTTTGCAATGCAATGCAAGGTAACACCGACACCTTTGCCCATAAAAAGGTCACAGTGATGTAATACACCTAGGGTTTATGTTAATGGTTAGCTATGATTTAACATGTAATTTCTGATTCCTGATTGTCAAAAGTACAAAATTCCAATTATACAAAAGTTCAGTTTACGTCTTTGCAAGCGTCCATGACAACCAGAGAGATAGTAGAGAATGCAATAAAAAAAAATATGATTGGAGCAAGAGGTATAATGATTCCATTTTTCTGATACTTGTATGTTGTTTTTATGTTTCCTCTGATTGTGCTGTTATTATCCGGATCATAGCCTTTTGTACCTTTTAGCACATTTTTAAGCGTTTTTTTTTGGCATACAAGATGTAATGTTATTGTACAATCTTAATATGTTTTCCAATGTATTAGGCATTTGCTATATTAAATATATTCAGTTTTTATGTGATTCCAAGTGGATTATTAAAAATTGACAATTAGAAGGAAAGAATACTTGGTTTCGCAGTCAATGGCTTTCTCCGGCCCTAAATAGATGACATGAAACGAAACCTACTACAGTAAAAACTCTTCAGAACATTAAACAGCTAAACATTACCATTTGCTTTTAGATGCTTCGACTTAATCTAAGATATTTGTAGTTTGAATTCAAACGAAATGAAGCCCAGTGATAAGGAAGACATCCACGAAAGCATTTGGACACGAAAACAGACTGCGAAGACAGCTAAATAACGTTGACAACTGCCTCACCAATCCAGAAGAATCATCAGTCTTACAAATGAGAGAATGCTCTTGGAGACGAAATTGGAGATCCTAATCTCGGTTCAAGAGTGGCTCAAAACTGCACTAGAGAAAGATTCAGTAGTGAAGTATGTGGCCCTAGAGAAATTTGAAACCTGAACACGTGAACATTCCAATGTGCCTAGAAGAGTTAACACTGGATTACAAGAGATTTTGCAAGAAAAAAGACATTCCCAATTCAGTTGTGCTAGAACCTTGGAACATAGACCATCTACTAGAACATCCAGTTTGTTCACTGTGGATAGAAAGGCTGAGACCACAGTGAAAATTACAAAATTAAAAACAGAGCTTATGTTTATTTAAGCTCAAACAAAAAGAACGGGCAGCTGCCCTTACTGAGCAAGAGGATGAGCTTTGAAAATTAAAGTTCACTAGGGAGTTAGACGTTGCCAAGTCCAAAATAGATGCTATGAACAACAGTGGTGAAATGCATTCCTGGGTAGTACAAGAGAGGGAAATTTCTACATGGGAAGTACTGGATTTGTTCTCGAAATTGACTTTTCACATGGATAAAATCATTCAAAGGTTTTAAGAAAAAATGCACATGTATACTGAACTCTATCAGTCTTAAAAAAGATGACCTTAAATGTCTTAGAGAAAACTAGAAATGATTTCCTGATTCAGTATTCTCTCAAGACCAGTCAACAGTTTAACCAAACTACAGTAACTGTTATAAAAATCGAAGTACAGTGTTTGGCATGGTCAACATATCCCCTTTTCATTCTAAGTCAAATCCAAGTTCTTTTAGCTTTGATTTCAGCCAAGGTATCACCTACCAAAGTCCAAACCCTCGTTCAAGTCGTGGCAGGTGGGCAACAGGTCAAGTAGAGGATTGCTAGACAGGGTGAAGTATGGCAGCAGATCTGTTCCTCCAGGCTGCCAAAGTAGCCACAGAGGCCTGTCTAGAAGCTTGAAAAACACCTTGCTAATGGCACAGTGGTGAAGATAGATGGGCCTATCACCTGTTTAGTGGATAAAGCTGATTACAAAAACCTTACAAGGAAGCCTCAAGACTCAACTAGCTTAGGGAGGAGGTGTCTCACCTATGTCTATGACGTAACATAGCCAAACCCGAAGGGAAGCTACCTCGCTGATCCCCTTTCTCACGCCCAAGGCAAACACCATGTTCGGAACGTGGAATGTTAGGACAATGTACAAAACTGAAAAGGCTGTGTATGTTGCAATGGAAATGCAAGCATATAAATTGGCACTCCTAGGTCTACGTGAGACAAGATGGATTCAAGCTGGATGAGTGAAATTAGTTAATGGGGAGATGATTATCTCTTCAGGCCATGGAGAGGACATTGCCCCACACATGAAGGGTGTAGCTTTCATGTTATCAAAGGAAGCAACCAAGTCGCTGATAGAATGGGAGCCTGTATCTTCCAGGACAATCAAGACCAGATTTCACAACAAGGTGCAGAGGGTCACTGTAATCCAGTGTTATACTACAGCGAATGATGCCCAGGAGGACTGTAAAAATGGCTTCTATGAAAGATTGCAGGCAGAAATCGACAAACAAGCTAAAAGAGATGTAGCACTGTTGATGGGAGACTTCAATGCTAAGATAGGCAGTGACAACACTGGACAGGAACAGTCAATGGGGAAGCATGGCCTTGTGGAAATGAATGAAAATGGAGAGGTGTTCAGTGATTTCCGTGCCTTCAACAACATGATCATTGGCAGAAGTGTGTACCCTCACAAAAGGGTCTACAAGATAACCTGGGGATCTCCCAATCATGCAACCAAACATCAGATAGACCACATATGCATCAGCCATAGGTTCCGCAGGTCACTCCTTGATGTCAGGTTAGGAGGGGGAGCTAATGCTGCTTCAAACCATCACCTTATAACAGGGGAGTTCCAGTTCAAGTTGAAAGTTCAACAAAGGGGCAATGAGAACAAGTCATTGACACAATGTAGAGCTGCTGCAGGACCCAGATACCAGAACAAAGTACCAAATCAACATCTTAAACTCATTAATAATTCATCAAGATTAGACAAAGGAAGTCAAGAAAGTGACAGTGTTTGTACATCTGATCTTAATTAGCATAGATTTTTACAATTTTATTTCTCTGTTTCCTCCTTAATTTTAGTTTCGATTCAGAAGATATATCAAACACTCAAGACAGTATTTGACCACATTTCCAAACACCTTGAAGCTCATAAAAAATACTCCACTGCACGTCGTATTTTCAACTCTCTTCTCAGTGTTTGGAAATGTGGTGAAACACAGTCTTTCGTGTTTGATATATTACATCTGAAACAGATGCCAACTCCTAGCAGACATGCACGAGGAAGGAGAGGAGTCATTACAAGTTCCACTTGAAGAAACACCTAGAGCAGAGGCAGTGGAGAGCTCATGGCGACTGATCAGGGACTTTGGAAGGGGGCATGCGAAGAAACATTAGGTCACAAAACAAGACAACACAAAGAGTGGGTCAGCTTGGAGATGGCAAAGAAAATCATGACGAGAAAAGAACAGAAGAAGAGGTTAAACAAAGCAGAACCTGGTAGGCCAAGAAGGAGGCACAGATAGAATATGCAGGAATTCATAAAGAGGTTAAAAAGAGCATCAGACAAGACAAAAGAAGATAAACTGACAACCTAACACAACAAGCACAAGAAACAGCTGGAAAAAGAAATATGAAAGACGTGTATGAAATCACCAGACGGCTGACAGGAAAGCCAAAGGTAGCAAACAGACCAGTGAGGGGCAAAAATGAGAGTGCATACAAACCAAAGTGACCAATTAAAGAGATGGGCTATGCATTTCTGAGAGCTGCTCAATCGACCACCACCAGCAGAGCCAGCCAAGATTAAACCAGCCAAAAACCCATTGGAGATGAACACAAGCAAACCAATAAGGCCAAGCATTTTTTGGGGGAGGGCTAAGCATTTTGGAGAGCTGCTCAATCGACCACCAGCGGCAGAGCCAGCCGAGATTGAACCAACCGAAAACCCATTGGAGATGGACCCAAGCAAACCAACAAGACCAGACATCAAAAAGGCAATAACACATATGAAAGGCGGTTAGGCTCCTGGACCTAAAGGAATACCTCCAGAAGCCATCAAAGCAGACCTGGACACTTCGGCAGAAATGTTTTACACTATCTTTGAGAAAATCTGCAAGACAGAAGAACTGCCCAATGAATGAAAGCAGCGTCACCTAATCAGGCTGTCAAAGAAAGGAGACCTAAAGGAGTGCAAAAACTGGTGCTGAATTATGCTGTTGTACTAAACAGGGTGATATTGGAATGGATGAAGAACAAGCTAGACAAAAGACTCTGAGATTAACAGGCTGGCTTCCGGGTCCTGCACAGACAATATTGTAACATTAATAATAATAACAGAACAATAACTGGAATGGAACTCCTCTCTGTACTTAACATTCATAGACTACGAGAAAGCAGTCTTCATTCCAAGATATCAATGTCTTGTTGTCTCTGTAAAAAATGTATTCACACGCGATTTCTAGTCCATATCTGGCTCTTCTATGGAATGTTACCTCTTCCGCACCCGATCAAGTTTGCACCCACTGAGTTCACACTCCTGTTGATGTGGGTACAAACTTGGTGGGTGCGAACACACTTGGGGGCAAAACCTCCAGCTACCCATCTACATAATGACACATTTGCGAGCCATGATCATACTTCGGAAAGCTCATTATTTTTGTGGCTACTAAAAGTTATTACATGGGTTTAGATGGGCAATGGCGCATGGGGTACGTCTCTGCAGTTACAATATATGCTACTGAGGCAAAATTTTGACCAAAAATGGTCTAAGCTCTTGTAAGCGACCACCTCCTGTAAATGATCACCTCCTGTAAGCGACCACCTAGGCTTGACACTTTGGGTGGTTACTTACAGGAGGTTTGACTGTATTTATTATATGGCAAGGAAGTCTTGGTGTAACTTGGTCGGGATTTTACCGCACGGACAAAACAGTCATAGGATATTTTTTTATCACAAAAGCATGGCCGAGTGCCACGTAACAAAATTAATCACTTAACTAACCTCCTCAAGCCCTACTAAGGAATATTGACCCCCTGTTGCAGTGTTGGAAACTAAATTTTATCTGCACTCGCCATTTGGCAAGTGACCCCCAAATTGCACTAGCCCAGTGTAATTTTCACCCACCCAGAAAGATGCCTCCCCTCCCCCAAAGAATGTCTGCAATGATTCACAAACCAAACATTTTTGGGGTATCTCGTAATCATGGATGACCAGCTCACCCAGCTTTGGACCTATCATTAAGTGGTACAGTTAAATAACTTTTTGTTTTCTTTCATTCTTTTTTTACCATTCAGTTAACTATTTGTTGGTATCTATTTTTGCGCGTGTGTGAGCACATGTTTTTTTTCCTCTTTGATTATGCATGTTGCAACCAAGGTAAAGCATATTAATTTTTTTTCGATCTACTTATCTTGTTTAGTTTTCTTAAGTACTATTCTGAGTAGTTCTTTTACCATATTATCATGAAAAATCCTTAATTTAACGACTTGCCAGATTTAAAGTCACTTAAAAACATTCATGATCACCAAAATAAGTCTTAACCCATTGACTCCTGTGCCGTCCGTAAATGCCCATGCAAAAAACCCCTCCAATTTCCTGTGCCGCCCATAACCGCCCGTAAAAAAGCACGTGGGGACAATAGCCTTTCCTACCCTCCCTGAAGACTTTTTGATTCTCTTATTGTTCTATTGTTCTTCAGGACAAATAAACCAATCAGAATTGACTTACTAAGCATATTTTTAGAGGACTTTAGGGGTCCCAGAAAGACAGTTTTTCTTCTTAAAATCATGCGCTCATAAAGTGCAGGTTATCATGGCACGCTGCGGGCCAAATCTGCAAACTTCAAAGGTCTTGTTTTCATTCCTAACACAGAGAAATTACTGCTTTGGGATTTAAAATAGAAAAGAAAAAAAAATTAATGTTTAGGTGGCCTCAGAATGGAAGATCGAGGTGTACAGTCCTCAAACCTTTCTGGCATAGAATTTTTCCTTCCTTCAACTGCCACGAAAACATGACAATCGGTGCACTTTCAAGTGAGTTTTGTATACAGATCACGGACTTAAAGCAGCTTCCTGGACTTTAGAAACAAAAATGGTAAAGTACATTATTGCTTCAAAGTTGAATGCAACTTTTGGAATGATTGGTAACGCCATGGCCGATAAAATGACTGCAAAAGTGATTGGGAGAAACACAGAGCTTTCGCTTTGGCGTGAAGAATTAATTTGAACATGCAGTCATGCAGTGAAGGACGTCTGCGAAATTTTGATTATTTTTTTGCTTTTAAATAGGTTTCTTTGCCTTGGCTTGAATGAAAATTTATTGTTATTGAACTTCCTTTTGCATTTGTTTCATTTGGTGCCCTGTTTTGGGGAATTTTAGGTTCTAAAAGTGAACAGTATTTTTGCACGCTGGATTTCTGCATATTTGATTCACGGTGATCTCCGTGGTTTGTTTGATTATAAGTTTATTCGCTTCGTTCAAATATATTTTTTGGAGTCTTATTCAGCTACTACAGAATTGCCGAGAAAAGAACTAAGTGGCCACTAATTTAACACAGTTGAAATACCATTGATCTCAAAATAATTTATTTGTTTTTGTTGTCTGTTTGACTTACAACTTTCATCTTTCTTTCACAGCACTGTAACATTTTGTCATGCAGCAAAGAAATTATTTGATTTCTTGTGTTCAAATTGGTTTTTACATGTGTCTTTCACGTTTATTGTCTGTTGTTTTCTCAAATGTTAGCCATTATACATGTAGTACAAGAATGGAAATCCTGTTGTATTTGGTTTCAATTTGTCCTCTGAAGTCCGTAATAACTCATTTTTGCATATTCAATTTTCTCAGCTTTTTTGTTGTGCATTTTATATGTTACGCGGCAAAGAAATGATGTAATTTCTTGTTTTCTCATCAGTTTTAACCATCAAGTTGAATTCTTTTTGTCGATGTTTTTTAATATTTTGGCCCTTCATCTATTCAACTTGAAATAAACGATGTCTTGAAACCTAATCTTGTGTGTGTGGTTACTGCGCATATGGTTTATTTTTAGCGCTCGTGCTCATTCTGAAATGTTGAAAAATCCCTGAGAATTAAGGGGTGGGTTACGTGCAATTTCATTTGGGCGTCAATGGGTTACTGTAAAAGAAATTGTTTCAAGTTACGTTTAGTTACGTTTCAATTGGTTCCGGTGGTCACCAATCTTGATAAAATGCAGTATTTGCTAACTAGTCGTCACTATTAAAATATAGCTTACTCGAGATTATCTGCAGATGCCGAATAGCAAAAATTTGCATACACAAAGAATATCATTTTATATAAAGATTTTCATGCTGCACTATTGAAAATTACAGAAATACTAAGACCCATCAAAAATAAACAATCTCCAAGGAAAATTGAAATTTTCAATGCAAATGTTTGCATTCTCTGTGTAGTTTGCTATGTCCAAAGTCAAGAGCAAATGGAAGATCATGTTTCATGTTAATTGACGTGGAACAAACGGACAAAAAGTCAAAGCCTCAACTTACAACAAAATTATTAAGCATAACATAGTTAATGGTTTGAGCCCAAGAGTACTATCAGTAGTTCGTATAGTGTGATCGTCTGGGTGAGGGTAGTTCTGAAAAGAACTGTTGTTGGTGACTGACGTTTCGACAACCTGAGTGGAAGTCATCTTCAGAGTCAAGTGAATAGTGTTTGTCAGTTGATGATGAAAACGGATATCTAACAGAGTGAATGATCTGCTAACAGACTTCTAGCAGACCGACTTGATTTGACTAACAATAGACGGACCAAAACTGACCAATTTGACTAACAATAGACAGATCGAAACCCACCAATGACTGATGACGAACTTTACATGAGTCTTTCAGCCAATACGATCATGGTTAAACTGACCAGTCATGTTCAACGGACCAGAATTATAACATCATCGACTGACAAACACTATTCACTTGAATCTGAAGATAGCCTGCGTAGCAAGCATTTCTGTGGGGTTTGGAAGCAAAGAAAGACCAAGAATGGGATTTTCGGTGTTTTGTCTGTGTGGAAAATGGGGCGAGAACCAAAAAAAGGAAGGAGGGTGGTGGGAGAGGGGAAGGAAGGAAACGCTTGCAGACAAACCCCTGGATTTTGAAAACCTCCGTTTGACAGCGAAGGGAGCTCGTGATTGACTGGGCTAGTCCAATATTATTGACATTTGTCAATCAAAGGTATTTTAATACCTTTCAGTACCAGACAAAAGGGGAAGACGTGTTCGAAGCTTGGTTACAAAACGCTTTAACTTTTCTCACTGAACGAGGATTTAGTCGTCAGCTTTGACAGTACAGTAGAAATCCCAGAGGCGGATCCAGGGGAGGGGTTGAGGGGGTTGCAACCCCCCCTTTGAGCAGCATTTTTTTTTGGTTATTTTGTTTGATTCTTCCTACAAATAATAGAACAAAATTGTTTTTTACAAAGTTTTTTCACTTCCACCATTCGACTGCTTTTCAAGTTTTGAAAAGATAATGTACATTTCGCGACTACTGTGGAGGATATTACTTGCAAGAAGGTCGTATCAGGATCACGTCATCAGACAGGATCAGATATAATGGGCGACATGAACAGGTGAAATTCATTCAAACATAAACGAGTGGGATTGGGACCAAGCGAATGTTTGATTATTGTCGAAGTGTGTTCAACGTTGGATGGAAAATGAAGAAAATAACAGATTTTTATACAAAGAAATCAGGTAAGTTCGTGGTTCAGAACAAAGAAATATTAGACCTTGCTGAGAAACTGGGAATCATTGAAGCTATTCCCAGAAAGACAAGCATACTGAGGAATCGCTCAAACATTCCCAGTTCTAGTCCAATTGATCATTACAAAAGAATCTGTGGCTATTCCCCTTCTTGATTCCCTGATTAGTCAAATGCAAGACCGATTTTCTGACGAGGATCGCCACGCCCGTCACTTACTTTTTCTAGTACCCTCAATCATAGTTAAAAACACCCTGGAGCTATCTGAAGCAACAAAAGGCATGCTGTTCTGGGAGAACAACCTTCCATTTCCCAAATCCCTTGGGAATGAGCTGTGAAGATGGCAAACGATGTGGCAGTCAGCAGAGAAGGAACTTCCAAGCAATCTTCTATTAGCACTTGGCGCGTGTGACGAGGATGCTTTTCCAAACAACCATCGTCTTCTGCTCATTGCGTGCACCCTACCAATCAGTAGTGCGGAAGCTGAGCGGTCCTTTTCGCTCATGAAACGGATCAAAACCTGCACCAGATCAACGATGTCTGAAGAGCGCTTT
>Ga0126338_10002941_pt1 | contig 11877 bp, 7 predicted proteins | sample OrbCmetagenome_2_FD_92529 | JGI IMG/M metagenome (GOLD analysis project Ga0126338, IMG submission 92529) | Coral microbial communities from Petempiche,Puerto Morelos, Mexico - Orbicella C C metagenome | ecosystem: Host-associated > Invertebrates > Cnidaria > Coral | place: Petempiche,Puerto... | reverse complement strand
TCCTTGTTATTTAAACCTTAAAGTTCATTACAATTAGCAAAGGCAGTCATCACAATGTGGTCAACTGGGGTTAAAGTATGCAAGAGTACCAAGACTGTGAAGAGTTACATGATTTATTGTTGGCGATGAATTTATCACATAGAAAGGGCTATCTCTTTGTAAACAAGCGATTCCCCTGCGGTTCACTCCTATGACAACTTGTGAGAACGTCAAAATGAGTCAATATAAATGGTTTGCACAGAATCATCAAAAAATCACCTGGCTAAAAGGTTAATATTTAGTTGCAAATTCCTTGCCAATTTGTGATCTAGCCTCCAGTTGTTACAATTTTGAAACTCCTAGTGTGCCTTTCTTGGGGATGATAATGGGACAAAGTATCAACAGTCCAATTGTAATCTCCCAGATCATGGTGGATCAAAGGAACTGATGAATTGGTTTGCTTTGATGTACCATGATTCAAGTGATCTTGGAACATTGATCCTGATCCAGATCATCCCAAAAGAATGCACCCTTACATGAACCCTGAGAAACTCTAAACAAACATCCATGAGAGCAAATCTTCGGCCAAAAGCACATGCTCCAGACAACAGCAACAGAACAACACTAAACAGAAGCTATTACTTCTAGGATTCTGGTGTTGATGATCTCCTGACAAACAGCACATTTAGCACCAGTCGCCGGTCAATCAGTCCCTTGGGCTCTAAACACATGTCACGCTCTCCCTCTCCGTCACGCCACAAACTCACCAGTACTCCTAGACCTGATGATACCGTTGTGAATCACAAGAAACCATTTCTTGTGCGGCACAAGGATAACAGTTTGTTGGAAAATCGTGACTTTAGTTCTTTTGCTCGTCCAAAGCCACGAAGGACAAGATCCAAGTCACCCACCAGGAGGCCGCGATCAACTTCACCATCCCGACTTGGGACGTCTAGTGTACTTCCATTACCAGGTATATACTGTTTGTGTACTGCCCTTCCCCTAAGTATTATAAAACAGCATTGACAGTATCATTATAGAAATCTGAGAAAAACAGAACAATGGTACATCTTGATACCATTATCTCGTGAAGAATGCAATGGAAAATACTTTACTTTTAGCATATATTATCTTTTCTGTTGCTTTCTTCACTTGACAATGGTGCCAACTTGACAGCAAAATTGCTGTTCCATTTTTCCCCTGATTTTTATAGTCATCTGTATTTCCAAATTTAATCATAACAGTCATTGCATTTGGCAACCATAAGGGCCTATATTTTTAGTCTTCATTGCACACTGTTTCAATTCAACCTGATAAATAGGAAACCTTCTGTTAAGTTTTGGTTGCATTTATAGTTGTTTTATTTGAATAACACATGTAAATTAGTTGGGTACGGTGTATTAACTCTGGATTATGGTAAGTGGTCTGGGTTTGAGTGCTGGCCAGGGTCATCATGTTGCGTTCTTAGGCAGGGGTAAAGAGTAAATTGTCAGGTTTATTAAGCCTGACAAACCCTTGACAGACTAGCATGTCTTCCCAAGGGAGAGTATTAACACTTCAAGTCAATTCATGCTATTGAACCCCCCCAGGACAGGGGGACTCCTTTATGAAAAGGTCGGGGATGCTTGTCATCTCACTTAGGGGTGTAAATGAAGGATTTTGGTCTCGCCTAGAGTGTTCAGGACAAAATGCTGCTATTTTTAGCCATCAAAGTATTTGTTAAGGTAGACTTGAAGAAATAATTAAAAAAGAAACCTTGTGGCTTCAGTTTTAAGTGGTATCTTTTAGGGGTCAAATACAGTTTGAAGCACACCCAGATTGGTGACTCCTTTAGAGGTTTAATTCACATTTTCTGGTGAGCGCCCCAGACCTTTTTATATGGAAGTTCCCCCAGGATGGAAAACCAAGGTCATGTACCCAACAGAGTAATCCAGCATCTGAAAGCTGCTTTTCACTAGCAACGGAGTCGTAGTGGGAGTTGCAATCAGATTGCAGAGTGAAAATCAAAGCAGTGGATTCCAAAGCAGAATACAGATTTCTCTTTTGCTTCTGTTGCTTATGATCTAGTGAAATCTACAAATTTGTTGGAGTCAGAAGGAGAGGTGGAAGAATAAACCAATCACAATTGCCTTGTGACTGGTTGGTTCTTCCACTTCTACTTCCAAATCTGACAACTAGTTTTCAGTAGATCATAAGCAAAAAAGTCTCAAGAGGGATAAGAAGAAATTGAAACTTTCTGATTCTTCCCGTTCTAATTTGGTTGAGCTTATAGATTCACTTACTTATTACTCCTATTATTGATTTTCATCCAACCATTAGCATTCTTATGACTCTGACTATGACTCTGACTCTGTCGCTCGTGAAAATCAGCCTTGAGTCCCCTGATCATGAGAACTTGACCTTATGCAATAGATGAGCTGATTTCATCAATAATTGATAGATACATACACATTGGGGCTAAAAATCCATAATAGATTGTTTTTCTGTTACATAGCTTGGAAATACTCAGAAGATTTTCCTTCAAGTTCAACAACTCGACACAAAGCTCACTCTCGCTCAGCCACGGCCCCTATGTCTCTGTCCCAGTCTTATCGGCCATCTAGTCCATCTCGAAGTCTGAGTTATGCACTAGACGACCTCAACATCTCAACAAATTCCTGGAAAAACTTCAGTGACCCAGTTCTGCGCTTCAAGAGTAGATATTCACCCAATCTGAGGGCTGCCCTTGGAGCGTCAGACCGCATTCAACAACGAGTGGAAAAGGTCATCGAAGGGAAAAGCCCCAGGAAGTTTGTGAGTGTAAAATTCAAATGTACTTACCTTTTGTTTCTGAGCTCAAGACTTTGTTTCTGCTTGCTAACTGCTACATGGTGTGATCTGGGAATATAACGATAAAAGTGTTTGAGTTGTATGGTGGCCTAATGGTTGGTATGGTGGATTCCAGATTGGCCAGTGCAGGCCGAGGTCACTGTACTGTTTTCTTGGGCAAAACACTTTGGTCTCAGTGATTCTCTTTTCCCAAGGTGAGGGTTGATGGCCTCAGAGTAATGCACAGTATTCAGTCATGTTTTCCTCCAGACACCATGATACCCCACCTGCAAGTCAAAACAACCTTTGAGGCACAAACCATTCTCGTCCCCAGCCTGTGGTACGTCAGTCTGTGGGGCCTTGGCAAGACAAGACATGAAAATTGATTGGCCTGACTCTTGAACTAAAATTTCACCAATTTGAGCCTGGTATCTACTAGCTAGGAGTTGTTTAATGTCTCTCTGATATTGTTACATAAATTAGTTGACTGTAATTATCCAATTTTCTTGCAGTCTGAAGACTCAGATAATGAAAGTGTAGATTCCTTGGATGTTCTCAGGTGGGTTCATGCTCATTTACCAATTTTGTTGTTAAGTGTAAAATTAATGCACTACATGTCGAAGTGAGCTTGGAATTGAAAGTACTGTTTGCAATGACAAGGTGTCTATTAATTGGATGTCCTGTCGCAGTAGAGATATTTACAGGGCCAGGTTGTTCAAAAGCTGATTAATGCTAACCCAGGATTAAAAGTTAATCAAAGTACTAATTTTCCATGTATAAAATGTTTTTCACTGCTCATGTTTTGTGTAGTTTGAGATCATTCAAGTTCAAAACTGAAGGACAAATGATATAAACAGAAAACCTCATTGCAAAGTTACAAAACTGAAATCAAAATTCTCGCTAATCCTGGGTTAGCTGAATCAGGCTTTGAACAATTCAGCCCAAGATTGCATGTTAGTGAGATGCATACTCCTTATGATAAGCATCACAAAGTGTCCTCGTTCATAAAATCTCACCAAAACACATATATCTGTCAAATATGAAGTAATGTGAAAATGACACTTCGTGATGCTTCTCGTAAAGAGCATAGTGCAGTCCTAAACACGTGCTGCAATAGATCCGGAGCAATTGAACTAGGATTGGACATAATTTGGTTCTTGTGGATTGGAGGGAAAGGTTTGAAATTCCAAGGGTGAGGGAAATTTGTGTCCAGCTCAAGAGTGACAGCCATGCTGATATCATGTATAGCGACAAAAGAGGAATTAAAATGACCCCGGGGACCTTCACTTGTAAGATCCCCCATCCCTTGGGAAAATTACCAATTCTGTCAACACCCTGGCCTGCCTGTCATCTTACCCCCCTCTAGTACCCCAAGAAACCCGCTCCCTCCCCATCCCCCAATAAGTGCATTTTTAGATTTTTATTGCCTGTTTTCACCCAGGGAGTCTCTACGAGAAGAGAGAAGAGCACTGAGTGATGCCATACGAGAGGCTGACAGAGCGTAAGTAATTGCTGTTAGTAATAATTTGTTAGGAGCAGGAAGGGTAATCGACATTTGCAAATTGTGGATGGCGTGTTTATGTCTTACAGTCCTATGCAGTATATAACTATTTTGAATTTTACTTGAAATTTTTGTGTTGTGATTGGCCAAATTTGTACTTGTCTAGAGATGAATTATCCGATGTTGAATTTAAATTAATCTAGGTGTAAATCCGGTGTTTAGCTGAATTGTGTGGCAAAATATAGCCTGCATAGCTCGGCGGTTCTTAAGCAATTTGAGCGCGCTGAGAAAGCGGTGAAGCCACGATAGCAAGCGCCAAAGCCGTGTTAACAAGCGGCAAAGCCGCGAGGAGCCTGGGAGAGAGACAATTGAGAAACGGTTCCTCGCGACTTTCGCGGCGCTTAATTGTACGCTCGCACTCAAACTGCTTAAACCGCCAAGCTACGCAGGCTAGGCAAAATAGATCTTCAACTGATTTATCTGTCAGCACATATTCAAGACATCAGGGTTCGTACGGGTCCTGGAAAACCTGGAAAGTCCTGGAATTTTATCGTGGCATTTTCCAGGACTGGAAAGTCTTGGAAAAAGGCTACTGGTCCTGGAAAGTTCTGGAAATCTGTTAAACTCAAGTAAAAAACATGAAATGTATGGCAGGCAGTAAGGAGAATTAACATTAAGATAATGGGAATAAAAGGGTTAATGTGAATTTTAGAGTCCTTGAAAAATCAATCTGAGTCCTGGAAAAGTCCTGGAAAAGTCCTGGAAATTTGTTTCTGAAAAAGGGTACGAACCCTGAGACATACTGATAGATGAATCAGCCAAAGTTGAAGTTTGCCACACAATTCGTCTAAACACCAGATTAACACCGAGATGATTTATCTGTCTCAGGCCGAATTATTCATCTCAGATGGCTAATTCATCTCAGACACATAATTTATCCCTAGAATATAAATTCTGCCATTGGTTCACTAAGCTCTTTTGCAACGTTATGTTTGACCAGATGCTTATTGCTATTTGGTTTGTGGTTTTACCAGTCATCTCTTGCAGGTTAATAATATTAAGAGACAAGGGATGATGAGAAGAAGGCCAAAAAAGAGAAAGGAGGGACGCTCCCATCGTAGTTGCCAATAGTAATAATAGTTTTCATTTTTTGCAGGGCGTACTACAAATCCTTGGGAATTGATTTATGATCCACTTCAGCTTCACTGACGTATTTTCTAAAAAGAGGTGAGTATGGGTGCAACGATGCATGCAAACAACTAACGTTTTGGTTAAGACACTGTTTTGTCCAAGGTGTTCAATTTCTTCTGTGCCTGCAGGGAATCATGGTACTTGTATTCATCAAAGCATTCCCTCCTCTTGCCACGTTCCTCTACCCCCTCAGATTTTTTGGCTCGCCCTTATTTTTGCATGGTGAGAATGTGGTAAGTTCTTCACTCTTACAGGAATGCAAGCTAAGTGGGCCACAAAACAAATTTAAGATTTGGGGACATTGAACGTGGTCTATGTACATCTGCCGCACTCCCCTCTCCGATTTTTTCAGGGGAGGGGGCAGATGTACACAGGCTACATCGAATGCAGCTGCCATGACACCTTGCAGACGTGTCTCATGGGAGGAATAAACCTTTCCATTGTATCTGATGCGATCTTGCTTAGAGAGCAAACACGGCCAAGCATTGCAGTAAATGTGTGGGAAAAGAGGAGTCTACCAAATCACGGAAAATTTAGCAATTAAGAACTTAAGATTTGAGGGAAATAGCCTTGCTTATGGTTTTCTATTTTCCCATACAAACTGGTAAGTCCGTAAAACAGACACAATTTGCAGGAAAACTTAGAGGCATTTGCATGAAAAATTAAAAGTGCAATTCTTTGCCTTACAGCAAATCTTTGTTCTTGTAACTCGTAAAATCTTCAGAAAGTATCTTCGGCAAGTCAATATAAGCGTTGCAAAAATACTGTAAGATTTAATACTCGACGTTTTGGAGTCAAACATCATGACTCCAAAACGTCAAGTAATTTTTACATGTCTATGCAAAAGCAAATCTCTTTTGATCAAAATATAAGCCTTGTTGCTTATTAACTGTAGCTGATAGTGTGAGGAGACACAGGTTGTAGGTAAATCTGCAAATTTATTAACTTACACTATGTTTACACTTGGCGCCCAAATACGATTCTCGCTCGACAGTAATGCAGGGAGTTTAAGAAACCACGACGGCGACGCCGAGGACAACGTCGGTTACAAAAATGAACTTGTATTTTACCTACGAATCTCGCGATACCCTAGAGTCATTGATTTTGTTTCTCAATGTCAAAATTACCTCGAAACTGAACGTGGAACACAGCGTTAAATTCGGAATATAAATTTAAAAATTAGCCGTTGTCGTTCACGTTCTCCAGACAACGCAGAATGTGGTCATTTCACGTTGTTGTTTTGCTGAGGACGGTAAAGAAATGTACCAAGAATTATAACGCACGTGCACAACCATTGTTCTGCTCATTAGTTCTTTCGTTTAGCGACGTTCCCGCTGCCGTTGCCGTCGTGGTTTTCGTAAAGTCCCTTGTAAACACACCTGTTTTCCTAGTACTCACACCAGAATTCGGGCACATGCCCATGCCTTGGTGCAAGGTCTCAACCTTGAACTCAGCACTAAATGGTACTTGGGTCTTTGGAGTGCACCGTGTCTGAACGCAACCAGGCACCAGTGCTTGGGGACCAAGTGTGAACACAGACTTGGGTGAAGGAGGGAATGGAGGCTTAAACGAGCTTTCGTGTGATGCAACCCCTAATTTTGACACTTACACATTTCAGGTTTCACTGTGAAGAAAACTCTTCGTGTTCAGTCCGAATGGAAGATGTGTAGAAGCCATTGAAGTTTTGCCGGCATTTTTTTTTTTAATTTATTGTACATGAATGATATTCGCGAGATTTATCGAGAGTTTTTTAACCGACATATTAACTGCCCTGAGATGATTAACTCTATGTCCATTCTTCGCACTTGCATGAACTTCCTACTTAGCTGTAAGATCAAAGAGGTCGTTTTAGGAGCCTAAAATTATTCCTACTTTCAAATCAGCCATTTTATATATATTTATTTTGTCAAAACCATACAAAACTGTGTTATTAATCTAGAGATGTGCGTCATTATAAGAAGTGTTAGGGTGAATCTGGATGTACACGTGATTTTTAAGTGATGCCAATCCCATAGCGCATGGGTAATGGATGGATTTGAAAAAGTTGTGTAAATTAATAAAGTTATGTAAATCAGTGAGCTTAGTGGAGTGTTTGATTTTTAACCCGTGAATTGCATAAACAACTTACGGGTTGCAGTGGTGGATCGGATTATGCAAGCAAGGGTTGGTCGATCATCTTTTAAACTTCCTATCATTTCCGCTGTTTTGCGGGCTCATATATCGTTTGACATATCTAGGACAACATGTTACGTGACTGCGAGTATTGCGCTAAAAAAATGGAACCGATAGTTCAAATAAGTAAAAATAAAATGGTTGTTAAAACTTCTGGTTAATTTGTTGATAAGGGAAAGAGTTAATGGCAGCTTGTGACTGTTAGTTCAATAACTGAGATTAATTGTGTTGAAATTTCCCGTTCATTTGTTCGTCGGGGAAAGTGTTGATCTTAATCGTTCTGGCGTACGTCACGCAGCGGTGACGTAATGCTGCGATAGGTTTAATTCAAGTCAATAAGATTAACGTATATCTGTCAATGTTGTGTCACTGCGTTGGTATAAAAAACAGTTTTGTATCCTTTCTGCTGTGGCTATGAAGTCTGGAAAAACGATCTTTGTGAAAGTTCACTGTCAAAATGATTACTTTCAGGTAAAGAAGCTGTTTTCCTCTTTACATCATGGATGACAAATTACTCCTTAATCTTGGCACGAAATCTCAGTGTTAGGGTGCGTGTGTTGAAGAAAATCCAAATTCGAAAGAATCCGAAAACGTATTTTGCGTTCCTTCACTAAACAGATCAATCCAAGATCTCTGGCATCATGGTGCATCATGTCGGGTGATCCCAGAGATCGTGGATTGATCTGTTTAGTGAGGAAGCGCAAAATCTGTTTTCGGATTCTTTCGGATTGAAGAATCCAATCTTGGATTTTCTTAAAGAAACGCACCTTTAATTTATAATTTCACAAGTGAAACTACAAGTTGCCATGGCAAAGTTTGGCGCGAAATTTCACGATACAAACAAGACAAAAACCCATGATTGTTTGTGCAATTTGTCACCCGTGATATTAAAAGGTAATAAAATAGTGTACTCGTGAAATTAAGAAATAATTCCACTCGCGGTTTGTCAAAATTCAAATTATTTCTCTCGCCTATAAAAGGCTCGGGAAATTATTAGAATTTTGACGAAACGCTCGTAAAATTATTTCCTTATTTCATTCGTCACCATTTGATTTCCCATAGTTAAAATTTCGTGGTTTTTTTTTTATGAAAAGAGTAATTTCATATTACGTAAAAATAAGGGTCTCGTGTCAATCATCATTCACCGGGAAATTCACAGGTTGCTCATGGAGCACTGATTTTAATTGCTCGAGCAGCTAAGGAAAGGAAGGGACCTTTCTTTTGATCACTTATTTGTTTATTTATTTATTTTTTACGATAACTGCAGAAGCTCTCGGGCGCTCATTGACTAATTTTCGCTGTCAATAAGCGGACAGACATGAATTTATAATTTATGCGATGCGTCAACGAGCGAGAGCGGACGATTTGACAATTTGTTATTGTGAAAAATAAATTGACGTCAGTTTTTCATGCGTCTTTCCTCTGATTGATCATGAATTTCGTCATGACATTGTCAAAATAGCTGTGGATCCACGAGGCGATAGCCTCGTGGACCCTCAGACTACGTACTTTGACAATGTTATGTTATCATGTTATGCTGTTTGTCATCAGTCATTGGTGGGTTTCGATCCGTCTATTGTTAGTGAAATAGGTACGAATCGAAACCACCAATGACTGATGACAAACTTTACACGAGTCTTTCAGCCAATGCCATCATGGCTAAACTGACCAATCACGTTCAACGGACCAGACTTATAACATCATCGACTGACAAAAACTATTCGCTTGACTCTGAAGATGACTTCCGCTCAGGTTGTCGAAACGTCAGTCACCAACAACAGTTCTTTTCAGGACTACCCTCACCCGGACGATCACACCACACGAACTACTGACGTCAATTTGTTAAATTTCGTTTTTTTTTTTAGTGGAGGAGCTGGGCAATTACCAAAAAACGCGCAAAACGAGCCAAACTTTTTTATTTTATTATATGGACAAATGGAATCGCAAGTAGGCCCAAGTTGTCAAATTGCGTCTACGTGCGAGTCCGTTTTGTCAGGGCTTAACACCTCTCAGTCGACAAATTAGGGGATATATATTAAATATTAAAGACAAAAAAAGAGAGTTTCTGGAACTCGTACGGAAGTGTCATTGAGGCTCACTCAAAGATGCCTAAATTTCCGTTTATTTTATCCCGTGCCTGACGTTAGTTAGTAGGGAGGACAACGTACATTAAAAAATGACTTTATATTTTACCTACGCTGTCAAGTCATTTATTTTGTTTGTCGCTGTCAAAACTATCACGAAACTGAATCTGGGTCACGGTGATACCATCGCTTGCATCTAAGCGTGAGCGCGTGACGTCCAAACATGTTCTAATTGGGTGTCAAACGTAGCATGATTGGTCATCGAACATTTGAAGTTTAGCAGACCGTAGCGCGAACTTTCGCGCTCAAAGTTCAGCACATAAAATGGCAGAAAGATTGGAGATTGAAGACTTCTTCAGAGAAATTGACCCCGACCTGTGTCAATATGCTTACACCTTTCGCGAAAGTGTTTCACTTCTAGTTAAGTATAACCATGAAATATTGGCGGGAGCAAGACTTTCAGAGTCTTTCAGAGCGCGAAAGTTCGCGTCACGGTGAGCTAAACTTCAAATGTTTGATGACCAATGATGCCACGTTTGAAATCCAATTAGGGCATTTTGCGGCGTCACGTGTTAAAGTTCAGATACAAGCGACGGTAAATTCGAAATAAAAATTTAAAAAATTAGTCGTTGTGGTTCACGTTTTCCAGACAACGCAGAATTTAGTCATTTCACGTTGTTGTTTTGCAAAGGACGGCAAAGAAATGTACTAAGAATTAAAGCACACGTGCACAGCCATTGTCTGCTCATTATACCTTTCTTTAGAGATATTCCCGTTGACGACGTAGTTTTCTTAAACTCCGTAGGGAGCTTAGGCAAACCACGACGACGACGGCAACGAGAACGTCACTAAACAAAAGGTTTAACGAGCAAGACAATAACTGTGCACGTGCGTTATAAATCGTTGTACATTTCTTTGCCGTCCTCTGCGAAACAACAACGTGAAATGATCAAGTTCTGCGCCGTCTTCTGAACGTGGACAACGACGGCTAATTTTTCGTATTTCTATTTGGTATTGAACGCTGTCATTGCATTTTTAGCCTAAGCACGCTTTTAGAGTCATTGGCGTACAGAACAGATCTAGACAATCGCGAATTTCGCTGGTAAAATATAATTTCATTTTTCACTAGGCGTCGTCCTCGGCGTCGCCGTTGTCGTTGCTTGAGCTCCCTAATGACTTAACTTCTGCAACGGGTGAACAGCCTCTACCTACCTTTAGCCTGTTTAGGCAGCTCATTTAGTCACTGCGAGTTGTGAGTAGTGACTTAATAGGGAGCTTAAGCAACGACCACGGCGACGCTGAGGACGACGCCTAGTAAAAAATGTAATTATATTTTACCAGCGAAATTCGCGATTGTCTAGATCTGTTCGGTACGCCAATGGCTCTAAAAGCGTGCTTAGGCTAAAAATGCAATGACAGCGTTCAATACCAAACAGAAATACGAAAAATTAGCCGTCGTTGTCCACGTTCAGGAGACGGCGCAGAACTTGGTCATTTCACGTTGTTGTTTTGCAGAGGACGGCAAAGAAATGTACATAGATTTATAACGCACGTGCACAGCTATTGTGTTGCTCATTAAACCTTTTGTTTAGTGACCTTCTCGCTGCCGTCGTCGTCGTGGTTTGCTTAAGCTACCTAGTGTTGTGTTTGATGCATCACTCATCCGCGATACCAACGAGGAGAGATGGCATGGGATCGAGGTTGGCTGTCACCTTTAATGATTTAATTATGACGACTTTTATTTCATTGGTCCGATAAAAAAGCAAAGCACGGGCGCTTTCCATTCAACCAAACTGAATTCCGAAATTTTCGACGCGAGGGCAAATGGTACGGACATTTCCTGGGAAAGGTTCGAGAAATCCAGAAATTGTGGAATTTTCAAAAAGCGAACCATTCAACCGAAAATTACGAAAACTTCAGGCTGAAAATCAAATGGAACAGAAATTTTTAATTAAAATTGTTTCGAAAATTTGGGTATACCTTAGGAACTTGTCCTTCTTTTCAGAAATTATGTAAACTCACAATTCCTATTCGCCGCCTGTTGCAAAGATGACGGCCACGTGTATATTTAAAAATGGATGAATATTTTACTTTACAATCTTGCTACTTGCGATTTCAACCTTGAAGTCATTGAAAAATTCC
>Ga0126338_10002940_pt1 | contig 11880 bp, 5 predicted proteins | sample OrbCmetagenome_2_FD_92529 | JGI IMG/M metagenome (GOLD analysis project Ga0126338, IMG submission 92529) | Coral microbial communities from Petempiche,Puerto Morelos, Mexico - Orbicella C C metagenome | ecosystem: Host-associated > Invertebrates > Cnidaria > Coral | place: Petempiche,Puerto... | reverse complement strand
TGTGTAATCCCTAATGAATGATAGCTGTTAGCGGTCTTTGGATGTTCCTCACCAAACAGTTTTAGTCTGATAGCGAGTGCGCGCTTGTGCCACTCGGTAGCTGAGGTATAATCTTCTAGTGAGTGTTGTGTAATCCCTAATGAATGATAGGTGTTAGCGGTCTTTGGATGTTCTTCCCCAAACAGTTTTAGTCTGATAGCGAGTGCACGCTTGCTTGACCCGGTAGCTGAGGTATAATCTTCTAGTGAGTGTTGTGTAATCCCTAATGAATGATAGCTGTCGGCGGTGTCTGGATGTTCTTCACCAAACAGTTTTAGTCTGATAGCGAGTGCACGCTTGTGTGACTCGGTAGCTGAGGTATAATCTTCCAGTAAGTGTTGTGTAATCCCTAATGAATGATAGCTGTCAGCGGTCTCTGAATGTTGTTCACCAAGCAATTTGAGCGTGATGGCAAGTGCACGCTTGGTTGACTCTAGAGCTTCTGAGTACTTGCGTTGGATGTGTTCTTTCCGTTTTTCTGGAGTTGAGGGGAGTTTAGTTTTCTCAGTCTCGTTTTGGTCTGCTGATCTGCCAGGTAAACCGAGTATTTCTTCGATGGTGATTCCCGCGCCCTGTTGTTTGCATAACGTCCGCAAAAAACGTATGCCAGTGAAATGATAATGGAACGAACCAGTCATTCCTGCTGGAAATGCCGTCTTATAATGTTGAAGTATTTTCGATAGCAAGAGTGCAAAACACTGATAGGTTTCAGTAGTAGAGAAATTCTTAACTGCTTGGCTCACGAGAAAGATAATTTCAAGTTGAAGTGGCTGGTTTGCGGTGATTTGGCATTTTCTTGAATGTGCTTTCTTTGCCTCACCTTCCTTTATTGTTCCCTCGACTTTAGGGATCACCAGTAAGCCCTTGTCTCCCACTACTTGGCATTCCTGCAGTGCTTTCATGTAGAAGTAAGAGGACTTTTCCGAGTTATTTTTGTAGCCAAAATACAGCGAAAGAATTTGAAACGCAATCAGCTTTAGTGTTGTGTGCTCTGGACTTGCATCCATCGAAGAAACAGCTTTTTCTAAACATTTCGCTCCTCCAACATTGCCCATAACAAGCTGATAAATTCCTTTCCTTTCTGCTTGATATCATCGACGGAGGTAGGAACAAGTGATTCCTCGACTTCAGAAAGCCGCTGCAACGTCCCTCCAGGTAGAGCATGAATTACTTCGCCAAAAGCTTTGGAACCAAGCAGTGCCTTGTTGAAATAATCTTTACCAGGACGAGTGGCCGCCGTTATTGCTGAATCGTAAATCTTGTCGGGCACAGCTCTTCCCTGGTAATAAAGAAAGTAAAGGAACAACTCTGCCTTGACCAAAACTTCCAAAATTCTGTCAACTGTCTTCGAATAGTAACAACCGTCAATCAGACTTTGAACGATCCTTTGTTCGTTTTCAAAGAACTGGATAAAGGAACGCATGGAAAATCCAGTGAGGAAGTTCCCGTTAAGCTTCTCGAATAAGGCAATGTAGAACTCATAAAAGCGAATTTTGGAGTCGAGAACCGTTTCTTTCATCTCAAGTTCTCCTTTTTCACTTGCAAATGAATGAAGAAGCTTGTGAAAGGTAAATTTTCCAGAGTTTGAACTGGAATCTATGAGAGATTTCCGCTGAAGTCTTTGCAGCGCCTTTGAAGCTTCGGTTCATCTTATTCCCAGAACAGTTGCGGCGATCTCCAGATCAAACTGTTCGGATAGAATACACAAGGATACTAGAGCTTCCTTATCTTGAGTAGTGAGTCTTTGGAAAGAAGCGTCGAAAAGTGACTTCATTCACAGATCGCTGGGGTAATCTGGGTTGTCTAACATTTCCACAATGTTGTCCGCTGTGGCCGTCTCCATGAACTCGTCAACAAAAGGGCCAGGTTGAGAACCGTCTTCAGTAACAGAGGAACACAACAGCTTCATTGCTAGGGGCACGTTCCCGCAGATGTGCGAAACTTTTACACAGTCAGAGCCACTGGCTTCTGGAAGCAACTTTTGAACCAGGTGTTGAGAAGATGACTCATCTAGTTCCCTTATTCTTACAGCCTGGTGTCCTTGCAAACGGAAATCCAAGAACCTCAAAGATTCCCTTGTGGTAAGAAGGAAAGTCACTTTGTCAGTCGCTGCGATTCAGAATTTCTTCAAGTAGATTCATAACCTCTTCCTTCACGTTTGGTACGCCACTTTCAAGTAATCATCGGCATTACCAAGAATGAAAACGCAGTGCTCAGACATCTCATCAAATATTGAGCAAAGTTCATCATCTACTGTTAAACTCTGTGCTAGTGCTTGATGGTCATCTTTAAGCGTCGTAGACCGGCGTAGCAAGCCAAGAAACTTTGATGTTAGATCGCCTTTGGACTTCAGCTCACGCACTGACAGGAAGTATACCGGAAGGCCTTGTGCTTGGAAATCATGTCCCACTGCGATTGCAACGGAAGTTTTTCCGAATCCCGGTGAGCCCCACACTGACACCAGTCGAGTAGAAGCTGAAGTGACGTGCCCAATTATCTCTTCACATTCCTTCTCGCGTCCAGTGAAGTTGGGCACCTTGGAAGGAAGGCACGATCTTGGAAGAAGGGGTTTCGATTCTGTTAAAAAGGAAATAAGAATATATTGAGACCAATTTAAGTGCAGCTATAAGCAAATTTTCACAATTGTCAAGCGTAGTATTTTTAAACAATAACGCAATTTACTAATCCCTCGATCGATAAGCTTTGGAAATTTATTTTTAAGTAAGAGGGAAATGTGTTTTTTTAATTAGGAAATATTTTGGTATAGAAAAGGAGTATACTCTTTTAACGAAATACTTTGACAATTGTCCGAGTTTCTGATCATTTATAAATAACCTGTTCGTAGGAAAAAAACTGAAAAATCGATTTCAAAATTCTCTCAGTATTGTCACTAACAGCTACCAGGGCTCTATACCAACAAACAGTTGTGTCAAACTAACAGTTGTTTTTACCTGGTAATCTTCTATCCTTGAGCAGCTCATCAAACTTTCGCTTCAACTCGGCAACTGGCTCATTGATTTCTTGATCAGCTGTGGAGGTCGTCCTCATTGAAGAAGCCAACGTTTCCTCTTTTCACTGCTTTGTATTTAATTTGAACTTGTTCTTTAGCTCTTGAATCTCCTCTTTTCTCTCTCTCGCTGCTTGTGTTACATCTTCTTTACGTTCCTGGTTCGCTTGTGCGATATCAGACCTTATGCTCTGTAACTCTTGTTTCACGCCTTCCTGGAGAAGTGCGCTCTCAGCCTGAAACTCCTTTTTGATGTCTTCCTTCAGCTGGTAATGCAGTTCCTGAATCTCTTCTTTTCTTTCTCTCGCTGCTTGTGTCACATCTTCTTTAAGTTCCTGTCTCGATTGCGCGATATCAGACCCTATTCTCATCAGCTCATCTTTCACATCTTTCTTGAGAGAAGCTCTCTGTCCTTGGTGTTCTTTTCTGAGATCTTCCCTCAACTGGCTCTGTAGCTCCTGAATCTCCACTTTTCCTTCTCTCACTGCTTGTGTTACATCTTCTTTAAGTTGCTGGTTCGATTGCGCGATATCAGATCCTACTCTCATCAGCTCATCTTTCACGTCTTTCTGGAGAGATGTTCTCTGTCCCTGGTGTTCTTTTCTGATGTCTTCCCTCAACTGGTTCTGTAGCTCCTTAATCTCCTCTTTTCTTTCTCGTCCTGCCCGTGTTACATCTTCTTTACGTTCCTGATTCAATTGCACGATGTCAGACCTAATTCCCACTACTTCATCCTTCATTTCCACTAACTCATCCTTCACGTCTTCCTTGAGAAATGCACTTACTGCCTGGAGCTCTTTCCTGATCTCATCCTCCAAAGTGCGAACTCTTTGTGTAGGAAAGTCTGCCTCAGTCAAACTTCCAACGGCGTCAACAGGACCTGTCGTCACTCCAAGGGCTCCGAACGCGTCTTTAGTATGCTGTATGTATTGATCAAATGTTGGTTGCTCATCTTGGAACTGGACGAGTGGCAAAACGCGTTTCTAGGAAGTCGTAGTTGATCGATCGCCAACGCGAAAGTTTCAGCATTGTTTCCACCCGGGCTTATTACAGAAGCATGAAAACGTCCATGAGGTAAACCACGGGGCCTTACGAACAGATTACTAAGTGTTTTGTGATGTCCAGCGCTGTCTGGTAAAGCAAAAGAACGTGCGAAGACTGTAGCCTGGAATAAGGCGGTACAATCCCATTCGTCATAAGAGAGGTGCGTAAGAACTTTGGTTGTTCCGCCTTCTGTAGCCAGGAACATATTCCTTACAGCAATGGAGTCATCCCAGGGTTGCATACCAGGGAGATGTCCAAAGGTGTTGTCCCACATCGCTTTGAACGTTTGACGTAATGCTCTTGGGAATTCATTGAGGACGACGAAAGCAAACTTAAAATAGTTCAACTGTTCGTTTGTAAACGGCTGAAGCGCCATTTCTCGTGCCTTGTAATGACAAATTAATCTCACTGGGGTTATTAAAAAGATTATTTCAGATCTTCATCATTTCGGCCCTGTGGAAGAAAAGTGTCATCAATTAATACGAGCCGAACAACTCGAGTTTCAGGAAACTGCCTTTATGCGATGGTTTACCAAAGAAAGAATAAACACAAGCACTCGAGTTACATCTCTGTAGCTTACATAACAGGTGCAGAAGAAATGAAGGCGCAAGTTGGAAGGGCACGTGTAAGGACCAAAGAAGACGCGAGAGGCGAGAAGATCGCCTATATCGAGCGCGTCAATCCAACTCGAGCGGCATGTAACCTGGTCCAGTCCATGAGCTCTTCCTTACCCACTCTATAAAGGGATTGAACACAGACAGAGGAGGAGAGAGTCCTTAGAGTCCAGGAGAGCCCGCAGGCGCATGCTCAAAGTGGGCCAATCAGAGTGTGGTGTTGATGCACGCACTAGCGTTTTAATTGCTGGTTCAAATGACAAATTCAATTACACGACCAAATGCACGACTTCAAAGCAGGAAACATTATCGTAAATTGCGCGCAAAGCCAATTTAATGAGCTTGCCAGATGATCAACAACACTGAAACTGTTAGAAACACTCTAAAAAATCGTTTAACGCTAGCCACATGACTGACCGAGATAACTGCTTATCATTGATGGCCGGCGTAGTTCACGCCCGAAAGATTCGATAATTGAACTCTAGCTAGTAGGTAAGCAAAATAACAATGTTTCCATCATAAATGACGCGGTCTGAGGACGGCGGCCAGCGATTTGTAGTGTTCTGGTCGTTAGTTTTTCAACGGGATAGTAACTTTGCCAAGCTTTTTAAAGTTCTTCCATTGTTCATTCTTGAAATGGCCGCTAGGATAGCGCGCGTTTCGTAAAAGGTCTGTTATACATGGTTTTCCCACCGTGTGTTTTGGACGCGAGAGAGAGGGGCAAAAGTAGGGGAAAGTGACCTCTTGCCCTTCCCCTAGGGCGGGTAAGGGTGAGTTCAGGGACGGGACTACAGTAACCAACCTATAACTCACTTTCTTCACAAAACGTGACATTCCGAAGCTATACAAAGAAATTTCTGATAGTAAACATTTAAGGCATAAAATAAGCCAGGCATGAAAGAAGAGCTCGATTTAGCCCGGGTGTGAATGTACGACTTTACAAGTAGCCTGGAAAGTGACATTTGATAAGTACCATTAAATTCCGAAAAAATCCCCCCCCCTCCCCCTGCAATATATAATCTTAGACATAAGAACCCCTCGTTATAGAACTTGCTATGTGACTGAGAAAATGACTTCATTGTGATTGGCTGAAAGAGGGCCAATTTATCGTTCATTTTTAATTTGTACTGTTTCGACAACCTGAGCGGAAGCCATCTTCGGAGTCAAGTGAATAGTGTTTGTCAGTGGATGATATCACACCTCTGATGCCTTGAAAGTGATTGGTCAGTTTAGCCGTGATGATATTGACTAAAAGACTCGTGTTAAGTTTGTCACCAGTCATTGGTTTTTTCTGGTAAGAACTAGAATCGGTCACACAAGACGAATTACTGATACTCCTGGGTTCAAACCATTTACTAGGATTCACATTTACTTAGCCTTCTGTGATATTGAGCGTAACTATGAGTACAGCTCGCTGAATAATTTATTTTGCTATAAATATCTTTGTAATACCTTACATATAATTTTATCGAGTAATTTATTGAGAAAATCACCTTCGGTTCAGTTTTAGTAAGCAAAATAGCTGACAATCAAGATAATGCTTCGTAAGGCGGGAGTCTTTTAAAGTGAAAAGATTTGAGGGTAAACAGACAAGCTTCTTATCACAGTCTTGACGTATTGAGAATTAGAAGCGACAGAACATGAACGGAAGATAAATAGGGGTCGATTTAATCCGACCAAGAATTCTGGAAATTTATGTCTTTGCTTCCCGAAGAAAAGATAAATATTCTGTGAGCTGAACTTTGTTGAAAGTGCGGGGCAATCGCGAACGCTTATCGTAGCATGCTTTTCGCAATCTTCAAGAATTGGAAAACTACGTTCACAACACGAAAGCCAAGCTTGTAGCTAAATGATAAGATTTGAGACAAATTGTGTTTTTCGTAGATTACTTGTTAGTTTGTTTAAGCTATGAACAAACACTGTAACTTTTGATTTAGGCGTTTACTTCTTTCAGTTATACTAGGACGATAATGATTGATAATACAGATGAGAGTGCAAGAAAGCATTTCAGCCAAGAGGTACCGCAAGTCCTCGAATTAGCGCCCGGGACGCTTATTTCAAGTTAAGGAGAAAATGGGGGGCGCTTATTCGGGGGGGCGGGGGGGGGGGGCTAATTCGAGGATTTACGGTATGCGCGTGGTTGTGTTTGTCTGTCAATAACACATGGCAATCCGCCGTTACTTACCTCTGATGTACATTCCTATGGAGAAACGCTCAGGTAACTGTGTAATACTGGACAAGTCAAATACAACAGTATAGAATACTGAAGAGTATCGCGAGATCTGTTTTTCTGGGAATCAATCCAATACCATGACGAAAGCCCCAAAACATAGGGAAACTGGGGTCAAAAAGTCATTCTCGTGACGTTGTCTTTGTTTGCTCGATAAAGAAAACGAAATCGAAAGTAGATGTACCTTTACACTTGATCAAGCTAAACCTTGCTGCTATAGGGCGATTTTCCTTCTTTCTCCGGGGTAATTTATAGTCCTCAGCGAGACAGCAACTGTGGCTATGAAAAGAAATGGTGTCTTTCGAAAGGAAGGAATAATTTCATGCTTTTTGTAAAGTTGCTCAATAAACAAACAAGCGATAAAACACTCTCAGCTCCCTTCCACTGCAGTTTCTTATAATTACTGGAAGGCCGCCCTGGAACGTTGAACTAAACGAGATGCGAAACAACACAAGAGAGAAAAACGTGTGTCGATTTCATTTGACCAAGAATTTGTTTGGTTGATTCTTTGAGCAAGATAAATATCCTGTGAACTAAACAGGAAGCAGTCCCGAACGCTGGTCGAAGCATGTTTCTCAAAAGAAGAAGTGTAGCATTCTGTTAACATTCAAGTCCGACCAAGGGAATTGAGTTTAGGGTTAGGGTTATTTACCCATTTATTTCACTACAAGTTTCTCCTGATGTCATGGGATCAACTAAAGTTGTACGATATATCCGATAAAATGGCGACTGAAATACCGCGTCCAGGTCCTACTGCAGTTTGGTTGAGGTAGATCAGTGTTGACTGTTGGAATAAAGCAGTCGTTCCTAATAGCGGTACTTCTCAAGAATCGTCAAGAATTGGAGAAAACGTTCACAAGTCTTGACAAGTGTCAGGCTGTTGAAACTTGCGAACACGAAAACAGAGTAACAGATAATTAGCTGTAAAAATGTCCCAGCTTGCAGCTAAGTGAGGCGATTTGAGACATTAACTTTTCGTGGATTATTTGTTAGTTTGTTTAAGCTATGTACAGACACTGTTACTTTTGATTTACGCGTCTTCTTCTTTCAGTTATACTTCAGAAATGACTGCAGCAAAACATCCCGGCCAACTGAGGTATGCGCGGTAAAGCGAGCGACATAATCAACTGTCGAACTTCATGAACAACACATTGCAATCAATATTTACTTACCACTGATGTACATTCCGTTGGAAAAACAAGAAGTCTATGTAATACTGGACAAGTCAAATACAAAAGTATACAGAATATTAAGAGAAGAGTATTACGAAATCTGTTTTTCTGGGAAAGCAATCCAATACAATGACAAAAGCCCCAAAACATCTGAAAACTGGGGTCAAAAAGTCATTCTCGTGACTTCGTCTTTGTTTGTTCGATAAAGAAAACGAAATCGAAAGTAGATTTACCTTTACACTTGATCAAGCTAAACCTTGCCGCTATAGGGAGTCACGTTACGTTGGGAATGTTCCTTCCTTCACAGGGGTAATTTATCGTCCTCAACGAGACAGCAACTAAGGTCACTAAGGCTATATGACTAGAGCTAAAGATGTTGTCTTCGGAAGGAAAGAATAATTACAGATCATTACAGGCTTTTTGCAAAGTTGCTCTATAAACAACAAACGATAAAAAAACTCTCAGCTCTAGCTCCCCTTCAGGGCTGTTTTTTACTGGAACGTTACACTAAACGAGATGAGAAACAACACGAGAGGGGAAAAAAAGTGGGTCGGTTTAATTTGACTAAGAATTTGTTTGTTTGATTCTTAATTTAAGAAGAGATAAATATCAGAACAAATATCCTGTGAACTAAACTGGAAGCAGTCCCGAACGCTGCAGGGTCGAAGCATGTTTCTCCAAAAAAAGAGTAGGATTCAGTTAATACACAAAACACACTCATCCGCACCCCCTCCACCCACCATCCCCGCCTCTCCCCTAACAGGAACATGGGTCTCGACCGAGTGGGATCTGGAGCATACAAGTATAATGGCGAAAGTGTTGGGCAAAATGCAAAAAAGGACTTTTCGGATTTTAAACTGGTTGAATTACCCATTTCACCACACATGCGTGTACGGTTAATAACGTTTAGAAAGCAGATACTAATAGTTATTTGTTAAGTTTGGAGAAAAAGGATTCCTCGCGGTTGCTAACTAGTGGTATCTTGATTGAGGGGCGACTTTGCACATTTGTTGAAGCAGGTTGAAGGTAAGAGTCTTCATTAATGAAACTAACCAAGCTTTCAAGAGAGTAGATGTGGAATGCCCTTTGACTCCGAAGCTGTGCCCCAACGAAAACATGAATCAGTGATGTAGACCAGCCTACCCCCAAATGTTCTTATTAAATGCACTAATTATCTTCCTCCATGCTGCCGTGTAGAAGTGTTAGTCATCGTTGTCATTCAGGCTGCCCGCACGACTTAAGGTGGCTCAAAACAGTTTCCAGCAGTTAGACTTGGATGGGTCATTACAACCACTCTTTATCACTTGATGCTACAATCATGGTATCAAAAAACTGCCCAATCATTGGTGAACACGTTGTTATCATTTTCGTGACACAATAGGTTACCATAGCAACGGTATGACTTGCTAAAAACACCCTTAATTTCAGCTTTAGGGGATAATAATTCAAAAACGGCACAGTGAAATTTTTTATACAAATTTTAATAAGCATGATAAGATGCAACTTTTGGCAAAGTTCTAAAAAAATCTGTACATAGTGTTCAGAGCCACCTTATTTTTTTGAAAATTTAAGGTGGCTCTGAACTCCATGTACAGATTTTTGTAAGACTTTGCTAAAAGTTGTGTCTTATCATGCTTATTAAAATTTGATAATGTAAAAAAATTTCACCGTGCCATTTGTTAATTATAAGCCCCTAAAGCTGTAATTAAAGGTGCTTTTAGTAGGGCATACTGTTGCTATGGTAACCTATTTTGTCACGACAATGATAACAACGTGTTCACCAACGATAGGGCAGTTTTTTGATACCGTGATTGTAGCATCAAGTGATAAAGAGTAGCTATAAACGACCCATCACAGTCTAAGTGCTAGAAACTGTTTTGAGCCACTTTAAGCCTGCTAATGCAGCTAATTCTCATTGCTCGTAGCGAATTTGGCTTTCTAATTTGGGGCATAATATTTGCTCATTGCCGTCAAAGGAATGATTCACTGAAGTGAGCTCTAACAGAAACTATAGTAAATTCAGGTTGTTTGAGAGCCTGTCCAGAGGTGAGAGATTATTCTGTCAGTAGCCAGTAACCAGATGAAACTCATCCCTGATAGAGAGTGGAAAATTCACCTCACACCACAATATGACAAAAAGGCCAACTGTCCTTTCAGTAGTACAATAATTATTGATTATTGTGCAAATCAATGAAATTTACTTGAGTGGTCATTGAAATAATATTATCTTTCAATCACATTCAAAGGTTTAGGTCTAAGTTGATGCTACTTGCTACTGGCACTCTAGAGTTTCTCTTACTTGTCTCCTTGTGACTTGTTTCCCCCCTCCCCCTCAGGGGGGACCCATATAAAAAGGACGGGGGTGCCCGTCAGAAATTTTGGAAAGAACCCCTGAGAGGAAGCAAGATCCTGTTTTGTGGGTATGGCTTGTTATGCTACCAATTCTAAAACAATACACTATCTCCTGTCATATTTTTTTCAGCTCAATACCCTAAAAGGTACTGCAAAAGCTCCCACTGTGGACCTTTTGAGGTGCGACACCCTAAAGAGGTATCAATACCGCTTTTTTAACCCCTAAAAGATACGACAAGCACCCCTATCCTTTTTATGTGGGATTCCCCCCCCCCCCCAAGTATTTTTTATTGCTTTGTGACTTCCTTGTAGAAAGTTTCTACAGTACTGTGCGACAGTAATACAAATGAAATTCAACAAATTTTGTTCCTTCCAAATTTTAAATTACATGTATTTCTTGTTTAATTATCATTTCAATGAACATTTCCATTTGGAATGTAGCAAACTCTGTTCTCTTCCCCTTTTTATTAGGTTTCTTTCTTTCTTTCTTTTCTTTCATTAATCCCAACATAATTACTTGTTAATACAGATCTCAAAAATGATAAATGCAAAGGGGCTACCAGCTTGTGAACTGGGAAAAACATGCCACTGAGCTTAAGTTTATCTGTAGGTCATCATGATATATCAATAGTTATAATCCATCAAATACTTGCGCTCCTACGCAGTTGGTCTAAACACGTCATGGAACCAAATATTCCCCAGCTAAACCTGGAAAATATCTGAGAATATTCCCTAAATTTCAAAACTGCACGTGTTGCGAAAAAGATTTTAAAGATAAAAATAAACACAATACCCTCCATTTGGCACTAAAATATGTTCGGATATTTGTCCTTGGACATTACCTGTTCCTTGCGGCTCACAGTTTTCCTTGAGCTTCACTCTCGGAAAACTGTTCACTTCTCAGAACAGATAATGTCCACGGACAAATATCCTAGCATGTTATCGGACCAAATGGAGGCTATTGTTTATTTATTCACATTTTGTACTAGAGAGGCAAAAAAATGAAGTTAAAACCCACTGGCATTGTTAAGAGTGCAAAATGCAACAATAAGAGAATACATAAGGAGATGTGACAATGTGGAAAACATTCATGACATCATTCTTGTCTGAGACGTTACTACAAGGGAAGTTTCTTGTCTTATTTAATCACCAAAGCTAAGCTCACTACTTGATACATGACCAAGTGTTAAAATTGCTGTATTGTGGGTTCTCATTTCCTTTCTTGTTATTATTATTATTATTATTATTATTATTATTATTATTATTATTAAACAGGAGGGAGCCATTATGTAAACACTATTGAAATAGGTCTTAATAGTTTATTTCTTTTATTTACCTTTACCTTGTAATATACCGATATTGACGTTGAAACCCAGGAGGGAGCCATTATGTAAACACTGTTGAAATAGGTTTTAATAGTTT
>Ga0126338_10002939_pt1:0-7500 | contig 11880 bp, 8 predicted proteins | sample OrbCmetagenome_2_FD_92529 | JGI IMG/M metagenome (GOLD analysis project Ga0126338, IMG submission 92529) | Coral microbial communities from Petempiche,Puerto Morelos, Mexico - Orbicella C C metagenome | ecosystem: Host-associated > Invertebrates > Cnidaria > Coral | place... | reverse complement strand
TGACATTGTTGTAGTTGTTGTTTATTAACCCTATTCTGCCTAGGAGGATTTCAAAGTTATCTTAAGGCCCGAATAAAGGGTGCAACACTGCGCGCAATGATGTAAAGTATATGACATGATTCATATGATTCATAGGATTCAATGATTCTCACAGCTCGCAATATTGGACAATATTGCGTTTTATGTCTGAAATATCTTGCGTGTAATTAATAGTTTCGTGAAAAATGATGCCTGACGCAATGTCGTTCCGTGTGTCTGGGCCTTGACTTAAAGAAAAGTCAAGCAATCATGATCAAACTATTATGGGAATATTTGGTGTACAGTTGTGTGATCACGCGATTTGACGTTTCCTTTGTCCCCAAGTTTTGATGGATCATTTTTTTACCCCAAATTTGGAGTTTTTTAAGCTCAATTTTCGGTCTATATGAGATTTTAGCTTTAAAGGAAAAGTTTCCTCTAAAATCCTTTTGTATCATATGTTTTTCGATTTGTCAAGTTAAATTTTGATATCTTCTAAAACTTCAGAAAAATCTTGCAATTCACGATGTAGCCAAGATGTTTTTAATGCATGACGTCATTTTGGCATGAAGGGAATTCATGACTTACATGTTACTGTCACTTAAGTATATTTGTTATTCGTTTCACATCATGTAAGCACATCATATAAGTTTCAGTTCTATAGCGTGATTATTTTTGGTGATACATACATTAGAAGGGGAGGGGGCACTTTCTGACCAGCCAAGGCTCACGAATGAACAAAAAAAAACCTCCCAGGCAGTTAAGGTTAACATAATCTTCTGGGACAGTTCCAGATAACGCTGACTTTGCATGGCTTGAGGAAGAATCTGAGATCTTTGGTCCTGGTGACTTTGTAGAAGTTTTCCAAAGGGCACAAAAGGTAAATAAGAGCATAACAATGTGTAAATCGCGTAAATATCATGATATTAATTTTTACTTTATTAAACTCTTTGTAAATTTATTATCATTTCGATTTCTTCGCATACAGCCTCTGCATACGAGTGTGGCCTTCGCAGCCGATAATGGTCGAAGTAGTGACAGTGATTGCGTCTGATGACGGTACAAACCCGAGCAGCGGAGGACGTGAGACCTGTCAAACGACCAGAATGTTCACCTGTCCAGAGCAGAGCTGTACGAAAACCTTCATTAGGTATTCAGCTTTGGAGCGCCACTGTGAGTTTGGCGTACACATGAGGATAACCCTTCAAGATCGAGCCAAGATTAGTTATGCTAAAAATCTCCAAGAAGGACAAACTATGAAGCAACAGAGCCTACCAGTTTGTGGCGCTCCAGTGACGCATCGTGCTTCAGACACATGCCAAATGGGTTGGGCGTTGAAATCCAGTCCGAGAAAAGTGCGGTTTACCCAGGAGCAAAAAAATTTTCTGGATCTTAAATACAACCTTGGTGAACAGACTGGGAAGAAAAGTAGCGGCGAGGATGTGGCCATGCAGATGAGACGAGCTCGTGGACAGGATGGAAAAAGACTATTCGCCGTTGATGATTTCTTAACCGCGCAACAAATCACTTCATACTTTCGCGTATGGCCGCCAAGAGGAAGAATGTCAGGCAGAGGCAGAGGTAGACACAGAAGAAAGAGAAAACTTGATCCGTGACGTGACAGCCGAAATCACGGAAAGGCTAGTGGCTGAAGAAGAACAACAACAACCTGTGTCAGAGGTAGAGAGTCGCGGTTGCTGCTACTCGTACAGGAGGGTAAACTTGTGCCGTATGAATAGAGATGAGCTTCGGGCCAAACTAACACTGTCGAACCTAAAAAGCATATGCCTCAAGTACGGAATTCAGGGCGTATCGGGAAACGGAAGAAGGAGCCATATGTGAACACTTTATTCAGTTTCATAGAGGCGAGGCCATGTAGCTTGCACAAAGGCCTCCCATAATGCTAGGGTTAATACTTGTGGTGCTTTCTATTTCGTTTGAACAGTTTTTCCCTATCGAGAAGGTGCTCATTTGTTCAGTTTGAAGGTAAATACCTCGGCATGGCTGTAATTGGTTATGAGGGGTAGCCGTAGTCCACTGGTTTTACTACACTGCATCAAGTTTATATAAGAGGGATACCATTTATCATCTCTTGCTTCAGCTACAGTAAATTCAGGAGTATTGACACGTGCTAAAATATGTTCAGGCTTTCGTTAACAACAAATGATGTGCAGGCTTGAATAAGAACAAGGAAGTTAGTTTTTCTAAGAACTCTTGGACGTTCGAACTCTGTCTGTCTCTACAGATATGCAAAAAAAAAAAGAAAATTCATGCTGTGCGTGCCAAAAGTGCAGATTGCACTTGTACCCATCCAACGAAAAATAAATTTCAACATGGGGCCCTGTGGTACGGATGAATCCGAGTTAGACTTTACACCTAAACATTTCAACCTTGTTCCCAGGGTATGAGATTGCTCAACGTTTAATTTTTCTTTGATGCTTTTATTCGGTTCAGTTCGTTTAGTTTGGTTTTGGCTTTCTTCAGCATTGCCATTGTATTACACTTACATCCGGTGTTACATACTCTTCTAGTTACATCCCATTACATTGTGTTACATCCGGTCAGCAGTCGTGCTTCTCGGACTTTCGGCCTAAACGTTCAGTTTATTCACCATCCTTGGTTTATCGACTATCGCAAAACCTGACTCGATTTTAGCCAAATACTTTACTTTGGATTGTTCAAAGGCATGCATTTGCTTTGTACATTGATCTCGACACATTTACTTTACTTCCTGGTTGGATAATATTGATGAATTTAGGTGCTCGACGGCAGAAATCGCAAGTATTACGACCATGTTTTGACCTTGTCAGCTATTCTTTGTCAAGTGTACGCGGGCTACTTGTATCATCATCTCTGGTCTGAAACACGGCAAACTGGATATTCGATGGGAGTAACCGTTAGATTAGAGTCTGCGCTAGATTTGGTCAAGAAAATTGAGCGAGCGAAGGAAAGACACTGGAGCCAACCACGCGACGAAAGCATCCTGAAGAAATTCCGAAAACCTTCAAGGTAGGTTTTGTATCAATTTAAATGTCATCAAATTCTTTGGCCAAAACCTTATTAACTAAATGTGGGTAAGAGATGAGATGATCAAAGATACTTTTGAAGCTGATTTTCTCTCTCTATAAGCCTGTTTGAGCCAAATACTGGAGCACTCAAAATTACCAATTTTGCAATTTTTTGCAATTTGCCCCAGGTGTCTTCAGCACCCATAGCCAGAATATTGTTTTCCCCAAATTGATTTTATAATATTTAGAAACGTCAATATCTGTGTAATATCTGCTGCTAATTTGGTTAATGTGGAAAGAGTACTTTCGGAGAAATTACAAATATGGTTGTGCTTGTTTTTCCTGCTTGTCTAAATGGCTGACAGGGAACATAGCAAGACGAGCATTTTCTTCTTGTTTATAAAACCCAAAATATTTTAACGGCAAATTTTATAAACTGGGAGAGTGGCTCTACCATCTGTATGAATTTCGTTTGAATTGGTTCACATGCACCCGAGAACCAGACTCGTTTACTTTTACTTTTTGAGAGTGGAAATTTTGCTCAAAACATGGTCCTGAGGCCGACGTGATCAAATGCGGTTACCATGGCAACGATACATCTGCCGATCCAAATATGGTTGTTTTTGTTTATCCCCCAAGGTAACCTACCTCCAGACAAAAATTGAAGGGGGGTCAAAAATTTTCATTTCCAACTTTGCTTCACTTTCTTGGAGAATTGCTCTTAACTATTTTGCACCCAACAAAACCCCGAAAAATTCCCTAAAATCAACCCAGTACACAATTAAACATTGCACAAAAATATTTGAGTGTTTTAAGGACGTAAGAATGATGTGGTTTTGCATGCGAGGCTCTCAAACTTGTTTACTTAAATGGTGTGTCAAATGACGATTTTAACGGAATTTGGTAATTTGCATATTTCTTTGACATAAAAGGATATTTTGCCAAAAAAACTACCCAGTAGTTTTTGTCATGCCCTAGCCTATCTACCGTAAAAATATGAGCGAAATCGAATTTTCGACCCTTGCCGAGCTATTTTCCATATTTATGGACAGGGACTCTTAATAGTTATAGAATACAATCATACCTTTGAAATTGTCTAAAAAGTCATTGTCGCAGTGATAAAGAGATACCCAGAAACTCTGCCTCGCTTAAACTGGTTCGCTTCCGCGCGTGAATTATCGGAGCAGTGCGATTAACATCGGAAATGTTTTCTCACACATCAACCTCAAAAAGGGTGTCGGCGATTTTCCAGATGTGGTTTGGTTTTTTTTTCTACGCCCTCCTAAAGTCTGATATTTTCAATCCGGACGTTTCTTTCTACTAAAGAGACCATAACTTTGAAACGGAAGCGAAATTAAACAAAGCCCGACACTCTTTTTCGAAGGGGGTATTTTGAAACATACCTGCCGATTTTCAGCCAATTCCGTCGGAAGACGCGCGTAAACGAACTAAAAATGTTCATCCTTATACGCAGTTTTATTTTATCGAGAAAAAGACGAAAAACATTTTATGAGATTGGTATGATTAGGTGTTAAAAATCCCCTCCGCCCTGACAGATGTCGGCATGATACAGTATAGCACAACAACGGGTTATGACAACTTGAAATAAACAGACGTCTACAATTCTGGCGCGGAAACCCGTCGCAGGGAAATCGTCCGAGAGGCGACAAACTGCCAAGTTAAACTGCCGTAATTTCTTTTACTTAGAAGATTTCATCGGCGGCATTGGTATTATGTTGCTTAAGTTTAGGCTTCTTCGTTTTCCAGACATTTTTTGAAACCATGCCCCGTGAAGCCAAAAACAGCAAATGTCGAGGTCTACATCGTCTACACCTACATCTGCGCTTGACTCTCTAGTTGTGGAAGTTTTGGAATCGCGTCCGTTCTCCAGCAATTACGTGCGACTAGCAATTGTTGTAGTTTGTCCTTCAACTTCATTGGCGGGACTAGTGTCCTCGAGTTCCTTCAACCATTCTTCTTGGTTACAGTGCGACCCACGGTCGCTCAGAGCCAAAGATCTTGTTCAATGCTGAACCTGTGGGTTCCACCAGACTTTTGCCTCTTCGGCTTCTTCAAGGACGAAAATGGGCAAGACGTTTTCTTGCGTTTTCGTCCTGACATGAAGAAAATTTGACAAGAACGAAAGCTAACTTGCGATGAAAAAACCAGATCCCGTCTGAACGAGAACAGTTCGCGTGCACAAATAAAATATCACACCGCAATTCGCATAATCCATGTGACAACTGGCGGTGAATTTTAACTAGAGGTGTCAACGCCCCGTAAGGGGTTAATGAGGTTCAAAAATAGTTTTTACCCAGCAGTGAGGCCTGGGTTTAAATTTCGGCTAAGCTGTTTTTTTTTTTTTTTCCACGTTCATTCACAAATCGCCGTCTGGCCTCTAAGGCGCATGCGTCACCTGTGCATGCGTACAGCACATGGAATTTACAGAAGTTGTCGACGTGAAAAGTTAGCACGGATTCCATGATTTCTAGGGCGATGAAATCACATACAAACGAACATACCGTTCGAGGTAGACCAACACTAAAGGACGTTAAGCGTGTTCGGAACGGGTCGGTCTGCAAGCCTTATGAGAGATCAATTTAGGAGCGAACATTTTGAGTGAATTTATCAAGAATCATGTTATATCAAAGGAGCTATCAACCGGGGCTATCAACTCTTCCACTTGATAAAAAGCATCTTAGAAGCGTCATCGTATTTTTAGACGTGGTCGTGAACCAAGTAGAATCCCAGCACGAACTCAAGAACGTCCAACGGAATAATTACGCCACACGAAAATTTTAGAGAACAAAGAAAACCATCCGAAAATTATGGGACATGATAAAAGTGAGCACATCAATTCCGAAAATTCTAGGGAAACTTTATGGTTTTCCGAAAAAAATTGAAAAGTCTAGAGCGTCGCTGGGAAAAAATTTCGAAATTTTTAGCCAACCTTCCATCCGAACAGATATTTTACCGAAATATTCCGTTGGGTGCCCCTGAACGTCTGAGCAACAGGAGCAGAAAGGTTAGAGAATTTGTTTACGAATGTATTTGTTCGATTACACCTAGGTAAAACGTTCTGAGAAACTTCGTAAAGTATAATAAAGTTAAAATCTCGAGCTAAACGATATTCTCTCGTTATATTCTTATAACAGAGTTCTGTGTCTTTACAAGAATGAAACCCATGTAGCGAATTATCATTTAAGCTGAAAGAAACTAATGTATGTTGACCCCAGCAAAACAATTCTCGGCTTGCACTGTCACGCAGTCCTGATGCAATAAAAAAAATTACTCGAAAACCATGTACTGAATAAAGTCAAGAAATTATGATGTTATAGGAGATTAATAAAGATGACACTTATCTAATTTTCAAGTCTGTGCGTTTTCCCAAACCTCAGATATTCGTCTAAATATTTTGCACAAATTTAGAGAGCCCAGTATGGAGCCGCCATGCACCTCCACGGTAAACCAACATTGCGGCCGGAAAATAGTGTAAACATCTGGAACTTACTTTGGCTATCTAGGCGACTGATTATCTGTATTGAGCAAACAAGCATTTACATAAGCACTTTTCCTAATACTTTAACTTCTGAATGGGGTGAAAATCACGAGATAGGTATATGATTTTCGACAAACGCATTCGCAGCTCAATGTCACGCACCGCCATAACTCTGAAATTCAAAATGTCTCGCTTCCTTGAGAAACGCAAAAACAACAACGACAGCGAGAAAGGCTAAGCAAAAGAGACTGAAACGTTCATAGGCTGATATAAAGACCTTGACTCATTTCACCGCCTGAAGACCTGCAAACTAGTAATAAGCTATTAATCGATTCCAAGAAATGCAATCAAAGGCGGAATAATTGGAGCACGTCGATTCGATTGAATTTTGTACGACTTCAAATGCAGAACATTTAGCTCAATTGCAATATAGCTAGTGCTTCTCAGTATAACGACTGCCTGGGTACACGCAGCAAGCGTCTAGCTTTTTATTCATCTTAAAAAATAAAAAAGCTTTTTACCCCATTCTTTTTGCAAAATAGTTGTCTCAGTCTTCTCAATTTGAACAGCCAAAAAACGATTTTTCGATTTTTTGTAAAACTCCACCTACCATGGTACCTTCATTTATCAAAGCCATTTTGACTCAGTTGTCAGTTTGAACCTAATTCATCGTATTCTAATTAACAAAAGAATACTGAAAATTAAGGTTCTGTTTACATTTGTGGTCAAGGTTTGCAGCTGATCATTCAATGGCAAATATGCATTAAGGCACAGAAGTCGATTGAGTTCTTCATTTGTGGCTATCTTTAAAACGAGGAACGGGGAATCGGGGAATGGGAATGGGGAACGGGGAACGGAGAACGGGGAATCTTTAAAATGGGGAATCTTTAAAAGCGGGAATCTTTAAAATGGGGAATCTTTAAAAGCGGGAATCTTTAAAATGGGGAATCTTTAAAAGCGGGAATCTTTAAAATG
>Ga0126338_10002938_pt1 | contig 11880 bp, 8 predicted proteins | sample OrbCmetagenome_2_FD_92529 | JGI IMG/M metagenome (GOLD analysis project Ga0126338, IMG submission 92529) | Coral microbial communities from Petempiche,Puerto Morelos, Mexico - Orbicella C C metagenome | ecosystem: Host-associated > Invertebrates > Cnidaria > Coral | place: Petempiche,Puerto... | reverse complement strand
TGTTCTGTTTTTTCTCTTGGTCTTTTTTGTAGCCCGCCGAGGCCAGTCTTTCGTCTAAATCAGTTGGAAAAAGTTCGAAAAAGATGTTCCCATTCAAGTTTAAGCTCTCAGGCGATAATTCTGATCCAAGAAAACCACATTTGTATGGCGGTGCCCAACGACGGAAGTTGTGGCTTTCAAGAGATACGTGGAAGTTTGCCATTTCAGATGCCATGCACAATCAGTCCTCGTCATCGACATCCATTGACAATTCATCCTCAAGCAGACCCACTTCTCCGATAAACCCCACCACCTCGCCTTTTACCCCAACGCCCACCATCACTACCCCATCTAGTACCATTACCACTCCTGCCAACACCATCATTACTGCATCTAGTACCCGCACAATCCCGCCTGCCTCCGGCATAACCACACCTGGCAACCCCACTTCCTCACCTAACACCATCATTACCCCATTTAATACCATAAATACCTGGCCTACCACCCATACCCCATCGACTACCCTCAGTTCCCCTCCTACTACCAGCATAACCTCACCCAGCAAACCCATTGCCACACCTAGCACCATCATTACACCATCTTCCACCTTCATTACCCCATCTAGTACCCATACTTTCCCTCCGGCCGCTATCGTTACGTCGCCTACTTCTCTGGTTGCTACAGTTACCACAAGTTTGTCCACCTCGTCCTCTCTTTTGGCTGCACCATCACTTCCCAGCTCATCCACACTACCTGCTGCCTGCTCCGCTGGTCGTTCTTTGTTAAGTATCTCATCTTCAACATTTGGAACCATTATTTCTAAAGGTGAGTGAGATGGTGCAACTAATCCGAGATATAGCGATGTTTATCGATTTAAGGTTCTAAGGGTGGTCGTTACTAATCTGAAATTGTACTTACTATTTTCAATGAAGTTTTTATAAGAGGTATGGGTTCAAAGGCCTAATCACTATATTCATGAATAGAGTGGCCCAGCCGGTCAGTAGAGATCAAAAGCGTTCTTTAGGTGGCACCACCGTGTATTTATTTCTAGGGTGTTAATTTTACTGGGACTGTAATGAATATTCCCGACGTTACTCAGGACCTATTTAAGCTAAAAGTTTTACTTATCAATATATACCTAAACAGTTTATATAACGATGTTTTATTTTGATACATCTTTTGTGTAACATGCAATCTTAATATTGTCTGAGCTACCGAAGTATTTAAATAATGCTTTTTGAATCGTATTTTTGCAGATACTCGGTTTGGAATGACGGTCCCTAGCAATGATGGAATCGTACATGCAGTGTGCACTCTTTGCTCACGGCAACAAGTCCATGGTCGCGATATCACAACTGGAAATGTCGTGGTCGAGGTCAAACAACTACTCAGGCCGGGATTACGTCCTTTGTATCCCGGAAAATTTGATGAAGATGAACCAGTGTGTGTCGGTGGATTTTACGAATGGCCCAGCAGCCATCTTGTTTTAATGTAGCATGGACTGTTGGTCGTTGTTAAGTTTTTCCTTTTACATTATAGCGTCTACCTTGTCACCCGACTAGTGTTTCTAATAGTGTGGCACACTAGTGCCACAACCACTTATGTCTAGGATTGAACACATTACTACTTCATCTTTGGCTAGGTTGTTTGCCATTTTCATATCACTTCATATTTGACAGCTTTATAGGTATTTCAGTAGACTTGTATCAACGAGGTTACTGTACAGCTTACCATAAATAGCTTGCATCTGATTAGTGGTCAATCCTGGACATATCTGGCCACAACGTAGAATGATACCAAAACTGAACGTCGAAGTGTACTGTTCAAGTTTTCGTATGAAACATGCATTTTTGTTAATCAAATTCGCATGACTTCGCTCTAACAGTTTGTTGACTAGTCGAAGGGTGTTTGGGTTGGGAAAAAAAATTTGTCAACAACACCTGTTTATTCCGTTCCTTAAAAATGAAACGGAATTATTACGTACTGAGAGTGATATAAAAAGTGGATCATTTAATTTGAGAATAAAATTAACCTCATTGTTTGTTTTTTCGTCATGGTTGCACTGTTCTTGTATATCGTTGTGGAATTGTGGTGTGTTCTGAGGAAAGACAGGTCACTAACACAGAACCTTTCTCTAGACAGTTGTCTAACTAGATATTAACGAGTACCGTAAGTTCCCGATTTAGCACCCCCCCCCCCGTTGAATAAACGCCTCCTTCGAATAAGCACCCTTCCTATCGACCAAAATGGAAAATAAGCCCCCCCCCCTCCCCCATGAATAAGCACCCCCTCTGTGATTTGGTTAAACGTCGGTTCACAAACTGCTGTTTATTAAAATTCTTTAAAGACTCTACAGACACCGTAATAGCTAAAATAAAAGATACAAATAAATTACAAATTAGCTTGCGAAAATAACAGGATATAAATATATTTCACACGCTTCGAAAGTTACAAAAATGAAAGGACAAAACTTAAGATCAATTTACAGTAACGGTAAAACGATGTCGTAAACAACTTGACTTTATCTAAAACCTTAAGACTTAAATTTACAATTCACAAGCAATGAAACTGATCTTAAACGACTAAAGATACAAACCGCTTACATAAACTAAACTAGCGTAAAAAGTAATTACCTTGGTGCTGCCTTGAACGCGCGAACAATGATAAACTTGGAGAAACTTTTTAACTTGCGGTGAATTAACAGATCTTGCTAACGAAAAAACCGCTCTTTTATAACGCTAGTTGGGTGTGGCGGCGCTACGCGTGTGCTTTCGCGACACCACAGAACTTACTAGAAAGACCTAGAAACAAGGGTAGCGTACGCGCGAAACAAATGAAAAAGCCTTAAATAACTGAATACACGTTCAAATAAACTTCCAATGACTAAAAGATAGTACTCTTAAGGCTACAAAGTATAGTAATTGAGCGTAAAACAGCTTAAATTGGAAACCCGTTGAAAACTTGCGCAATGTTGCGTGTGCAAATTTGTTGCAAAAGCGCGCGCCGCTTCAAGTGTCGTACATCGCGCGCGCACAACTTAACTGCTGTAGCTAGACTCCCCTCCCCCAATTTTGTGGACGAGTACAGAGACAACAAAGGATGTATTGGTTTCGTCGTGTAGTATTAGATTTGTACATTGTTTCAGTTTGTAAACCCGTTAAGTACTAGTGGTGCCGCAATTTTAACTTTACGATCAGCTTTTTATGTCGATAAACAGCTTGTTTAAGCGCAGATGATGTATTAAAGAAATGATCATGTCATGCCCCCATTTGGGAAGAATTAAATAAGCGCCCCCATCTTCTCCTAAATTTGAAATAAGCGTTCCGGGCACTAATTCGAGGATTTACGGTATTAGTTTTACAGAGGAAAAAATTCTCTTAAAACAATGAACGGTGTACCCCTCTACTAATTGGGGCGGAATTTTCAGGTAAGCTCTAACATGAACGTTTGAAGACTTTCAATTCCTGCAAGGTAAATTTTGCACCTTTATAAGCTAATGACTTTCATTGAAACCTGAAAATAGAAAATAAAGTCAGATACCACACAATAAAGGTTTTCGATGATCACCGAGCGGTAAGATCAAGTAGCTGGAGCTAGGAGAAAACTTGGACAAAACCACGTTTTACTCAGTTACCTTTAGTAGTTTAAATCGTGGCCGCAAAGTGCGATCAGTTTTATTCAGAGAGCAATCTTTACGCTCTACACGGAATCGCCTTTCAAACCTTCAACATGTAAAGGTTTTTAAAGTAACACCCTACCAATATCTTCATGGACAATGTATAACCCGTAGCGTTGCAGAATGATAAGTGCGAATGAGCTATAACCATGGATGAAACGAATCAGAGTGAGATCATTTCACTGTACATGGTCCAACCTTTCGACGATTTCTCACAATCGCGGGACGCGTTAGTGGGGTTTCAGCATACAGGTCTGACAAAAGGTTACAAACTTTAAACAATTTCGCACAATAGTGAACGTGGTATTTAAGCAAGGAGTTCTGCGAATGAGGTCTCATCTAAGTAATTAGGTAACTAAGTAAGTTTATTCAACGTAGAAGACGCGGGGAGTGGTCGCCAAGTGTCCCGAGCCAGGGGTTCGTGTTAAAAACGCTCGACTAATATAAAATTAAAAGTAAATTATGATATAGAATATAATTAAAATAATATCAACATGAGTAAAAACCTATGGGATAAAAGTGTTACAATTAAAAAGATAATTTCCGATATTGGACAAAATACGTCCGTGTTGCAATTATTTCACGGCAAATGGTCTAAAATTTGGACAATTTCCCACAATCGTGACAGTGGGATTTAAGCATAGAGTTTGGGGAAAAAGGAACACGGGACACCTTGAAAGTTTACTTTGCAGAGCATCACCGGAAGAGAAACACGAATGCCTTATAGATCAATTGGCAGAGACTTGGAAGATGATTTTGGATGACTCGTGCTATCATCATGTCCAGTTTAAACTTAATAGCTTTACTGACGAGGAACTGGTCAGAAGTAAGAAACTGATAAAAAACACGTCTCATGCAGGTTTTTTTCACTTTCAAAGGGCGTAACTACCACAAGAATCATCGCAGAATCACAAAACTTGGCAGAATAGCGTAAAATTGCACATTCTGTTGACTGATGTTCTTAAAATTGATCGTTTTTTTCGCTGAGTCAGCAAAATTCCGAAAAAACACGTTTTATTGGTTTCAGGTTGCCATGGCAACATCAATTTTTGATGACGTATAGAATCAGACTTGCGCTAACAGCGTGCCAAGTTTAAATTTAATAGCTTTAAGGATGAGGAAGATAGAAATAAGAAATGTTAAAAAACACGTCTTATATGCATAATAAGTGAGGGTTATAAGTCACTGATCGACAGCGTTTCTTTAATTTTACAATGCAAGTCGGACTTTCCAGTAGCGAGGATTTCAAATTGGTCCCATTTGCCGCTGTTGCAGACCATGTCATCTCTTCCCGTTACAACATCAAATGGGATGATTTTGAAATCCTCGCTACACTGGAAAGTCCGAATACTTGCATTGTAAAAGAAACATCATGCAGATTTTATCAACTTTAAACCAGCGTATCTAACACAAGAAACATCGCAGAATCACAAAACTTGGCAGAATAGCGCAAAATTGCACGTCCTGTTGACTGATACTCTTAAAATTGGTCTTTTTTTCGCTGAGTCAGCAAAATTCCGAAAAAACACGTTTTATTGGTTCCTGGTTGCCATGGCAACGTCAAGACTCGTGCTAGCAGCGTGCCACGTTTGGCCTTACTAACTGTAAGGAAGAGGAAGATATAAATAAGAAACCGTTTTACGGGAACATGAGGCCAAAGAAAAGACTGCAAGGCTGATACTACGTGAAAGACGTTTCGAGACACCAACATGACAAGAAATGATGAGGCAGGATCGCAACACGATAGTAGTTTGTATGCGGTCCTTTGCAGTTTCCGGTTTCTAAATGATAGCCAACATAGTGGAATTTCGGATTAAGTGTGGTATCCGCTTCGCTTTCATTAAAATTTGGAATTAATTGAGAGTTAATTTATCTCACAAGCTAGCTAACTATATGTGTCACTTGCAGATATCTGCAAAGTTTAGCGGTAAGAGTTGTAAAGTTAAAGTTATTTGTGTAAAGCTAGAATTAATTTGTGGTTTATTATCGTTGAAAATTTCAGCTCGTTAGCTGTTGATGAGACAGTTACAACAAACACTAAGTTACAACACTTTGCTCGAAAATCCCATATGGCGGTTATGGCTTCCTTCCACGGCTGTGCCAACCTTCGCGGTCTTTTTTCAGTGTAATCATCCTAAGCGAAAAATTCAACGGCTGGACAAACTTGAGGAATGCCCGAAACGGCGACGTTTTTCAATAGCTCTTCTCAAACTCATTAACAATTCATCAAGTTAAAACAAAGAAAATCACAACCGTGAAGGAGGTTTGGATACCTGGTCTTAATTAGCATAGATTTGGACGATTTCCATTCTCCGTTTACTCCTTCGTTTTGCATTTTTTTTTTTTTTCGATTGAGAAGTTGTATCAAACACTCAAGACAGTGTTTCATCGGCTATCCAATCACCTCAAATTTCGGCCAAAAAAAACTTCGCGACAAGTCCTATTTTCAACTCTATTCTCGGTATTTGGATATCCCGATGAAATACTGCCATCCCTCGTGTTTGATATATTACCTGAAAGTGGGAGAATTCGAGATGCGAAGCTGACGCCAAAATCAAGGATGAATGAACAGAATTGCAGTGATTCAACAGCAAGTGACGGAAACGGCGAACTTTTCCCCTACATTTCCTGGCAAATCACTGCAGTTTGGACAGTTATTGGTGCAGTTTGGCGCCTATGTGGCGTTTATGTATTGAATATTGCCCATTACGGTTTGTTTTGAAATGTACCAAGGTTTCAACACTACTTTTTTGGCCCGGCTTTTCACATAGAAAAGAGCTGGTGTTTAACTTGTCTGGTAAGATCGAGGTAACATTTATTTGAATTTAGTTCATCATTACTATAAAATACACTAATCAGGTGAGCGATTACTGTATTACGCAAATCAATACCGTATTGTAGTTATTTCTGAAGTCGTTAGAAAAAATTCCATTTTCGATCCATTTGAATTTGTAACATTTCCGTGTTCTAAGAACTGAAGACCTCAAAAACGGAGGTGGTGTTCGTTGCTTTTACCACCTCGATATCCTCTTTATCCGTGGTTAAGTGTCCTTTATGGTTTCTTTCTCCGTTTTATACTGAAAAAAAGGGAGGAGCAATATCGACTTGCAAAATCTGCAGAAGGGCAGCCGTGCGAGACACCATTGCCCTTTTGAAATATTCATGCTACATAAACCGGGGTAAGCTCCGGCCTGATGGGCTACTGGGCTCGTGCGCAGACTTAACCTTTACCTTTAGTTACTTAAGGTCATTCCACTGAAATAGAACCGGCACTGAGATTTTTGTCATACTTTGCCTATTGACTGTTTATATTGTAGGAACTAAAATTTGGAAATAAAAATGAGGGGTCCCCATGTTCGTTTAGGAGCAACAGCACCTTGTTTATACCATATAAATCCTTACAATAGCACCATGATTATAGTCACGATTGCTTGCTAAAATCACGTTTCCGACGATTGTTTCTTTCTCAACACTGAGAATTGGCCCATATTTATTTTACATAGAGAAATTTATTACTCAATTCAACACAACAGAAAAAATGATAGGTCACCGTACTCGTTTTCGCGAAAATGACGATTTACCTCCATGACGAGGTCCAGCCCCAAAGAAAAAGCCGCCATTTTTTAATGCGCGCGCGCTAATCACGCGTGAAATTATGCGCAGTAGGGATGCGCAGTGCAATACTGGGGAATGACCTTAAGGACGGTGCCTACTTTTGTTAGTGCGCACACGTTCTGCGCATCACGCAAGCCATGGTTTAAGCGCCACGCGCGCGCTGGGTTGACATGACGCAATCAACTACGCTACCAAGTACACGACTAAAGACGACTAAATTGAAAGTAAAATTTTCCTACTGTGACCAAATCAAGTTTAATGAACCTGTACTTAAACCAGCAACACCAGAACAGCAGCATATCGCGAACTACGAACTGTTAACGTCTTGCACCTGAAAAACTAGCTGTTATCTGTCGAAATTATACTGAAATCCAACTGTAAACATGTACCTACAGATGGCGTAGTGCGCGCGCAAAACAAGTGCGAGATACGCAAATGTTTTACTTACTGGGGAGGTGACAGGAAAAAATGTAACGGGCACCGTAAAAAGTATCAAAAAGGATTAATAACTTGAAAAAACGCGTGGTTAGCCCTATATTTTATGTTATGAAATGGAAGTGGCAAACCTATTCAGCACGTGATTAGTTTCTGGTTGTAAGCCAAAGATATTTAGACTGTGTTTTAGCTGAAACAGAGGAAGGCTGTCAGAGACGCTAAAAGTGCTGTTACAACGATTTTGTTCCTAAAAACATACCAAAAATGGTTTTTATGTTACCATCTACCATGTAGTTTTCAGATCTTTATAAATGTGACTGCTTTTCTGTATGTAAAGGCGAATTCAAAGGAAAGTTGTGAAGAAATATCCTCTCCATCCATTTTCAGAAAAATGCTGGTGTCAGCATTTTTCTTGAGATGCAAGGCTAATTATCTCGAAAAAAATGCGTGGCTACCCCCTTTTTCCTTTGTGTATTCCGATAGCCCTTGCAAAGGTCTACTTTTTCCGTGTGGTCCTACCCTGGCGCAAAAACCTTTGTATTTAGTTGGCACCGTCCCTAAGTTACTTATCTTAGTTTACTAACTTTACTACAATGTATATGGATGCAAGCGAACTACTAATACGTTACGTAGCTATTTTTCATATTCCTATACAGTAGACGAAAGCTTCTACACAGACAAGCATCTTATCCACAGAAAGTGTGGATAAGATGGACATAGATACCGACACAGACCTTAAAGATTCCAATTCTGGTGACTTCTTCACCCGTTGAAGTTGGGGAAGCGAAAATCATAGGTTTCCCACTTTCAAAAAGACTCTCACGTTGAGTCGGAATCAGAATGGTCTGTGTCGGAATCATCGTCGCTGCCATATTCGGCATTAAGAATTGAACGAAGATCCTCAAGGACATCCTCTTTCTCTAGTTCATTATCATCTTGATCACCATCTTCGTCATCATCTGTATCATCATCATCAACACCATCATTATCATGCTCCTCATCAAGGCGACCACCATCACTTCTTTCGGCTTCTTCCGTTAAAATACCTGCTTCTGCGTCTTCTCCTTCATTACTATATCGAGCAAACAGGTTTTGGAGATGAATCGAGAATGCTTCCAGTTCGTCGTGCCTGGACAGGACAATGGACAGCAAACCGCGGGCGTGAGAATCCGTGCCACCCGCTAACTGCTTTGACCAGGAATCTAGAAAGTCAAGCTGACGCTGGTAAAAAGTGCCGACTCTCTTAATTTCTTCCTTGATGAGATCAGACTCTTCTGCACATCTTTTCAGTACGTGATTTAAATCAATGATTTGCCGTTTGATGCAGTAAGGTACACCACGCGATGTTAAACTGGAATCATCGAGAGTATTCCATAAGGAAGAAGTGATATCCAATGCTTCCTGGAGGACGATCTTTTGAGGATATTTGCATCCCTTGAAGGATTCTCCCCGCCCGTACTGCTTAATCAGCTGCTGCATTGAACTTGTGGTCTTTGAAATCTGACCACAGAGCTTTTTGGCAATAGCTTGTCCATCTGTAAAGAGAAAAAACACAGTAAGGACATGTATTTCTTTGCTGCGAGTACATTAGCGTACTGACAATCATTGGCACAGGTACCATTTCTTTGCGGATCGATGACATCATAGCACTGACAACAATTTTCCGAGCATACACTAGTTTAGTGTCCACCATAACATAGCTGGACCTGGAAAATGAGAGCACGATGTGTACTCACACACTTACAGAGGAGCTGATATAAAAACGGATGCTTTCATGTATAGTTATAATTACATTACCTGCATACTTTTTCATTAGCTGCAAAAGGAACCACCTCTCGGAACATTTGTTGCGCATAGAAAGGAGCAAACTCCTTCGGCGATTATCTTCTTGCTCCCTAATGTAACTCAGGTAGGTCTCACTATTGGGAGGCCAACGACGCCCACCATTTTCCATTTTCTTAAGTTCTTCGTCCAAGCTAAAAAAGGGAAGCACCGCTTAGTAGGATGTTGATCGGTCAAGTTTTTAGATCCGCTAAAAAGAGTTACCCTACCGGTTTAATTGAGTTGTTAAGATCTGCCACGTGTCAGAACCAGATACACACTCGGAAAGACTTGTTCTGAAATTAGTAAAACAAAAAGAGATCATTATCAAACTGGTTGGTTAAGATAAAAGAGAATCCAGTAAGTAATGTGGCAATAGCCCCATTTCGATATCTAAAAAATTCAGCCTAAAGCAAAAGAAATCACTGTGCGGCTCTGGAGAATAAACCCCCAAAACTCCACAGTTTATTCCAAAGAGCCTCGTGCTGAGGTCTGTTGCTCCGAGCTGTATCTTAATATATCCAAATTGGCCTATTTATGTTGCCTGTCTCTACCATCAAAGAGCAAAAAGCATTTAGTCTACAAGAATACAAACGGCCCAGCTCATATGACCCTACCTCACAGTATAGTATTGTTTTAACTTTTCCGGATATCCAGCTGGAGCAGACCGATCTGTAAAATAAAATAATTGCAGTGATTAAGATAACAATGTTGGTGATGGCAATGGTAATAGCAATGGTATTATATCGCAGTGCTATGGGTGCAGACGTGGATGATGGTCAACGTTGTGATACCATAATGATAAGCGGTATCAATTTAACAATCAGTAGGATGATAATGGCAACCATCATAGTGAAAATGACGATGACCATGGTTCAGTTGGGAAGGGAGCATCTTCACTAATGGAAACTTGCCAGCTTTTGTATTGGTCTTTGCGGATTCCTGAAGGATGGATTCTTTTTCTGCTTTTGTCCATTCCTCCACGGTTGCTAGTTCCACTTTTGCACCTGTAAATGCAGTTGCAGTTGTGGAAAGCCAATAATCATTTTGGATCACTAACTAAACAACAAACAATTGACATTAAACTGGCAAAATAATTTCGAACCAAAAAATACAAAATTTACTGTTCCAGTACCCAATGAATCGAATTGATAATTAAAATTGCATATTTTTCAAGCTCGTAGTTTGAAATTGAGTCATGATTAGCCCTTTCTTTAGCATTACTGAATTACAATGTTGTCTGAAATACTTGAAGAAGTACTCTTGCAGCCGTATCCACTTTCAATTATCACGATAATTGCACTAGGACCAAACCTGTTTCCTTAAGTTTACGAAGAAGCAATTCCAGCTGATCTTTGGTTTCTTTCTTTGTTTGCTCAGCTTTTTTTAAGTGGTCACAGAGACGTTCACCTACATGTATAACAAGGTACAACCAATTAGAAAGGACTCCTGTCAACTATCAAATTTGTATTTGAACGTTCAGTGTTTTTAACTTTTAAGCCATTTTTTAGCCTGTAAATATAAGTTATTTTTATTACAATACTTATTGCCAATGTAGCAATTATTTGTAGATCACTTCAAATACAGGTTGTGAACACACACCAATGTTTGAAATAGACTTTTTGGCATAATGCACTAAAAAGTCAGTCAATGTATCCACTCTATGGGAAGGAGTCATCTCTTTCGTGATCTTTGATGTTGGCCTTAAGTAGGACCACAACCTTTCCATCATTTTGCCATCACTCAAACCAAAGCCCTCCAGCCGCTTCCCACTATATGCGACCTGCCCAAACATTAAGGGAAATTAAGTAAGATTTTGTCAATTGCTACCATGCAAGTCAACCGAAATGAGAGGAAAACCTAACAGCAAGACATGCAAAGGCTATCTAAGTTAATTGTGCCATGCCCTATATTGCAATAATTGCAATAATTGCAATATAGGGCATGGTCACAATTAACATAATTATATCACACAAAAACATTAAAAAACCGTTCATGCACCTGACATGAGACCTTGTGACCATAGCAGTGAAATGCAGGGATTGCCACCACAACATTGTCCAGAACATTTTCTTGGTGAGTACTCTAAAAATGATACCAATAATGAAGTCTTTTACCTTGTCAATAATTAAAACACAAACATGTACCATGTAACACTTAAAGCAGAGACAATAACATAAACATCACACTAGAATAAATGGGAGAAGCAATGGCAATGCAAAAAATACAGAGTACAGTGACATTCTTGTAGCTATAAGACACACCCTAAGATGAGCATCCAAGACACATGCAATGTCGTAGAAAAAGTACACATTTATGCCCTTCTCATGAACCAGTTCCTTAATCCATTTTAG
>Ga0126338_10002935_pt1 | contig 11883 bp, 8 predicted proteins | sample OrbCmetagenome_2_FD_92529 | JGI IMG/M metagenome (GOLD analysis project Ga0126338, IMG submission 92529) | Coral microbial communities from Petempiche,Puerto Morelos, Mexico - Orbicella C C metagenome | ecosystem: Host-associated > Invertebrates > Cnidaria > Coral | place: Petempiche,Puerto... | reverse complement strand
TTTTTTGTAAATAAAAAAAAAAAAAAAAAAAAAGATACAGGGGGAAGGGCCGGTACCAAAAACATGGGGGGGGGGGGGGGGGGGGGGGGGGAAGGGGAACTGAAACGACAAGCTAAGAGGGCACAAAGGGATCACAGTGACGAAATAGGGGGTACCTTGAGGTGTCAACTAATTGGAGGGTTTGGTCATTGGGAGGATATGGTCGTGCCCATTTATCCGGGTGGAAATTCCTGTCCCACTTTTTATCCCATTGAGCTAGCTTTGTAATGCTCATCAGTTTTGTAAAGGGGAGTCAGTGGCAGACTGAGTGGTCGGTGTCGAATGCTTTAACAAAATTCATAACTAAGATGTCCGTTTGGCCACCATCGTGCATGTAACAGTTGTTGACAGGTTCTTTGATGAAGCCGAGTAACTGAGTCTTGCTGGCGCGTTTGTCTCTGAAATCATGCTGTAGCGGGTAGAGAATGTGGTGATCCTTTTCATGGTGCATAATAGAGCTCGTTTCTATGCCATCCATCAGCATAAAGACGTTCGTGCTAATTGTTTCTACGCATCGTTACTGCGCACGCAAATTCACTTACCACGTCATGCATGAAAGCGCGCGCTAAGCAATAAAAAGAACAATGATAGGGCAGATGGCCATTGCTATAGCTTTGCCTGGATTTAACGATCTTGGACGTCCGGTGACTCCTATTTTTCTTTTGATGGATCATTTTCTCTATCGATTCTCTACGTTAAGCGGAAAAATGAAGAAAATCTATCGACTAGAAGTTGGAATTTTTTCCAAAATGTACCATCCAATTCCGTTCTCTTTGGCTCTTCGTTTATCTGTGCGACGGTTTCAAATGCCTCTTGAAAGGTTAAGTTTTGCGAAAACGTTGGTAATATTTGGAATTGTTCACGCAACAGACCCACTCCTACAAAATATGTTTAAGATCGTTTACCTCCGTTGACTCACCTTCGATATTTTTAACTATAAACCCCTGTAGACTATGCTGAATTACGTGCGCCAATTTTTCAAAATCAGGCTACTTTTCCATACGCTTTAATTTGAAACAAAGTCGGTGACCCCCAATGTTTTTTTTGCATTTCTGAAACAAATAACTTAGTATCTGACAGCAGTAAAAATAAAAAAAATGTCCTTAATAGCCATGCAGGTGAGTGTGATCGGTCGGTAGTTGCTTGGATCACACTTTGGACCTTTCTTGTGCATTGGAATTATATTGACAGTTTTCCAATCGTGAGGTATTTCGCCAGTTTTATATGATTTCCTCAACAGAAAACACTATGTTAGCTATATTAGCTACGGGATTGGCTAACTCCTTCAAATTTCTTAGTGTCATTCCGTCCAGGCCAGGTGCTTTGTGTGTATTCAATTTCAACAACAGTTCCCGTGTTATGTTGACATCATTCATTTCGGGGTAAGTAGATGATGAAGCAAAATGAAGCAAGCTCATTGGTTGCTATGCATAGCAAACAACTGTGATTGGTTCACAGAAATCACGCCACTGTCAAACTTGACTCAAGCGTCGCTTGTCGTGGAATAGAAGACTTACGGCGAAAGTAGAACTGAGTTGCGAAATATACAACATTAGTCAAAATGCTTGGCCGAAAAAACCTGGACGTTGCCTTTAACATTGTAGTTAAAAAAGGTTGCTCGGAAAACCTGCGGTTGCGGTTACGTTGGAGGCCATTCGACTCGAGCTTTGAATGAAAGGAGTGTTAGTTACGGTGGAAATTTGTGTCCTCTGTGGTTTGTGATTCTCAAGTGCGTTTGAGATAGTGTCGGAGACCCTTTCTAGCTGCGACGTAGACGGCCGTGAGCTGTAGTGCGTTATACTTTGTTCCCTGCTATGCCTTGAGACGAACAGGAACATTCGCATCGGAAAGCAAACTTATGTGTTCATTTTAAGAAGGGGTGTTGTGATGTTTCTTTCCAGACACTAATCTGAGCAAACAATCATTTTCAGATTGCGAAAATTTAATTTTTTGTAATAAATTAATCTCTTAAAGATTTTGCTTATTGGGTTTCTTTGTTAAATTCGAAACAAGGCCATGCTTTCTTGCCTTGAAATTACTTCAAGACCCATTTTGAGTTTCGTTTAGTCTCGCTCGACTGAGTCTTTTTGTTTAAAGAAACGTACTCTTCTTTCCCATTCCTGCTTCTCATACCTTTTCACAGCCTCGAAAAGACTACTTTCTGCATTTTCCTTCGCCCAGTCACGTAAAATGTTACCTAAATTTCCAAAACTTTTCCGCCATTCTAAATGTTTGTTGTATCGACGTCATCTCTGCGTCTGTCCTCTAACAGATGATAGGTGAGAACCAATCAAAATGCGGGAACAGTTTGACTTATTATATAAAGTACGATACATTACTTTAGAAATAGGAAACAAGTACCGTGTCTCTCTCGAGTTACAGAAATGCAAGTGGAAGTTTGGGAGAACGAGAAATACTGTGGGACTGCACGAGTTGACAGGAGAATGCTTTCACACCTTTTTCGAGTTCTCCCAAAATTCCAAGAAAGTTTCTATGACCAGATAGAAACACAGAGAACACGTTTACTATTTCTTCTAGAACATTCCGTGACGAAAAAAAGAGAACGTGTTTACTTTGGTCATCCGAAAATGTAAGTTTTCTTTGCTCTCGCGATTACGTCAACAGCTCGTGCTACAATCTGTGACAAAATTGTCGACACATTGACCTTCTTAACCCCCTATTTAATCACTGTGATCCCCTTTTACCCTCCTAGCTTGTCCTATCAGCCCCCCTCCCCCAAACAATGTTTTGCGGCAATTGCTGTGATCTTGAGATACAAAAAAGCAACATCGAATGGGGGATCAGGGTCTTTTTCACAGTTTATTGCGCGATAAAAAGAGTGGTGTTATTTGGTGCACTAAGGCACTATTGAAAGACAATGTGTGAACTAATTATGTTGCTGATTGTGGGTGTTACTATTTCGTGAACAGTTGGAACAGTCATATTGATAACATCACCTGCCAAGCTAATAGTACTTGCTTCCCTGAAAGGAAATCTACAGATAAACGCTCCTAAGATCAAGACATTAGCTTATTTTGGCTTAATTCGACCCTTATTAGAAGTGATTTTTTTTATTTATGCAGCAACAACATGGGATCCTTACACCGAAATAAACTTCGGAAAAATAGAAGTTGAACAGCAACAAGCTGCACGCTTTGTATTCAAGAAGAACAATATTACCGCTAGTGTAAGAGAAATACTTGATCAGCTCAGCTGGGATGGAAATCTCTTCAAAGCAGGAGGAAAGTAATTAGACTCTCTATGTTGTATAAGCTACACAATGGTCTAGTGGCTGCAGATGGAATGCCAGAGCTATCTTCAATGCGTAGGTCTGGCAGCCACTTAAATTCACACGCATATAAAGTTTCACATTCAAGAACCAATTACCACAAGTACTCTTTTTTCTCCACGCACAAAAAGCAAATGGTATTCGTTGCCTGAGGACATTATTACCCTGCCGAGCTTGGACTCGCTTAGAAATTCACTACTTGCATTTACTGTTTGATTTTATTTATTTATTTTCTTGCTTATTTCTTTCTTAATTTGCACATTTGCCAGATGATTTATTTGTTTTCTTTTAAAGAACCTCCAGAAGAATCTTCTGCAATGAAAGAGGTGGGGTAACTTGGAAGAGGAATAATAATAATAATAATAAGACAAAGAAGTGGCCGTCATTTTGTCCACAACCGCACGCTGCTACGCTACTCACTATCTTCAACAGAATAGATAGCGAGTAACGTAGCCAGTCAGAGAACGACGTTCGTGATAGAACGCTAGTAGGTTTATACAAAAATTTGATAGAAACACAAAACTAGCGCAAGCTGTTGACGTAATAATGCATGCAAACTAAGATAATTTATATTTTGATGATCAAATTAACAAGTTTTCTTTCTGTCTTCGCGGAATTTTCTAAACGAATTAGAAAACCTGTTTTCCGTGTTTCCTTGGAAGTTTGGGAGAACTCGAAAAAACTGTGGAAACACTCCATTTTAGGCTCGTATTTCCATAATATTTCTCGTTCTCCTAAACTTCAATTTGTGTTTCTATATCTCGATAGGAACACGGTACATAATTTCTGTTTCTTACATACCCTACGAGCGCTATGATTAGTCACTATATAGTATGCCGAATAAATCTTACGTTTTGATTGGTTCTTACTTATCATCTATTGGAGGACAGACGCTTATATTTCTTATCACATGCACTGTACGGAGCAAAATTACTGAATGCTGATTGGCTGAGACAAAGGGCATTTTTTTCTTAATCACGAGGGCACTTTTGGTAATCAAGAGGACATGATTAGCACGCCTGCATTAAGTTTGTTTCCTGCTTCAAAAAGCTTTAAACGGATTTTGAAAAGGAATTTCTGAAACGCATCGCTTCTGAGTTTGTTCTAAATGCAATTATTTCATTTTAACGTGAAAGAAAATCGACATGCGGCAAAGCGCAGTTTTTTGGTGGGAAAGCAAAAGGATTCGGGCAATTCTGTGAAAACTTTGAAAATACGCGTGAAATTAATCCTTAATTGCCCTCGGGCCCATGCGATTACATAACCTTATAGTCAAAATATTTCAAGAGGTATTGGAGTACCATCTAAAATTATTATCACTTTGTCGAGCATTGTGGCGCATTTTGTGGGCTAAAATGGAGAATTTGGCGGGCTAAAATGTACTTTAGCCCGCTGAAATAAACCAATAAAAAGTGAGAATCAAAAGATCGTACGATGTAAGCAGGCAATCAAAATCGAGAAGCTCTTACAACTTTTGAAAACTTAAATGGCAAGATTTTGTAAATTCTAGCCAGCTTCGCTTGATTTATTGTTCAGACTGTTTCGTTGTTAGTTTTTCTCGGTTTTATATTTTCTCGATGCAATGCCCTCCAAAGTGATAATAATAGTAATAGAGTTTATGTTCTTGAGCATAAATATGTTTTGGGTTCATTTTAACCCTCGCCTGGCGGCTCGGGCTAAAATGACTCTATGTCGGGCCCAAAACATATTTAGGCACGCGAACATAAACTCTATTGTCTTATTAGATATTGTGTTAACAAAAATATATTGCTGCAATAGACCTCTTTAGCTTGGGCGGTTTGTTTTCCCATTGTAGACCACGTGATGTTCTCCAGAGAATTTTTCTTTTACCTTTCTTAAACTTATTCATTCATGCACATGCGACTATTTAAAAATTTGAAAGCAAAAATTCTCAAGAGTATCATCACGTGGTCTACAATGGGGAAACCAACCGCCCGAGCTAAAGAAGTCTATTATATTATTCACTTATTTGTCCCTTCTTTATCTATGGCTTATCGATTTGGGGCAATACTAATAGTTCTGCCCTTAGACTTTTAATAATTTTAGTAAACAAGGTCGCTGTGTTTATTAGTTTGTTTGCTACTTACATAAAAGTAGTGTAGATCCCCGGCGGAAGCTTCTGGAAGTTTTTGCACGAAACAGCCCTGCAATTTAACACGTTATGTTATGTCATTTAAGCTGTACAGCTGGCAATACCTAGCCGTCACCTAACGTCGCCCCAGGAACGCCAGAGAAGAACATTATTCCGACTTTCAACGACCGATGACCCGAGATTGAGTGTTTACTAAAAAGTTCTTAGACCATGTACGATAGCACTGATAGCCTTATTAAATTCAATTTTTGTGGCTTCCCCGACAGCATTTATCACTTGCGAGAGCTGTCTACAGAGCATGACTGGGATCTAGGTATGTTTAGTAACGATGGTAAAAATCAGGTAAAAAAGGCCACACTGAATTAATAAGCTTCTGGTCAGAAAAATGATGATATGATTATATAATTAATTTATAATTAATTTACTTTTGTTATCTCTGTACTTACAAGGTCATATTGGATGGCATTTCGTCGAATATATTTTCCGGTAGTAACTGCAGAGGATTGTCAAATAGTGTCCTGAAAACAAAACATTAATTAATGTAGCTAGCGTAACAAAATTACTGAATACACAACTTATATTATAGCACGACGACAATAAACAAAATTGTACACTTTGATGAGCTCTCGTAAGGACAAAGCAACAATCCTTAAAATGGTATCGGTTCCATTATTTCCGGTAATATCGATGTGTTCCTAGATATTGCTTATTTTTATTGGTATCGCCTTTCAACTACATTTGTAGAAAGTGCAGATACTTCATACTTCTTAAGTACCCAAAATTGGGCAACATTTTAATTTGAGGCAGAAAATATCTCGATTTACTCCAAATGTCAGTTCTGGCACACTTTAGAAATGATTCAACATTTCCAAAAAGTTTAATAACAAAATAAATACCAGAGAAAAATTGGACAATTTTTTTTTTTTTCAAACAGAATGCGTTGTGTTTCGGATCTGGTGAAACTCCCTTCTTTTATTTGGGAACATAACTGATACCCGATTACAAAGAGAAGTCTTTTTGTATCCCCAATTGAATTCCTAACAAGAAGGGCTATTGTATAGTATATCGATATATTAAGTAATTGCTCTCATGCTGCCAGTTGATTAAGAAGACTTACAATGTTTTAAGACTACTAAGGCCACTAAAGACGTTACCATCAATACGTTTGATTCGGTTTCCATGAAGGAACCTAAAAACGAAAGAAATCAAACCAAGAAAACAGCCAGGAACAATTGGGACATGCAGGGAGCTGGAAATGGCTCTTTTGTAACATTTCTCCTATTCCGGAGACAGAGGTAATCTTTAGTGTCAAGATTACTCTCAAGAAAACGCATTGTGGAAACTACAATCACCGACAGCGGTCCTTTTCAGGACTATTCCAGCCCAGACGATCACGCCAGACATTTTTGGGAAATATTTTAGCTAGCTGATATATCTATCTTCTCTAAGGGTCAGTTTAGACGATATGTACAACGTGAGTGTGATAAGTGAATAAAGATGGTGAATTTTAAGCTCGGTAATGAAATGTGAAAAGTGAACTGATGAACATGACACGACTGTGGGACAAAGAAAAAATCTGAGTCCCCGACAGGAATCGAACTCATGACCTCCCGAACATCGGGCGGTCGCTCTGTCCACTGAGCTACGAGAACGCATGGAGAGCAAGGTCATTTAACTGAGTTTATATGTCACAGGCGTCCTGCATACTGCTAGGGTCAGCATCTTTATTCACTTTTCACTCACGATGACTTCGACAGTGCTGATGCTAGCAGTATGCACGAAGCCTGTCACATGAACTCAGTTAAATGGCCTTGCTCTCCGTGAGGGTTCGATTTCTGTCGGGGACTCAGATTGTTTCTTTGTCACACGCTCGTGTCATGTTGATCAGTTCATGTTTCACGGTATGTACAACGTTTTCACATTACACAAACTTGCAAAAAATATACAGCACAAACTGTTTACAGTAAATCAAGCCAAGAACTTGCTGGTGCCTGTGGTGTATACGTATGACACAAAAATGTCAAAACATTTAAAAACGTGTTTTAAGATCCTACGACAATTGCAAATTGTAGGCACAAACATGGCCAGTGATGAAAGTTGTATGGGATTTTCGCATGATGTGCCGGGAAAAAGCAACGCGGGCTAGGTGTATCGTTTAAATCGAGCCTAAGAAGACCAAGGAATTCTTATTGTAGACACCTAATAATCCCAACTTCGACGTAGTTTAAAAGACCATCGAGAAATAGTTTTACAATAACTGTCTAATTTCTCGCGCGCTGATTGGCTCATTTTTATCATCAATAAGAGTAAAGACGGATAAAATTTTAATTTATGCAAGCTTTCAAGTTCAACTTTCAGCTCTCAAACTGTCAACTTTTTAACCAATGAGATTTTATGGACTTTTTTAAGTAGCCAATCAAAAGGCGAGAAAAGCTACTGACAATGTTTGCCTCATTTTGAATAAAATTCACTTATCTTTGTTTACGGCAAGTTTACGGCGTCTTTTCCCCTCTTTTATTCTCGGCATTTGACCATTTTGGGGTCTTGTTATTGTAAAAAACAAATTGATGTCAGTTTTAATGCGTCTGTCCTCCTATTAATGATAAATTTGGTCATAACATTGTCAAAGTTTACTGCGGAACCACTTGCCTGCGGATCGTGGTTCCACAGCCACTTTGACAATGTTATCATGGATAAGAGGACAGAAGCATAAAAAACTGACGTCAATTTGTTAATTCGAAACGAAAATTAAAGGGGCGTAAATGTAACTGCTCCTTCCTCCTATTTGCATAATTTTGCCCATCAAACGTCGCATATTTGTTCAACTTTAGAATGAATCGCGGATATTGCCTGTATCTCGCCTAAGATTACTTACAGCAGTTCTAACAATGAGGAACCAGCAAAAGTGTTTTCAGGGATGATGGACAGGTTGTTGTTTATTATCATCCTACAAGACAAGCAGACACAGAAATAAAAACAAAAAACATTTAGCCTTTGTACTACGGTGTTTGTAGCGTACATTCCCGTAGTATGTTGCACATACATTCACAGAGACAGACATACAGAAAGACAGAAAGACAGAGCGACAATGAAAGAGAGACAGAGGGTCAGAAAAACAGAAAGACAGAAAGACAGACATCGACTATATTTTAGTACCAAGGTGAGTGATCAGTTCATTTCATCACTTCGCTTGAAGAATCGAAGCGATAAAAGAATTCATAAAAATTGCAAAGTACCTAAAAGTTCTCTTCGTTATTAAGTACCAATTGACAAAAATAACAGTCACTTACAGTATCCATAGATTCTTGAGCCCAGCAAAGGTGCGATTGTTGACTTGTGAGATTAAATTAAAGCTGAGCATCCTTGCGAAAAAGAATACACTGCATTACTCACTTTTCCTCAACTGTCCTGCAACCTAAATTGGACTGGCTCTTTAGCTGCAATGTCTGTATAGTACATTCTAAAACAAAATTAAACTTTCCATATATGTCACCTTCAATTTCTATTCTAATCTCTGATCAATCTCCCTGGAATTCATAACAAACAAACCACAAAATCAAAATTCATTTTACTTACAACTGCGTTAAATTCTTGCACGCAGAAAACGCATTATCTGGTATGGAAGTTAGCTTATTCTTAGACAAATCCCTGAAAAAAAAAAACAAAAAAACATTAAGCTGAGGCTTAAACAAGGCTTAAACAAGAGTTATATTACACAAGAGAAATTGAACTCTTTGTAGATTAAAATATTTGTTGCAGTTTACATGGAAATCGATAATGCATGGAAAGCACTCAATGATTATGAAGGGGGACGAAACAAATTCTGGCATGGTTCAGAAAAGACCCTTCCCGCATTCCACGTCAGTGCGTACGAACAATAGCACCAAAGAGAAGTTGGGGTGGACATTTTCATACATTTGCTGTAATTTTGTCCACCCTGACCTCGACTCGGTGCCATTGTTTGTTGTAATGCGGGAAAGGTCTATTTGTTAAAACTTAGAATAAAATTACGGTTACTTTTAAAACACTTTTTTTGTTTTCAGACTTCCTGTTTGTAGTTTAAAGCTATGAGGGTGTTGTTGGTTCAGAAAAGACATTCAGGTTCTTAATTTGCACTTTTACCAAGTGTTTTCTCGCATCTAATGTCCATGATTAATCGTTCTGAATGATTGACATTGTCTTGTAAATTGTTCTCACATTCATTCGCAAGGCAATTGGCAGATGTCAAATATTTATAGTGTAATTTTCAGGAAGCGTATACTTCTAGGTTTTTTTTCTATCAAACGGCCAAGTCTTGAAACCGCCTTCCTCTTGAATCTGCTAAGTCTTGCGGTTCTCTAGGTTATAAAAAGGCTTTCATGAAGGTACCTAGATTAATTTGGACTTTAAATTACAAGTTTGCTGTTAATTCTAATTTCGAAAATCCTTTGGAAAGAGCTAGATCAAATAAACCATATTGTAGTTTTGTTTTGTTTTGTTTTGTTTTGTTTTTTTTTTACTTTAGTTTTTCAGTCTGTTGTCTTTCATTCAATGATGAATTGTGGCATATCATTGTAAATTTTAATTCACTTAAAGTCTTGGACCAGCAGCGTAGTTGAGAATATTTAGATAAAATTTAAGATCAATAATGAAAATTAATATATATAAAAAGGTTGCGTCCGTGACATCATATAGCAGCTTCGTTGTATACATAATGGTTATAGGGGATGTAAATAGGGTTTGTTCATTGGTTGCAACTGACTTCCAGAGAAGAAAAAAATCTCAGACGTCACGGAAAGCTAAACAACAAAGAAACTTAGCGCAATCGAATGGCGACTAAATTTCTAATGTATTCTAAAAGTAGCTAGTTTCCTCCTGCATGTCGAAACGTCAATCACTAACAAATGTCCATTACAGGACTAACGGGCTTAGCTAGACGATCACACTGGAACGAGTGGTTAGATATTTGTTGTAAGACTTACAAAGAGAATGTTACAGGTACGTTCTGAAAGATAATGACAGGTAATTCTTCAATCTGATTGCCCCACAAGGATCTAAAAAAAATGATAAAATAGCGAACTAAGTAAATAATCCGTCTATCAATGCTAAGCCCGAGATGGGAGCCCTAGACATAAATGGGGCATTTGAAATTTCAGATGAATTTTTGGTCAAAATCCCTACGGTGGGGCCCGAAAAGGGGTAAATTAAGATCAGGGGTCTGTTCATTTCAAGAAAGGCATAATATAATTTCTTGCTGTCAATGGATGAAATATTAGAATTCTAACGCTTGATTGTCTGACAACAACAAGACTTAACATTAAAAATCTACGCAATCCACATAATGAGGTGTTTATGAGAGAGGTAATTGTTTTACTCGTTGAAAACGAGTGCTTATCTCCAAAACACCCGTGTTCTATTTCAAGATGGCCGCACAGATGAACACATGTGATGATATGATTTTGTTCCTTTCCTCCTCGCAAAAAAATTAAATGCCCCCACAATGGAGCCCAGAATCTTAGTCAATTTCCCGGGGTAGGGAGAGGAATCAAATGCCCCACTTATGCCCCGGGTCCCCTCTCCTCGAGCTTAACAGTGATAGAAGCATAATAAGTGCATGTTTAGATTCATTTTATGAAGAAAGAGTCCCATTATATTAGATGTTTCTATGGAACACTTAAATACTTTGTCGAAGTGGCTATGAGCCACTCAACTTAAAAAAATGGATCCTCTGTAAACAGTGGATCCATAGGTCATATGTCATTTATGTATCGAGCTAGAGAGACGAAAAGTAAAGCTAAAGCCCACCGGCATTGTTAAAAAAAAGTGAAAAACTCAGCTGTAAGAGAACACATAAAGAGATCTGACACCTCGAAATCATGAGGTTATCCTTGTTTGAGACGATTACCACAAGAAAAGTGCGGCTTTCCAGCGAGCGCTTCTTTTCTGATCACTATTGCTAAGCTTAGTATTAAACGCTTGACCAAGTGATTAAATCCCTGTATTTCGGGTTTGTATTTTTTTTCCGATTTTTATTATTTTTTTGTTGTTTTTCTTCTTTCATCCATTTTTCATCAGTGACTTTTCCTCCCTACATTTACCTTTCGATGACTACTTCGTCTTCAGCGTAGCCCATGCATTCCTCAGTCTGTGTCTAAGCTTTAGGAAGAGTTTGACCGTTTCATCGACGCAAGGTTGTCTCAAGATACTCTGATCCTATTTTCTTGGTTGAGTATATCTATCTATCCCTCTCTCTCTCTCTCTCTCTCTCTCTCTCTCTCTCTCTCTCTCTTTCTATCTATCTATCTATCTATCTATCTATCTATTTATCTTTCTATCTATCTATCTATCTATCTATCTATCTATCTATCTTTCTATCTATCTATCTATCTATATTTCTATCTTATCGTATCTTATCTTATCTATCTATCTATCTAATCTAATCTAATCTAATCTATCTATCCTT
>Ga0126338_10002933_pt1 | contig 11887 bp, 5 predicted proteins | sample OrbCmetagenome_2_FD_92529 | JGI IMG/M metagenome (GOLD analysis project Ga0126338, IMG submission 92529) | Coral microbial communities from Petempiche,Puerto Morelos, Mexico - Orbicella C C metagenome | ecosystem: Host-associated > Invertebrates > Cnidaria > Coral | place: Petempiche,Puerto... | reverse complement strand
TGTTATTAATTGTCATTAATTTTTATTCTGTTGTAAGTCATTGTTTATTAGTTAGGAAATTGAGCCTTTTTTAATTGAGTATCAAAAATCAAAGTAATCACTCTAGCCAGTCACTGACAGGACACAGAGAATCCAGTAAACCAATCAAAACTTGAAACACATGCAGTTGAAGCGAAGCGCAGGAAAACGTGTGCGAGCGAATAAGAGAAAGTGGCGCGATCTTTTTTTAAGTCAATCGTGTAGTGCAGTGATGCAAAACCAACTAAGTTTTGACACTCAAGTGAAAACCGCTCTAAATAGTTTTTGAATAAAAAAGTGAAGTTTCTTTTCCCGATGTATTATCAGTCATAGCGCAAGGCCCAGCTCCAGGCCCAGGCCCTTCTGATGAAAAACTTGATTATGATGATGCTACTCTCAAAGGTGAGAAACATAACTGCCAATTAGTTTGTTATCTATACAATATTAATTTTACACCAAATCGAACCTGTTTGGTTAGTTTTTAGCCTGGCCGACGCGCCCAGCCCCGCGGTCAGCAGATGGGTCGCCGGAGGAAACTCTGGGGCAGCAAAAAAAAAAAAAAAAAAATTGTTTTATTGGTTATTGACGAAATCAAACAAGCTGGCCGAAGCCGAATTGTACCAAAAACGTACGATTAAGCATTAGGTGAGGTAGGTAGGTAAAGTCTGCATGCGAGCTAAGTGGCCCATCAGGCCGGAGCTTATCCCGGTTTCTGTAGCATGAAGCGACTAGGAGTATTTCTACTCTCCCCTGGATGGGATGCTAGTCCATCGCAGGGTTACCCGCAGCATTAAGTTCGCCGGTACCCATTTATACACCTGGGTGGAGAGAGGCACTGTGAGAGTAAAGTGTATTGCCCAAGAACACAACACAATGTCCCCGGCCAGGGCTCGAACCCGGACCGCTCGATCCGGAGACGAGCGCACTAACCATGAGGCCACCACGCCTCCCGATTAAGCATTAACTGTACCTTAATTCGACCAAAAAGCTGACCATATCAGGTCAGTGACTTCATATTCTTCCTACCTTCCTTTTACCCTGGGGATTCCATTCTAGGGCCAGGTTGTGTCAGATGTTGGTTTCCTCGATGTGTGGCCAATCCAATTCCATTTGCGCCTGGCGATCTCTACTGGAATACAGTCTTGCTCTGTTCTTTCCCAAAGTTCCCTGTTGCTGATTTTCTCTGGCCAGTATATCTTAAGGATCCTTCTCAGACATTGATTAGTGAAGATTTGCAGCTTCTTTGATATGGATCTTGTGATTCTCCAGGTCTCGGAACCATGTAGAAGAACTGACTTAACATTGGTAGTAAAGATTCGTAGCTTGGATTTTGTGGATATTGATGTTGAGTTCCACACTGGTCTTAGGGTTTAAAGGCCTGCCTGGCTTTGCCTATCCTGCTTTTTATATCTTCATCCGCTCTTCCGTCTAATGTGACGACACTCCCTAAATACGTAAAGCTCTGAACGTCCTCCAGTTCCTCATGTTTCAGCTTGATCTTCTCACGCTGTTTGCTACTGGCTCTCATGACTTCGGTCTTTTCTTTGCTGATCCTGAGGCCCGTTTTCTCTGCACCCAGTGCCGGATGGTCACTCTTGATTTGCATATTTTGCAGTTTCTCGGATAAATGACATTTGTCATGTGCATAGTCCAGGTCATGGAGTTGAGTCGTAAGTGTCCATTGTACACCTCCCACCATACATCATTCTGCCTAACAATCCCCTACTTTGCCTGTTTCCACCTCCTACGACGTGGACGTGGAGATTGGACTTTAGGAGGCAAAAATAAAGGGAAAGGAAAACGTCAACGTAAGGGAAACAAATTATTCAATGTACTGTACAAAATAAGTTACTGATGAAGTCAGTTTTGCTTTTTCAGCGATAGCAGAAGTGTTCAGCAACAGGGCAACAGCTTATTACCGTCTCGGTAAGATCTTGATCTTGTCAGTTTTAATTGTTGCTTTCTTTGCGTTTAGCAGATGATATTGGGAAATTAACTTTCCGGGGACAGCTATCAGCTCTTATAGTTCACCACTATTCGTATTGGTTTAAATTGATCACGTGACGCGATAGTGTTCATCCGCGGAGAGACACTATTAGCCTATAGTGCCCGTCCGAGGAAAATACCCGGATGGCTAGTACTCGTCCGTAAAAATATTTCTGTAAACAAGCGGGCTTATAGAAAATAACCAATTGAATTTGTATGAAAAGAGTTTTTGTTTGTTTTCTTTTTCAGATTTTACATTCGGCTTCCACGGCTTTCTTCTAAAAAAGTTGAAAATAATTCAACATGATTTTTGAACTGGCGCGCGGAAGAAAATTTAGTGGTGAACAATAAAGACAATAGAGCGTTTATGCCTCGGAACTATCGGTCTGATAGTTGCCCCTTGGAAATTTGATGCTCTTAAAACTAGCATATTTGCTCCAAGAACATCAAATTTCCGCGGGGTAACTATCAGCCGATAGTTCCTCGACAGAAACACTCTATTGTTTAATAGAAATAAACGAGAAATAGATGCATAATTGTCTTTAATGTTCACCAGTAAATTTTCTGGTATTTTCCGCCTTGGTATTTTTCGCTAAGGTTTTCCTTTTTTTGGGTGAAACAAAACTTGTATGTATAGATACAATTCTTTATGTCAAATATTGGCCTGCAAAAACGCCGTAAAAATATAAGGAGTGTCCTCTCTTTACAATCTCAAACCTCTTTACGCTCGATTAATTGTTATTTCACCATGTCGTAGTTTATTGCGGTTTTAAGAAAGCTACTTCTTCGTGCTATCCTCAAACAGAAATCAACACTGTAGATATAAACTATTTTACTTCATCTAAAAAATGAAATAGGAATTTGCATTTCATGAGCGACTACTCTGAACGGGCACTATCGACTGATATTCACCCATGGTTATACCATCACCTGATAGTGCCCGCGTAAGATCATAATGTGTGACCCGAAGTATCGTACCAGTTTTACTCTTTCTCAGCAATAAACCTGATTAAAACCCTTACAGTTTTATTTTGCCATGCCCGGTGTTCGTTCCCATCACCCGATGATTCGAACTCTCCATTACACGCTCTTGAATATTTAAGTTATCGGAAGTGAAGTATAGTTCGACGATCAAAACAGATCTCTTCCGTGCCCCTAGATTGAGTCTGAACATTGAAAGAAAACATGCTCTTTTATACCTCTGGAACCTCGTGAGCTTTTATTGCATTTACGTATTCGCTACTTCTTCTACTCTGCATGAAATGTTTCTCTCAATTCTATAAATCAGGGAATTATCGCGAGGCCCTAAATGATGCAACTGCTGCCGTCATGTTGGAACAGACTTCGATTAAAGCTATAAAAACAGGTAAAATCCTTGACTCGACTGATTTATAAACATAAAGCCGACAGCTACCGAACAGAAATCTTCAAATGCAAATGACATTAATCTCTTTTTAATGATATTTCCCCTCATAAGCCTCCATTGCAAGCTTTTTCCAGTCCAATACCAAATTACGAATATGGCTTTTTACAAGAATAAATCAGGTTTTAGATGTTTCCTTCTGTGCACTGTAAATAGTATTTTTTTGACCTGATATTAAATAATTTATTTTAGGAGCAAGTGCCTGTGAGCATCTACATTGTTATGGAGACGCCATATCGTGGTGTGAGAAGGGATTGGCAGTATCCTTTGTAACATCAATTATTCATGTTCTTTGCCAGCTGTAAAAAGGAACTACCATGTTACCTTTAGGGATTCTAGTGAAAGGTTTTAAGAGAGAAATTACAAAAAGCTGTGTTCTCTCTGCCTTATATAGATTCTGCTAAAATCCCGCTAAGCATAATAACAGGGCTTCAAGAAGCCCAATAGCTGTGGGTATGGTAACTTCACGCTATTTACAAAAGTCGAAATGCTTTCAAAGTAAATTGTAATTGCAAAAACCTAAGGAAGCTTCTATCAAACCCCTTCTCCATTGTACAGTCTTGGGAGTATGAGTTGTTACTTCAAGGGGCAACTTGATTGAAATTCCCATCAGGAGAAACGAGGAACCATCTCCGACTTAAAGGAAGAATCGTTTTAGGAAGCAATATAGAGTTTGAAATTCAATTTTTACACCCTCAGTTGCTGGGTAACCCACAAAACAACTTAGACATCAAAGTGTGTAATTGTAAAAAACGTGAAATGTTGCTCTCTTCAATATTATTTATCTATACACTATTTCTAGGCTACCTTTTCTTCAGATCAAAAGAGCAGCCATTTTTCTAAAGGTTTACCAAGATGACTTTTCTGTGATTGTTTTCTTACACTGACTTTTACTTGAGGTCAAATCTCGTTTTACTGCAACGTGCCAAATTCTCATGCAAATTCCCTACAAAAAGTAGCCTTTGATTCTTACAGTCACGAAACAAGTCACTCACTGGATAACTAGGCCGTATACAGCATTCTTCGCCTGTTAGGTGTGCTAGTTTACATTAATTTCTACCCGTCCACGTTACTTACCAATTTTTAGTTTTGTTACATAGCAATTGATAGATTAGTGTTTCGTTAAGATATATATGTTGTTTACTGGCGAGGAGGTCCGTATAGTGAATCAAAGGCCCTATGTCTGGGCTTTCTCGTGTCACATGTGCAAAGAAATCCACTGCCAAACTAAACAAGTGTAATGCAAGCGTAACGCTAGATCATCTATACAGGATACATTTTCACCTCCGTTAATTTTACGAATAAAATTCGACGAGGGCCGATTCGACCCTTATTGTTAATTAATTTTTGTGATTTATACTTGTTTGCTTACTCTCGGAAAGTTTCTGTCAGTCGTTGCGAATCACTTGAAATCAGGCTTTTACACAGTAAATTAAATAGTAGAAAGCGAGGGAATTCATTGCGTTTATTCTGCAGAAACTCTCTCAATTAAACCAAAGATCAGAGAAGTAACCTCGACTGAAATTGAGTCGTTTTTTAATGAAAATAGTAGGTCAAGAAAAACACAAGATGACGCGCCATTACTTTCCCGAGCTACAAACAACTCTCACAAATAAAGCACTTGTTTGAATTTACTTACAGTGACTTCCCTTGCCATTTTTAAGTGAATAGCGGTAGTCTTGTGTAGATTAATCGTCGATGGAAGTGTAAAAAGGGCAAAGGTTAACGATTACCGCTAGTTCACTCACGAAAATTGATCAGCACGACGATATCACCGATATGAAAACGTTACCGAGACCGTGGTCGGAGATAGGAATATCCGGACCGCGCTAAAAATTGAATCAGATTGCAGGATTCGCTACCTTGCCCTCTTGGAAAAAGATATAAATATAACTGTAAGTAATTGAACAAATTTCTGTGTATATATAACAATAGCCTCTATTTGGCGCGAAAATTTGTTCGGAAATTTGTCCACGGACATTATCGTTCCCGAGAAGCTAACATATAATGTCCGTTGACAAATATCCGAGCATATATTCCCGCCAAATGCAGGCTATTGTGTTTATTATCCTTCAAATATTTTTGTTAACATGCGCAGTTTTGAAAATTGGGGAACATCACTCGGATATTCCCCAAGCTGGGGGATATTCAGTCTCGTGACCCGTTTAGACCAATCGCGGCCGAGCGAAAATATATGATGGATTATAAATGTCAATATATTTTAATTATGTCATGTGCCTTAACCCTAAGCAGATTGACAAGACTAACAAGGCATTACTAGATTTACGAGCCAGGTGTGGTAGAGATCGAGTTAAATTACAAGAGGCAGAGAGCAATCCCGAAACTCACTCTGAGAAGGGCCAGGTAAGTAATGCTAGAGGAAAATATATTATAGGCTTCAAAGGGGAGATTAGATAATGCCGGACTTAATATATGTTAAAAGTAAAGGTTTTTTAAAACTTACATACTTTTACTTCTTTGTCTTATATTTATACTTATGCAAAAATTTTTATCTTCACTTTTAAGCTTGATAAGGACCGAAGTTCGGTCGAAACGTCGCGCTCTTTTACCGGTAGTTTTCACTTCAAATTAATATCTGTTGTTCAAAAAACCTCTTGTGTGAAGACACGCGGTGACAGAAGAGCTAGCAGGAGTTGTTAACGTAACCAGTGACTCGAGCAAAGATACTTTACATTTTGAGAATTGAAATAAGACGAAATAGTAAAAATTATCTTTGTGTTTCTATCCGGTTTCTCTATAAATATAGAAGTATTCTATCACTAATGCTGTTCTCTTATTGACTAAGCTGCTTAATATCTATTCTATTATAGAGTGCGAATACTCTTGCAACCTGTGGTTGCTAACAAAATGGCGGCCGCTTCGTTACGTTTTCGGAGTCTTTGTGAAGAGAACTTAGCTAATTATCCATTCTGCGATACGTGCGTGCTCATCTTTACGTCAATTTGCAAGTGAGAAGATGTATGAAGATGTATGAAGATCTTTTGCAACACTCCGCTCCGCATCCCGTTTTCACTTCTCTTCTCTCGCTGTTTGGAAATGCGATAAGGCATATTTGCTATTTGATTTTAAAATTAAGACCACCCCTCTCTCCCCCCCCCCTTATTTCAATGATGGAAAAATGGTGGGCTTCGGGCCTAGCCCCAGTTCATCCTTGATTTGGGTGGGGGGGGGGGGGTTGTCTTTCGGGGGCGGGGGCGGGCTTCATCTCTTATTTTATTTTGTCCAAAATTGTACATTGTTGCCTGCCGTTTCTTGACTATTTTCTCTTGTAACGAGTACATATATATCATTTTACCTTGTGTTTACTATTTACATCTTTTTTACTTTTTTTGTAATTGAAACATTAGACTTCAAAGAAAACCATCGCAATCCAAGGGCAAAATTAATACACTTTGATTTTTTTTGATTTATTTTATTATGTCTGCTAACACTTTAGATCACTTAACAACACTTTTGCTGCTACTTTACACTAAAACAATAACATAAAAGCTAAATACACTACTTACAATACAACAGAGCTACTTACATAATTGCAGCGCAAGACAGCTTCTTTACCCTACTTACTTTTAACAATTATTTAAAGGCACGTTAAATTCGTAACAGCAATACACGTATTTTTTAAATTGCATATCGTTTAATTAATCTAACAATTATTCTAGCAATATATCACCCTACTCTTTAAAACGACATATCCTTGTATCAATCTAATGCCTTTTAAAAGCATTAACAGGACAGAAAATGCGAAGAAGCATCATAAAGGAATACCAGAAACTTGATTTTCTATTCTTAACTTGTAATTTACTTCTGTAGTAAATTCAATCCAGGCAAGATTCCTCTCATTTACCTGGTGGTACTGTAGATAATAGTTAGCATATAATAAACATAGATTCAATTTCCTTTCCAAACGCCTTACCAAACAATAATTCGTAGTTTTCCGGGGATATTGAGGTGTTATGCATCTCATTGAACCACTTCAACAGCCGATTGTGAAAAAAAGTTGTCGCACTACAGTTTTGAAATGTATGAGGAACTGAGTCAGGCTCACCACGGTAGAAACATCTATTATTGTGTGTAATTCCATAGAGAGTAAACTCTTTCTTCGTAGCGACAATACGATGGATTAGCTTAAAGTAAAATTCACTCAGTTGATTCTCTTTACAAATAGCCTTGAATAAATAAATGAATGAATGAATGGCTTTATTAAAGTGCCAATAGTATTTAGCTTAAAAAACTAATCGGGGACACTATTTACACAGTAAAATATACCTTAGCTACGTAAAGGAATAATGTATAAACTAAATAAATAAATGAATAAATAAATAAATGAAATATATGAACTTAGTAAGATATAAAAATTTTAGAAGATATCAAATATAAATATGTCTGGATTTATGAAAACCATGTTACAGACTTTGCACCAAAATAGCGGGCATGTTTTTGGAAAATCGGTCAGATAGTGTACATAAATAGGACCATGTCGTACTGAGAGTGCTATCTACCTCGTGTACGCGTAACAGAGGGCATACCATGCCTACACAAGCCTTTGAAGTCGCTACAAATGAGTCGAACGAGCCAAACAAAGCTAAATTAGAGCTTAAATTGATCATTTGATTGGCGGTACCAATTTAGACAGGCTTAACCTCTGCGATTTCACCTAAATGACCTGACTATGTCTTTACTGTGGATTAAATTAGCCAATCGTTGCGACAAGAGTATGGTAAGTAGTCGAATCGGTTATTTACTTCTATATTTCAGCGAAAAAGTAGCCCTTACGTGACATTTAATGTCAATAATTCTGTCTGGATTCGCAACTGATAATCACTGATAATCTTGATACAGTTCTGTCCTAGAGCTAGCTTTCCATAAGGCTTATCGTAGCTCAGATAAAAGGAAATAACTCTCCTGTATGCCTTTTGAGGCAAGGAAGACTAAATTCACCGCCTTTTCGTTGAATCGTGAATTGAATAATTTAATTACGAGTGCTTTTAACATGAAATTGGAGTCTAAATCAACACGAACGTACAGATGTCAAAACCGCGGCGGAGAGCTGATCTATGACTTTCTAAAACCTGCATCGTCCTAAATGGACTGAACAAGAGCTTCCTACATCGAAAATCGATTGAACTTCAACCAAACTAGGCCATAATTATGAGTTAGCGAACACTCAACATGTTGTCGTTACGTCAATTATCGCCCGGAAGCCACGCAAATAAATTTCTTCCGCGCTAGCGAATCACAGACAGTTCTGATAGTTAGCTAGGCCGAGAACGCCTAAAATTGATAAAACAAGGAAATTCTACTCACGATCAGCGCTTGACCTAATGTTCGTCACTCTGCTCGTGGCCATGTTTTGCTCGCAAATAGCAATGTCCCGGATGTACTTAAATTTGTCCAGCGGGGAATGCCATATCCAGACTTGAACAGATTTTTTTAGCTACATCAAAGTTCAAAGCAATTAACGCCAACAGCAGCTAGAAATGTCTGGTCCATTGCACGTCTAAGCCCTAAATTGATGTGGCTAAAGCCGTTTGCTGTCTAAAGCAAGGACAACATTATCGCCACGGTGCAAACGGCCTACTATTACGGGGCTAATTGACGCCCCGTTTACATGTGATACATCTGCTCCATGTACGATAATGGACGACGCATGCTAGCAAATCGTTCGACTTGGGCCTTCATTGGACTCAATGATGTCCTCGGACAGCCTTCCTTTATACAGCAAGTACAGAACGCTAATCGGTCGTCTCCTTGTCAGAATCACCGCGCGAACTGAATTCAGACGAGTTTAGCCTGAGCTAAACTTAACACAAATTGAAAAGGGGGAGGGAGGCCGATAAATAATGGAAAAAACAATTGATAAATAAATGAAACATGCGGCAAGAAGTTCTCTACTTTTAATGCTAGGTAAGATTTACAAGTTGCTGTCATAGCGAAAGCCAAAAAAAAAAAAATTAAAATAATAATAACAAAAAAAACATTGGATTCAGTCTTTAACACCGTTTTCATAAATCCAGAATAAAAAAAACCACCTGATTTAGTCTTTAACACCGTTGTCATAAATCCAGACATATATATAAAATGTAAAATGTATAGCGGCCTAGCAGCATATATCACAGTTCTTAAAATTATCTATTAGGAGTGATAAGTCTTTACTCTTAATACTGTCTTTAAAACTCTTAACATTAGGCTTCTCTCTATTAGTATGGTCTGATTTGTTCCAAAGATGAGGCCCAAAATAACGTAGAGAATGTTTTTCTTAATGCATTGTGCGAAAACATGGAATTTTAAAGATTTTGTTCCATGGCAAAGACGTCGGAGCAAATTCGCGGTCCCATTTCATTGGACCAGTGGCCTGAGGCTTTCGTTTATTGAGAAAAAGCCAATAATAGCCTTGAGATCTAAGTTTCAAGAGGTCGATGGTTAAGACCGAGGATAATTGAAATAATGTGCCGCCGGATAAAAAGTTGACATTAGGCTTAGCATGCTCCCTGGCTTTTTTCCCGCAAGGTGCTCGGGATCGCAGAGATTACTTGGAAATATTTTAAAAAATTATGAAAGAGAATTATCTCTTGCTCATCCTCAGAGTTATAAAGACATTTAAGGTCCAGGAAAGAAAACAAGATATCCTTGTGGAAGGATGGTTTGTCTGAATCCTTTAGAAATTTCTTATCAGTTGGAGCATAAGACAAAATTAAGACCTCTATATTTGTTAAAATAAAATTTTGGAATTTCTGACCAAGTATCATCTTCTTCGTGATCATTTTTGAGGAGACGCTGGACCCACGCTAAGCGCAGGGACTTAAACATAATTTCACCAATAGTGAACCGTAAACCACCATCGCCATGGTCCTGATATAAGACTTGTCTCTTGTTTTTATCTGGTTTGTTTTTCCATAAGAATTGAAAAAGTAGCGATTGGATTAGAGATGCGTATTTGTTTGGAGTGTCATCCATGGAAACCGAATAAACAATTTGAGACAATCCTTGGGTGTTTGCAATAAAGCACCGCTCAAACACAGAAAGTTTACGTGAATGCCAAGCTGCAAATTTTGTCTTAGGATTATCCACTTGCTTAGTAAAAGTTCTTCCATTTATTGCTAACACTATCATACGAAATAAAGATTTCCAAGACTTTCACCGGCTCATTGGTCCAGGCTAGACCAATAGGTGTTTAACCACCAAAGATTTGCTTGGAACGGTATCGATAGTTTCAGCTATATAAATCCCGAAAATAGCACTTTGTAAACTTTTAGGTAAATATTCATGCTTTCGTCATTAACTGACATGTGTTTTTGTCTGATAGAAAAATACCAATTCTTTACCGAAAACTACCAAAGATGTGAAAGCCAACACAGAGGAAGAAACCCGTCATATCAACGCTACCATAATTCTGAAAGATTTCAAAAAAGCCATCGAGTACCATGAACTAGGTGCTATAATTGCCAAAGAAGTGGGAGACAGGGCTGGAGAAGGAAGGTCGTATGCTAATCTTGGCAACGCTTATCACAGCCTGGGAGAATTCAAAAAAGCCATCGAGTACCATGAACGTCATCTAAATATTGCCAAAGAAGTGGGAGACAGGGCTGGAGAAGGAAGGTCGTATGCTAATCTTGGCAATGCTTATCGCAGTCTGGGAAATTTCAAAAAAGCCATGGAGTACCATGAGCTAGATCTAAAAATTGCCAAAGGAGTGGGAGACAGGGCTGGAGAAGGAAGGTCGTATGCTAATCTTGGCAACGCTTATGACAGTCTGGGAGATTTCAGAACAGCCATCGGGTACCATGAACGTCATCTTAAAATTGCCAAAGAAGTGGGAGAAAGGGCTGGAGAAGGAAAGGCGTATGGTCATCTTGGCAACGCTTATTACAGTCTGGGAGATTTCAAAAAAGCCATCGAGTACCATGAACGTCATCTAAATATTGCCAAAGAAGTGGGAGACAGGGCTGGAGAAGGAGTGTCGTATGCTAATCTTGGCAACGCTTATCACAGTCTGGGAGATTTCAAAAAAGCCATCAAGTACCATGAACGTTACCTAAAAATTGCCAAAGAAGTAGGAGACAGTGCTGGAGAGGGAAAGTCGTATGCTAATCTTGGCAATGCTTATTACCGTGTGGGAAATTTCAAAAAAGCCATGGAGTACCACGAGCTAGATCTAAATATTGCCAACGAAGTGGGAGACAGGGCTGCAGAAGGAAGGTCGTATGCTAATCTTGGCAACGCTTATGACAGTCTGGGAGATTTCAAAACAGCCATCGGGTACCATGAACGTCATCTTAAAATTGCCAAAGAAGTGGGAGACAGGGCTGGAGAAGGAGTGTCGTATGCTAATCTTGGCAACGCTTACAGCAATCTGGGAGATTTCAAAAAAGCCATCGAGTACCATGAACTAGATCTAAAAATTGCCAAAGAAGTGGGAGACAGGGCTGGAGAAGGAGTGAC
>Ga0126338_10002931_pt1 | contig 11888 bp, 17 predicted proteins | sample OrbCmetagenome_2_FD_92529 | JGI IMG/M metagenome (GOLD analysis project Ga0126338, IMG submission 92529) | Coral microbial communities from Petempiche,Puerto Morelos, Mexico - Orbicella C C metagenome | ecosystem: Host-associated > Invertebrates > Cnidaria > Coral | place: Petempiche,Puerto... | reverse complement strand
TTGATTGATTGATTGATTGATTGATTGATTGATTGATTGATTACTGTACATGTCATACGCAGTGACACGTGTGTGACAGTGTCATGCACAGGCGATGTTAGGGTCGTCACGCACTGGATGAGGAGCACTGCGCGACCCAAATAGCGGCTGTGTTGGAGACGTATGGTCAGCGCGCGGGATTTAAGACTTTAAGGCTGAGAGTCCGAGCGCAGCCATGTTCCATCTGTCTTGTTCTTAAGCAAAATTCTGTACTCTTCCACTGTCTTTCTTCGCTCAGGTGCACGGGAAAGACAAGTACAAAACTGTTCGCGAGGACTCTTACCTAAGTGATCCTGATTACCAATAAGAGTGTTGTTTTAAGTGTATAATCCCTGTGGTTCCCCGATGAATACACGACGATGCCACGCCCTAGTCGCTTTATGCGATGAACGAAACTATCTTTCTTAAAAGGATGCTTCAGAATGATAATCCAAGAAGACACTTATCTTAGAAGTAACATTTGAAGATGTTAAGTTGGGGAAGATCTGTAGCATAGAGCCTTAAAGATTTTTTTTCTATTTTTCGGTAATATTTCCGGATTTTTTGCCACAAATTAGTTACCCGGTCTGGAACTATTTTAGTTCGGAAAATAACTGATTTCGTTCCGTTTTCTCCTTGTTCCAGTATCAGTGCCTGTGTAAACCCAATGTGGTCGGTCGGACATGTGATCGTTGCATGCACGGTTTCTACAACTTCAGCGGCAGCAATCCTTTGGGCTGTTCATCCTGCAGCTGCTCGTCACGTGGCACTGTGTCAGGAACACGAAACTGTCACGCGCAAAGTGGGAGATGCGACTGCAAGAATCACGTGATAGGTAAAAAGTGCCAGAACTGCCAAGATGGTTTCCACGGAATGAGGTCTCAAGACATCTTTGGTTGTAAAGGTGAGATGTTTATTTACCTCCAGAGAAATGTGTCAACTCTTTCCCCAAAAAGATTGGAAAATTCCGTCTCCTTTACTATTTGCCATAGGCTTCTTTATATAATGTTTGTTGCCGGTGTATCAGGAAAATCTTCGGTCTTTAACATTAGACTTGAGACTACATTAGATATGAAACTTATGGTTAGCACTTTGACTGCTAACCGGTAAATGCCTCTGTCCACCCAGGAGAGTATAAATTGGCACCGGCGAACTGTCAGGGCAAACTGACAGAATGCTCGGAGGTACTCTGCGATGGACTAGCATCCCATCCACGGGGCGTGGTCCGCTCATGCAGTACTCCTATTCACTTAATGCTTCAGAAGCCAGAATAAGCTATGGTGTTTCTTTTTGACTCTGCTCGGAGCGTAGCTAGTTCGCGATGCTTTCAATCTCTGATTCTGTTGTACTCCTTTGTTCTTGTTTCACAGCCTGTAAGTGTGATCCTGGTGGTTCAGTCAGCAGAAACTGTTTTAAACATTTAGGAGACTGTCAATGTGTCTCTGGTGTCAAAGGAAGGAAGTGCAACGGGTGAGAATTCTTACCCTTCCCTCTCCTCCCTCCTTTTACTTTTAGCCTCTCTTTCCTTTTCGTATCTTAGCAAATGTTGTGCTCGGTCGTGGAGAAACTCTGGCTCTAACGTTCAAAGACGTAATCTAAAATTGTCACCACTTATTTATAGCCGAGATATTTCAGAACTTCGGCAAGTTTTGACCAAGTGCTTTTAACTTTTTTAAACATCAAACTTTTGTGACCATACGGTAAAACGAAATAGCAATTTACCCCGAGAGAGATAGAATTTTTTGCAAACATTACTAACAGTATAACTTTCCTTGCCGAGTGGAGCAAACCCTGATTGAGATCTATCCTCAATTAGACCGCACTGTTGTCGCTTTTTATTTCCTCCGTAGTCTCTATTCGTCCAGAGCAATTTACTTTCCAACCTTGTATCACATCTTCGCCGAGTTAGAAGGAGCTGTTTTGACGTCTAACACTAGAACCAGGGTCCCCACCGGCGCGGACGAGGATGTATTTCCCAATTATTCGGGGACTGGATACGCAATTTTTCCAGCTTATAAGGTATTGTATTTAATCTTCATGGTTGTAGATGAAAATGCTTGATAGGAAAAAAACAATCAAGAGATAGATTCGAAAGTAAGAACTAACTAAGGACTTTCGGACAGACGAGCGCTGGGTTGAATGATACATATCATATACTCACCTCGTTAAGGTCATGCGCAACACTCGTAGATAAGAAAAGCCGATATTTAACCCTGGTGACCGATATGCAGATGTTATGAAGCGTGAGCTATGTAAGGTAAAGTCTTAATCAGGGAAATTTCTTTCGTCCTCCTTGTGTCGTTAGGTTATGTGTACCGAGGGCTTTTTGATGTTTTTCAGGGCATGGTTTATTTAATTTCCAATTTGGTTTCTATTTCTATTTTTAGGATTACGGGGTTGCCGTGTACATTCCCAAGACTCGCAAGTACCATGTCATTTTCCACTACGCGCTTCGAGATAACTTACGCACTACTGCTAAAGTCGGCCTTCATCCGCGAGGTAAAAACTTAAGTATATAATTAAACATTAGTGTATAATTGTATAAGTGTATAATTAAACATTAGTAGAATTCTACTAGTATACTGATGCAAATGCTGTAATCTGATTGGCTGAACCATTGCATACGATCGGCCATTAGTATGCAGTGGCTTGGTGTGGTCAACAAAATTGCAACGTTTCCTTGTTTCTCCGAAGTTTTGAAAGAACATTTAGAAACAAAAGAAACGAAATTTCTCAGAAAACTAAAAGGAGTGCATTTACGGTTTCTTGGATTAAAAACGCTCGAATTTTTTTAAAGAAACTGGTAAGCGCGCGTACACAACTGCAAATGTCAAACTGACAATTAATTCAGTCCGCGCGAATTCTCTAAAGAGTTAAGTTTAATACGGAGACCAGAAATAATTGGAATCGTTATTTGAAGGAAATTTCAGTTACAATTCTACTAAAACAATTAGATTATTCGCTCTCGATTTCTATGAGGCGATAGTTGATTCGGCCTACGCCCTCATCAAATATCAGCTCATAGAAATCTCGAGCTCATAATCTAATTATTAATTAGTACTCAAGTTGAAAATCACGTTATTTTAGTACAGTGCCACTTAGGTAACATTGTTCTGTGTTAGGCTCGAAGATAACGTCACTCAACTTCGAGGTGCAGTTCTATCCAGCAAATGAACAACAGTCCAAGAGCTTGAGGACCACCGTGAACAGCAGAGAAGTAAACAGAGAATTCCAGCTGGAGAAGGGTGTCTGGAACGTTATCATTACATCACACAGCTCTATGCTCTTGCTGGTAAGTTGACTGAACTGTTAAAGTTTACAGCCCCTTACCAAGTGTGTTTCTATACTGGGTCAATTTTGTCTGAAATCTTAAGATACTGGGGCTATGAAACTTCCTCAAACGAAACTAAAACTAAGAATAAAACGGAGAAACAAAGTCGTAAAAATCTATGCTCAAAAAAAGATCAGCTTTTGAAACACCGTCACGGTCGTGATTTCCTTTGTATATTCTTGATGTGCCATCCTAACCTAACTCTTGACGCCAACTATTGCGGACAGAAATGATAATGGTGACAACTACGCCCTAAGGATAAGGCAAATTTAAAAAAAAAACATAAATAGAAAAACAGTATTGCGCCAATTTTAGCAGAGCGAGGTTTTGATCCTCGGACCTCTGGGTTATGGGCCCAGCACGCTTCCACTGCGCCACTCTGCTCACGGATGACGTCCAGAAATATTTTTAAAACTGAATCTTTTCCAGATAGCTTTCGAAACTGGGACTTGTATATCCTGGGGTTTGGTCGTTCTTGTCTAAATAATAATTGCTCAGTTTTTTTCAAAAAGAAAAGCCGAAAAAAAGAAAAATCATATTATCCCTACTAAGGATCTTCGTTGGAATTCCAAAGACTTAGTTTCGGATAATTTTTACAAGATATGACTCTGAATGAGAGAAAAAAGAATAAGAAATAAAAAGATTAGCAGAGCGAGGTTTTGATCCTCGGACCTCTGGGTTATGGGCCCAGCACGCTTCCACTGCGCCACTCTGCTGCTGACAGATACTGTGTTTAAATATTTAACTATGTACTTGACTGTCTTCCACTGGTGGCCGTTCATGACATGTAATGTTCTTTCTTGCCTGAAAATACCTAGTTGTTTTTTCGAGATCTGTCCAGCAGATTTTTCTATTATGGTAAGCTGTTTTAAGAAGCGAAGAGTGGTGCTTGTCCAAGAATTTATTAAAACAGGTGGTTTTGCATCAGCTTTCGTATACAAGCAGAGGCAAAAGAGAGCCCAGAAATGGTCTAACGCACTAAGGATGGGTTTAAAAACGATCAATACAAACCATTTGATGTGGCAAAGTTATAAAATTGTAGAACTAACTGACTGAAGAAGATACGATTAACTGCTCACTGGCCATGGGAAGTTTGGTAAAAGTCTTGGTCAGACTCTTGAACACCTTTTAAATCGTTTTACTTCACATTTATTTGTGAAGGTAGTCGTGGCCGAGTGGTTAAGGCGATGGACTAGAAATCCATTGGGGTCACCCCGCGCAGGTTCGAATCCTGCCGACTACGTTGAACGATAACTTTTCTTTTTATTCTTGTGTGAATTCGAATCAGAACGCTACGAGTCTCCTCACTATCACTGAAAAAGTTGGACATTTACATGCAAGTGTGAATCACGAATTTTATAGCCTGAGAATCCAAAAGACAACATATGATTTTGACTTGTAATCGGAGTGGCTTCATAAAATGACTTCATTTTTTTAACATTTTTAGTATTTAGATAGGTTTTTGAGAGTAACGGTGACGGCCGTAGCTAGTAACAGGAAGACCGAGGCACTTGCCTCCGTCATATTTTTTCGTTTTTGTTTGTTATAGTCATCTTTAACGCCCGTAATAGCTAGGAAGAGAATGAAACCATAGACATTGCCTCAGTCATAATTTTTTCATTGACATTGCCTCGGTCGTAATGTTTTCTGGCTACAGTCGTGATGGTCGTTTTAAAACGCTTTACTTTGCCTGTCGGAATTTGCGTTTTTGCGTTTTCAATCACTGACCGGTTTGGTGTTGCTTCCAGTTCTAGCCAGTTCTGACAAATGTAAAACGTAACCCAAAACCAGCTGATGTTAATTTTTTTTTTTCCGGGAAATAAGCCAGCAATATTCGTAAGAGTAAAATGGGAAAATAAAAAAAAAATAGCAGAGCGAGATTTTGATCCTCGGACCTCTGGGTTATGGGCCCAGCACGCTTCCACTGCGCCACTCTGCTGCTGACAGATAACAGTTGAAATAACTTGATATATGACCCAGTCAGCTCTTTCAAATGGTGCTTATAAACAGCTTTGAGCATTGGGTTTTAGTCTTAACAATCATTCTCTGTTGTTTCAGGAAAGAAAATAAAGTAAAAAAATAAAAAATTCGGAGCGTTCCGAACAAGAATATTATGTGAATTTCCGAGTCCTAATTTACTGAGAACAATATAATAGCCATAACAAATTAAAACGAAAAAAATAAAAACGATTTTTAGCAGAGCGAGGTTTTGATCCTCGGACCTCTGGGTTATGGGCCCAGCACGCTTCCACTGCGCCACTCTGCTCACGGATGACGTTTGGAAATACTTTTAAAACTCAAGCTGGGACTTGCATATCCTGGAGTTTGTTCGTTGTTGTCTAAATAATATTTGCTCTATTTGACTAGAAATCCATTGGGGTCACCCCGCGCAGGTTCGAATCCTGTCGACTACGTTGAAGGATAATTTTTCTTTTTATTCTTGTGTGAATTCGAATTAGAACGCTACAGTTCTCCCCTTTATCTCTGGAAAAGTTCAACATTTACATGCATGTGTGAATCACGAATTTTACAAACTTAGAATCCAGAAGACATCGTAGTTTTGATTTGTAATCGCAGTGGCTTTATAAAATGACTTAATTTTTGAACATTTTCAGTATTTAGATAGGTTTTTGAGAGTAATGGTCAGGGCCGTAGCAAGTAACAGGAAGACCGGGGCACTTGCCTCAGTCATTGTTTTTCGTTTTTGTTTTTTATAGTTAGTATAAACGCCCTTTTAAAATACCTAGGAAGAGAATGGAACCATGGACATTGCCTCGGTCGTATTTTTTTCTGGCTACAGTCTTGATGGTTGTTTTAAAACGCTTTGTGTGCCTGTCGGAACTTGCGTTTTTGCGTTTTCAATCACTTATCAGCTTGGTGTTGCTTCCAGTTCTAGCCAGTTCTGAGTAATGTAAAACGTAACCCAAAACCAGCTGATGTTAATTTTTTTTCCGGGAAATAAGCCAACAATATTCGTAAGAGTAAAATGGGAAAATTAAAAAAAGTAGCAGAGCGAGGTTTTGATCCTCGGACCTCTGGGTTATGGGCCCAGCACGCTTCCACTGCGCCACTCTGCTGCTGACCGATAAGGGATTAAATAATTTGATATTTGACCTAGTCAGCTCTTTCAAATGGTGCTTATAAACAGTTTTGAACATTAGGGTTTGGTCTTAATGATTATTCGCTATTGTTTCAAGAAAGAAAATAAAGTAAAAAAATTAAAAAATTCAGAGCGTTCCGAACAATAATACTATGTGAATTTCCGAGTTCTAATCTATTGACAACAATATAATAGCCATAACAAATTAAAAAGAAAAAAATTATTTTTAGCAGAGCGAGGTTTTGATCCTCGGACCTCTGGGTTATGGGCCCAGCACGCTTCCACTGCGCCACTCTGCTGCTGACAGGTAATGTCTTGAAATTTAACTATGCACTTGACTGTTTTCCACTGGTGGCTTTGAAAAACGGTCCGTTAATTATATGTAATGTTCTTTCTTGCCCAAATGAAATAAAAAGAAAAATTGTTGCTCTAACATAACAAGAAAAAGAAAGTCACTCTTGGCTCATACCCTTCTGAGAGATTAGAAAATCCACGGTACGAACTAAACGGCCATTAAAAAAAATATAAAAACAATATTTAGCAGAGCGAGGTTTTGATCCTCGGACCTCTGGGTTATGGGCCCAGCACGCTTCCACTGCGCCACTCTGCTAACTAGTTATCAAATAAAGAATTGAACTAGTATATCTACAGTAGTTATTCCATACTGCTTGTCTGTGTATCCGCAGGATTACATCGTCTTTTTACCAGAAGATTATTACAACGCTGGCCTTCTCAAAGATATACCACCAGGACCATGTATGTTACGGACCTCTAGGCCAGAGCACTGTGATATGTATACCTATTATGGCCTGAAAAGTCCTTCAATCGTGACCATGCCTGGAAGCCTCGCATACGCACACCCACTCAGAGGGCTCGCCGACATATTCACTGATCCACGGTATAACTTAGATGAGCCACATCTGTCGAGCATGGCACTGCTAGGAAGAAATCAGGTATTGTGCCTTAGTTTGTAAAATAAAGCGCTTTCAGTGGTTTTAGTGCAAAGCAATACCTAGCCCTCTAGTTGGCTTAAAGGAAATCAGTCAGGGCGTTTTGAGGTATTTCGGCCACGTACAAAATTACCTTTAAATTGAAGGAAACCTGAAAATAGTAGTTTACTAAGAGAGAAAAACACCGAAGAGACAATAATAAAACATAAAGGAACAAGGATGGTTACGGATGGCGAAGGCTAAGGCGGATTACAAACGACGAACCCGAAGAATTAACTTGTTGGGTTATTGAATTTTGCCGGTAAGTTGCTACCAAACTCTGCTATCCGTATGATTTCGTTAGCTCGAATCGCAGATGTCCAGGTCCCTCTTAAGGTTTCGGGAGGTGAAACCATGACACAAGATTAATCCAACCAGGAACAAACACAGTCATCGACGATTTTCCAAGCACGCAGACAATAGCCTGCTTAAAGAAAGGGTACTCAAGCTATGGACTTACAAGTTTATTACGCTTAGAAACAGTTTTTCTAAAACTTGTTTACTTTATGATGTTTACGGAAAGGATTGTGAAAAGATAGCCTGCGAGAGCATCCGGTTTTTTGGCTACCAAATGCTCTCGCAAGCTAGTAAAAAGATGGTGTTAGTGACGTTCCAAATGACAGCTACAAGTGTCGACAATTCATAATAAACTTACACATTTTGAATTTATTTTTAAGCCAACGATAGGTTTTGATATTACGGTACCGGGTTCCGGGCCTTACGTTCTCATGGTAACCTACCTGCACCCAGAGAGATTCATCCAGCGAGTATTTGTTACAGTGGGTCATCAGCGAGGGATGCTTGAGATTCTACCTTGCAAATACCAGTTTGCGTGCCGTCAGTTCGCTATGGATGACAACAAGCGGCCAAGAGCCTTTGAACTTAAGGCCACACCGGAGGTTAACGAGGTTAAGATTGAAAGCTCGGCTTCGGCGAAGATTGCCGTAGTAAGTATACATACGATAGACCATATCCGTATTCTCGGTATTAGACTGAAACTAGCTTGCAATGGAGGCTCATGCGGGAGAATATCATTAGCCTCAGTTGCAAGCTAGTTCCAGTCCAATACCGAGAATACGAATATGGTCTATTGTGTTATAAGGTCGCCAGGTTGAGGAGGAGAATGGTACTGATAACATGACATAAACACTAAGCTTTATTCTGTTCATCCAAGGTTGTCGTTATGAATAATGCTTTTTCACGAGTGGAGTGCGGTTATACGACAGGGGATTTAGTAGCACAGCGCTCAGTGCGGACGAATCATGACGGTTCAGACTATCTGATTCACGTAGAACTGCACTTTGATTATCTTAGACTTGATGACAGGATAACAATGACAGCGATGACGATGACACTAACGATAATGACAATGATGTAGGCGACAACGATGATAATGACAGACAGACTAATTGATGTTCTGTTTTTATACAGAGTTCAATAACCGTCATACCTCAAGCCAAATGGAATACACAGTACGTCAAGCCAGAGTTGCTTTGTAGGATGTTCAATAAATCCTGTATCTCCTCGACATATCCAATACCTACAGACGCCATCCAGACGGCTGCATTTTCGCGCCGAAGTAAAGATAGGGTAAGTATTGATTACTGTAGTACGTATCAAGGATTCATGGATGGGTTTTGAATTCACCTCTAAATAGAATGGTAAAAAGCTTTGTTATCGTTACGGTTATGACTTCCTTTGTTTAAACTTCTTGAATTACTTACCGTGTTGTTTTTCTTTCAGATGTTCACACTTTTCAATCAAGTTGTCAACGTCTCAGCATCGTATTATGTAATCATGCACTATCGGCAACCTCATAGTCTCTCGAAGAAAGTCGAGCAGATATCGATTATTGATTATGAAAAGCTGAACATCTCCGTCACTTTCCATTACTGCCCGACCGATCCTGGCTGTCGAGTTGTCATCGGAGAGGAAGAAAACCTGACTTTCCGGTTCAGCAAAGGAACCTTTACTGCGATCATTCAACATGAGAAACGAACTCAGCTGGTAGGAAAGACCAGTTCAAATATAATTTAAAATTTAATTTGTATGTCATGTATTCTTCACCTTCTAAGTATATTACGAACTCACAACGTGAACCGTTGCCAGTTGGCTTGATAGCGCTAGCTCAATTCTCCGCAGTTCAAATTTAATGTATCCCATAATGTATCCCATTGTTATAGCTGATTCTGTGCCCTTTGTTGGAAGACATCCGAACGAGAAATTTGAGCCACACGCGTTATTATTTGCATACCATTTTACAAGTGAGCCTCTGCCTATGTAATAAGTCCTATTGCTTTTTTGGGTTCCTTTTATAGTTTTATATACTCCTGGTCCCAAAGGCTTCATACTCCACAAGCCTCCTAGAACTCCAGTCAAATGACAGAGTTAATCAATTTTTACAAAACTGTGGCAAGGACCATTTCTATATTGATCCTACTCGCGGACGGCAGTGCCGAGAGGACGTGTTTTCTTTGACGATTCGTTTCAATGAAGAACCTTTGAAGTGCGATTGCAATGTCCTGGGCTCTAGATCCACAGCCTGTGATGAGTTCGGTGGGCAGTGTTTGTGTCGGACAAATGTGGTCGGCAGAAAGTGCGACAGATGCAAGCTTGGTCACTCTGGATTTCCACGCTGCAGGCGTAAGTAGTTTCCAGTGGCTCATTAGCTTGTCCGAAGAAAGGGGTTCAAATTTTTTAAGTCTTCCTCTAGCAAGCATTGGGAATCTTCTGATTCTGGGTATGTAACCCAAAAAAACCAATAAGCAACCAAATCAGCATGATACCATTAAGTACATCAGCATGACGTCATTGAGAATACGTCATGTTGCTAAGCAACGTCTCCTACCTATTCGTACCATACAATACACTATACAATACTGAATGAATACGGTTTCTAGAAGTTCAACATTAAATAGGGGAGGTTGGATGAAGAATGAAGTTTAATTTAGTTTTTCCAACTCTTGTCTTGTGGCTTAAGTTACATTACATTCTTACATTCTCTAGAGGATTTTGTCTTGTTATTTTCTAGGATGTGGCTGTCACGAGATGGGATCAGTGTCCCAAACTTGTACTTCGTACGGAAAGTGTCGCTGTAAGTCAGGATTTGGAGGATACAAGTGTGATAGATGTGTATCGTCTAGTTATTATGGATTCCCAGACTGCAAGTGTAAGTGACCACGTTAAATAATCTCACAGATAGTTGGACATATGGACGACCAAACTCCTAATTGTCATAATCTGCATCACTAAAACCCGTAGATTGCTCACGCAATCCACAGGTTAAAAATGTGCCAGTCTTTTTCACGCATTGATTCCTGCCTGAAGAAATATAGACCATTTTAAAGTCCTTTTCAATCTTCATCGGTTTCTTAGCTGAGCTAACGGTACCCCCACCCCTACCCTGATAGAATGTGGCGGCCAAGCTGGCCGAAGCTTGTTGGATTCTCTCTACCGAAGAAAATACTAGCAAAGGTCGTCTTGCCTGAAAAAGTGGCATCGTATCGTAAACAATCTCAGGCTGACAGCAAACTCCTTTTCTTGGATTGAAAAAACTGAGGGTAGCAAAGGGTTTAAGTGTGACTCGTCATGAGGGCACCAAATCGTGTTGAACCCGACAAAAGCAACTCAAAGATATACTTGATTCGTGAATTATCAGTGAAAAGACCATTGCTAATAGTATGAAAGTGTCTGTGAATTTTGTTAATATTGGTGTGTGAAACGGGATCGCAGCCCCTCCCCCCTCCTCCCCCCTTTGCTACCCTCAAAACTTTGTTCAAAATAACAAGGCAGCTGGAAGATCGAGACTAGAAACGACTGTATTGAAAGAAAGACGTAACTAATGGCGGCCTTTTTTCCTGTCATTTAGTATGCGCCTGTAGCAATCTTGGATCGCTAAGCACGTTCTGTCGTTCAAGAGATGGCCAGTGCCAATGCAGGAGAAATTTCCAAGGTCAAAAATGCAATGAATGCAGGATCGGCTTCTACGATTTCCCAAGGTGCAAGGCGTGCAACTGTAACCCAGCTGGGATCAAATTACTGCCAGGACAAACAAACGGCTGTGGATCTGTCAACAATGTAAGATATAACATCATTGGGAAAGTGCAAAGTTCTCTTAAACAAATTCATTTTATTAATTAAGGGACGGACCATTATTTTTTTGAGGGATGGTGGGTTGGGGCAATGTTCTGTGGCATGAATTTTTTTATCACCTTTAGGTTGTGCATGGGTCTTTTGGTGGGCAAAAGCTTCTGCAAGAATGTTTTTTAACATCCACAAACAGGACCTGGACAGGCATGTACTCGATTTTTTCTCCCATGGCTCCCCTTGCACGATATTTTTTCATCAGTTTTTGCAGTGCAGAATTTGTTTTGGAAATTGCCCAATCCCCCCCCCCCCCCCCCCCCCCCCCCCCCACCACACAACAACACCCCCCCCCCACCCCCCCCCC
>Ga0126338_10002928_pt1 | contig 11890 bp, 5 predicted proteins | sample OrbCmetagenome_2_FD_92529 | JGI IMG/M metagenome (GOLD analysis project Ga0126338, IMG submission 92529) | Coral microbial communities from Petempiche,Puerto Morelos, Mexico - Orbicella C C metagenome | ecosystem: Host-associated > Invertebrates > Cnidaria > Coral | place: Petempiche,Puerto... | reverse complement strand
GGCTGACTCAAGCGTAACAGACTTTTTAATGAGCCAGCATTGGGCGCCACTCCATATCTATGCAGAAGGTTCTATAACAATGGTTGCGGTGGTTCGCAGCTAAAACATGCAGCCACCTGTGAGTTAAACACTTAATAGACGTGACGTTTTTCTCGTCTGCACACCATTATGTAGTGAAAATTTCTGACTTTTAATTACTTCTCTTTAGTAAAAGGCTCTGAAAATAACAATATACTCTATTTCACAAAATATAACCACACTTGGATCTTTCTAGCTCTTTGTCCTTCAAATATATTCTCGCTTACATAACTTCTTGTACATTTTTGAATATCAAAAGTTACTTTTTTAACATATTGTTTTACATAAATACACTGTTATTTATATTAGCTCTCCTTAATAAGGTTCTTTTTCTCAAAGCGTTTCATTTAACTCGAATTGACTAATTCATAGCCCAATACTTCTCTAGTAATCATTTGGCACTCTTACAAAACACGCGCTACTTAATACTTGCGTTTTCGTGCGTGCCCGTAAACTCAAAATTACGGAAAACATCTTCAAAGTCCAGGCGGTTAAAGTCAGTAAAAGACTTGTTCCCTTTGTGATTCAAGAAGATTTTTGAACGGCATGTTCTCTCTCATTTGCTCTGTGGCCGTGTCAGGGGGCATGCGGGCGTTTTGCTGCTCGGGGCGATGGTGATTCGAATTTGATTTCTCCAGATAGTAGGCGTGATGAATTCGAATATGCGTGCGTAGATTACTCGAGCTGATGAATTTCCAGTTGCAGATGTTACACTTGTACGGTTTTTCCCCAGTGTGGGTCAGAATGTGCGATTGGAGGTTGCCAGAGGTAGTGAAGGCTTTGGAGCACTGTTTGCACTTGTATGGGCGCTCGCCTGTGTGGATACGGACGTGTCTTCGCAGATCGCTCGAGCTTACGAACGCCTTGGGACAGTACTGGCACTTGTGTGGTTTCTCGCCCGTGTGTGTCAGGATGTGTCTCTGTAAATTGGTCAGCTGAGCGAATCCACGGCAGCAGATATTACAGGTGTACGGCTTTTCGCCGGTGTGAATTCGGTTGTGGATCTTCAGGTGCGCCGCTAGGGCGAAAGCCTTCGGGCATTTCTGGCACTTGTATGGCTTCTGGCCCGTGTGGATGAGAACATGGCGTTGGAAATTCCACGAGCGGGTGAACACTTTACTGCAGTGCTGGCACGTGTAAGGTTTTTCGTTTCCCGTGGAATCCGTTTCCTTTTCTTCTTTAATGGCCGCAAAATCCGCCAAGCGTTCGCTATCAGGACGCTCCTCCCTATTCCACGCGTTCATTCTTTTTTCACTATCACCATGAAAGCCGTTCTGTCCGTTATATTCCTTGCTTGTGTTGATGACATGCGGTTCGTTGTTTGGCATAACTAGGGGTTGGGCATAAGGCGCTGTGAGACGATACAGTTCAGCTTGTGAAGATGCTACAGTTGGTGGGGTATCCTCGGTGTTGTCTGTAAGTGTAAGAATGTAACAACTTAGCAACTCTAAGTTTACTTAAGTAATAAGCAGTTACAATTAACATTTCGAGCTCGGGCTTGCTCCTCCCTGGTAGAAAACCGCAATGGCTTACACCCTAATCGTTTATCATACGCAAAGTGTACCGAGAGAGCTTAACGAGAATACGCCTGTTTGTAGCTGGCAAAGTAGCCAAGATTTTCATGCCGACTGGTAGATTTAGCGGTATTAATTCGGCAAACCAATTCCCAATAACTGTACTGTAAACACTGGTTCGTTAACGATTCTCTTTGAAAAGTTTTAAAGGTGGTAATTAAATTGATTCTTGGTTATTCAGTCTTTACAGTGACTTTATTACACTGCTGAATGCCTGTTTAACTACGAAACTACGCTTAACCAAAACTGTAAATCCTGAAATTTATAAAAATCTACCGGATTATGAAGAAGGAGTCGGGCTTTTTTGTCTATCTTAGAAGGAACGATGAAATGTAAGCGGCGACAAGTGAAAAAAGACGAGCAATTTTATTTGGGTTTTACTATGAATGTTTAATGGCTAAAAATACCATTTTATAAAAGTCATCAAACACCACGAAGCCCTTTCTTGATGCATTTTAACAGTTCTCTTAATCCGAAGGCTCTTTAACAAACCGCAAGCAAGATAGAAAAGCATAATAATTCCATTTCAAATCTTCTGGGTAGAATCAAACGCCAAAATAACTGGATTTCCATGTTCAATCGAGAACAAAAGCTCACTAGTTCTAAGATGTTATGTATTGAAATGCTGCCTCCAGGACATTAGAATTGCTGTTAAAAAGCTCTAAATAGATAGAAAAAGAATTTCTAAACCCTTTTGGTGTATAAATGTCCTGATTTTTTCAGGAAGCCTCTGACAGAGAAGGGATGAAAATTGCTTCGATGTTTGTACTCCAAGAATAAATAATTCAGCACCGGCAAGAAGCTATTCTGTAATCGCCAAAGAGGACAAACCGTGGACGTGCTTTTTCTCGTCTACACTATCACATTTTACTTATATCCCACACGAATTTTTTCAGGACATCCTAATATGTCTAATCTAATTTACGTACCCATTAGGAGTGACATTGGAGGCTTAAGTAGCTCAGTGGTGATTTTTCTTTGATGCCTTTTAAAAGACCTTCCAGGTATTTTACGGGTAGCAAGGTCGACTCATGTTTAAGATTCTCCACAAAGAGGAAAACTTAATCCAAGAAATAAAATCTTCAATACAGTCATTCGACAGATATTCGATCCAACAGAATAATATGCTGTGGAAACTACAGTGGAGGGGTTAAACAGACCGAGGCACTTTCAAATAAACTAGCTAAGTCTCGCTTAAAAACTGAGAAGTAGTTTGTCCTTAGTCGCCATGCAGTGAAAAAGGCAATTAAAAAATGATTATTTTTGTTCTATTCATGAGAAATAGACTCTCTTTCTTGATTTATTTTAAGAACTTCGTTCTCTTGCTACTAGAAGCACTACGAACTTACTTTAAAAAAGGCAGAAATTTGTAAAATGAACGGTCACAACTCAAGCGTATGAAAAGGACTTAAATTTAACTTACCAAAGTAAGTGATATTGTTTTTCTTGAATTCCTTCTTTTTGATTAAAAATGAGCGAGGCATTCTTGATTTTTGTGGCTGTAGGCTTGATATGTGGATCTCTGTAGATAGATGTCAGTCCGAACTCTGGGATACTCTTGGTGTATGATTAAGGCTCCGGCGATCGTGCGCTAACTTTGGTTTAAAATGAACTGAAGAATCTTGCGCTGGTTGAGTTATTATAGGCCTCGAGAGTGGCCTGGACAGGTGTAGCTAGGATATACAGCGGTCGTAAACAATTTCCCACTTGCTAGCCTGGCGCAAACTTTCATACATGGAGACTGAATGCCCCTTGATCATATCACGACAAAAGAATAAAACAATCTGTTATTTAAAACAACAACCTCTTTGCAATACTACTGGCCGGGTATTAATTTATTAAAGACCTGCCCCGGCCCCATCAAGAATTCAATGCTTTGCAGGTTGCGCGAGTAGGAAAAGGGCTAAACGACTAATCCTGTTTGACAATGGGCCGCTGTCGGCCAATCTTAACTGGGGTATCGCATTGCGCATGCATGATAGAATAGTTTGTTTAAAACTTGGCAGGCTTGTTCGCTGCTAGTGGCGCCGGTAACCGACCAATCGCAGCGCAGAACGCTAAATAACTTTCGCATGAGCACAACTGAGCGAGAACAATGCTATCGATGAGTATTCTGACCAAGGAGACCGCCATGAATAAAGTAAGACAAAAGACCAAGGTTTCTTTCCACTTTACACTATCTGATAGCAACACATTCCTTCGCCGTAAAAATAATGCGTTGTGGTGATTAGGGTTTCGTTGTCACCTTTGAAAACCGATTTAGAAAGCGCACTGTAAACTGAAGCGATGTTCTTTTGTGCTGCGCGTTATGAAATTTTAATTTGGAAATATTTGGAAGTATGTTATTTGTCACTGAACCATGCCGTGTCAATTATTCATACAATAGGGAAACTGCCTTTTGTCCCCGGTTCTGAAATAGAGCCGTGAAATATCCCATCTATCCTGCCCTCTAAACAACTCGTCGCTCTCTCAGAACACGCGATTTATCACACGACTGACATGTTTATTTTGCGCGGGCGAACTTCAAGTTGGTGCGAACGATTTATCAAAACATTTCAAACAAGATCGACACTTCGTTCAATCGCATGAGCTAATTACTTCTGAGAACATGCTTTTGTTTGATTTTGGCCACTGCTAGCGTCGTGCACATAGCAACGCCACCAGTCACTCTCGCCTTTGCCACTTGTTCGTTTGGTAAAGGCACGTGCGCTGCAAAACAGGTGCGATACTACCCCCGAGCGATGAGAACAAAGGTATATCGACGTTTTCCGCGAGACAATGGAGGAAATTGAGAAGAAATTTTTCCGTCAGTTCTCACTTAAATCTCGACAATAATTTCATACTGAGATAGAAGAGAATGGAGAAGCTCCGTGACTACTTGCACGGCGTTTTTTCACTTTTGGCGCATACCGAGTCGAACAATGCACACGCGCATGGAAAGCCTGAATTGACCTGTTCTAAAGTGGGGAAGACATAGATGGATGGGAGAATCAGATGAACGAATGGGTGGTTATCAATATATCATAAAATGTGAGTTGACAAAGGTTCAATAGTTTTAATCCTTAACCTTGAAGTTCTAGAAACATTTTATTTTCTACTAAGGGGAAGCAATGTCAAGGCAAAGCAAAGAAAAGGATACTGTATAATTTTGCGGTTTCTATTGTAAACAAGGACTTGGTCGATCACTTGACTGGGAAGCTAACGTGAGCGCGATAGCTCAGAAGAAAACCTGTCACGGTAGTCAGATGCCAGATTTACGACTGTTAAGAGTCTGAAATCAGTTACATGATAGACCATTAAGAACTTGCAACAAAAAACAAAGAGAAGAGCTGAAAGCGTTTTATCGTCAGAGCAAATATGGCAGCAAGATAGCAGATAACCTATATTGTAAACAAACTGAAATGTTTAAATAAAAGACGAATGAAAAAGCGCGTGCGACTCCGTAGTTTTACAAGATCTTCGTCTTCGTTGTCAAGAAAGGAATGTTTTTAACATATGGCAAATCTGACTTGAAAAGCCACATGGCTCAATTTTGCATGTGCTTTGGAATGTTTATGAAATTATATTGAGGGTGTGACTCAATTAGTTAAACAAATCTATTTAGATTATTTACGCCCAAGCCAACATCTCGGTTTTCTTTTACATCGTATGCGAAAAAAGTAACATCATTCTAGTCACTGAAAAAAAATTTGTCAAGAAGCACACATTACTGCACGTATGCTCAATTTGAAACCCATTTTCGTCGTCGCTTTTGACGCATATTTGATAATAGGGCACTTGCTTTAAAAGGGCAATTAAACTAAGATTTAAATCTCATAAACCTGATAGAGGCTTAAGAAAGTTACACTAATACTTTAAAAAGCTCAACGGGTCCACTGGGATGATTTAGTTAGTTTAGCAAGAAATACAAGGAAGAAGGACTTCGCGAGAGTTTTTGAATCGAATTCCAACCTGAATAGGGCTGATTTAATTTCATTCGTTTAGGAAGTTACCAGCTGACAAAAATGGCAGGTATTATAGACGAAACAAAAAAAGCTGTATTGGAGCAAAATGGTTATTCAGTATATATGCCCTGGAGCTGTGCCAAACGAAAGTAAGATGTTTTTTTTCGTGGCTTCTCGCTCTAGAAGAACGAATTAAAATCAACGCAAAAGCCCTTAAGACATATCCAGAGACATTCAAATATGTCTACCATTTCTCGACGCGAAAATCCGTGTTGCCTCATTATAGCTCAAGGAACAAGGCTTTATTTAAATGACCAAAAGTTTGATTAAAACGGCCCACGCTTTCTTTCTTTCTGGAGGAGCAATTTCGATTCTTTGTAGAAACAGATGGCAATCTTTTCTAACGTTGGCTCGTGTCGCGTAAGATTGTTTCATATATTAGGGCGGTCTGTGCGGACAGCAACAAAACGATTAAGTAGTTAGAGAATTTCGCTATTGGAATTTTCAACTTAACACTGTTTCAGTAGATGAAGTTTTAGTTTAGGCATTTACGAATTACATACTGAAATCCTATGGTCACGGCTTGGAATAATCTAAATAAAAATAAGCTTATTCTAAATCTTCCTAGTTGAATCGAAGGAAAAACAACAACAGTCTCCATCGTAAAAGATACATTTATGCGTAACTGATCCAGAATTTAACAGATTGTAAACACGAGGAGTCTTAATGAGTTCCATCTGTATATAAACCTGTGCTTATGCACAAATCTCTCGTATTTGGGATTTTGTCAAATTTTACGGTTCCATTCTACCAGCCTTGACGGCTCTTTTCCTGACAAAACAAATACATAACCAAAACTACCATATTTCCGGGAATGTTACTTTATTTCAATAGTTTCGCGTGCATAACTTTGCCACAACAAAAGACAAATGATAAGTTCGTACGTTCCTAAGTGATTAAAGACTAAACAGCTTAGACATGGCATTCGTTTGACCAGGGACAGCGATACTCTTTCGGCCCATGATAAATCTGCTCAACCACATTTTTTCATGCATGCACTTTCAAACTTAAGCCTAACAGTGGGAATAGAAAAAAGTGCAGAGCAACTCACGTCTTGCTAAACTGAAAATAGGAAATTCTCGACCCAATCGCGTTGAAACAGAACAGTTACGGAAGGAAACATGACTATAAGCGATGTCGTTTTAGCTTCGGAAATCCTCGCGGAGTCTTACGAGATGTTAACAAAACCACAGAAACAATGGCGCCATCTGGTCATCAAGTGTATTTAAAACGACAAAGGTAAATATGAAGGTTCAATAATAGCTTGTTATATTAAGGGGTTACTGAAGCGAGATGACACTGGAATGATCTAATTTGGAAATTTAATTAGCAAAACTTCAAAGAAATATTTGAATAAAAAGGTATGCTAGATACGAAATTTATTTCATGGTAAGTCTCCTTTTGTTGCCAGTTATAACCGTATATTAATTTCCGATTTTTCTCTTCTTGTTCTATGAGAAAGGCATCTAAAAGAAGACCGTGGGGTAAAAATAAAAATAACTATGTTATTGACCGAGGTCTTTGATAAGTTCATGATAAGTTTGATTTGGAATCATGTCGCGTGTCGTTGTTCGCATTAGCTTGTAGTTTCGTGACGTACGACAATTGTCCACCAAGGATCGATAACCAACTGATGATTTCTTTTTAATTTCTGACTAAAACATTGACTCGCTGACTACTTACAACTTGCCCATATATATAGCAGAACAACGAATGAGATTTCTTTACCCTTTCCCTCTAAGTTGTGGTGAATATTAGCACAGGGCTTTAGTTAAACGGCCGTACCGTCGGTAAATTATTCACTTGACATCAGAGACAAGTGTACATAACCACGCGGTAAGAGTGTTCAAAATCAATGCAACCGCATGCGCAAAACCCGATTAAAACACGATTCGGATTTGCTAAATTAAGTCACTTCATAAGCCGAGTGCATCGGCTTTCATTTTTACCCACTGTTATTCTGTTGTCCTTACAGACGATCGAATCTATACTTTGTCTTCGCGATAAAAAAAATATCCAACCAGTAAGAATAATTTCATCGTCATGTTTGAGATTTGAACAGGTACACCTGTTGGAAGAGGCATTGAACAATTCCTGATTCTTTTTAGCCTCATTCCCCCAAATCATTACAATACTATCTCTTCTTAATTTGTCATCAGTGTCACAGGTAGAAAGCTGATGTTCTTTTTGTTACTCCAGTGAGGTGATTGTTCGTTCTTTCGTAAAGGTTAGGGGATCTTTATCTAACCCTGACCTGTTCAAAAACATCACAAAGCACTCATCATGAATTAAACTGGATTTTCTTGCATTTATTTAATTATTTTATTTAATACTATTTTTTGACGGTGAGTTTTAGACTAAGCGCCAGTTTCATTTTATTTTCTGTTTTTCAGTGATATGATGCTAGAGCGCGCCATAATTAAGGAAGACGATCTGAGCCGTCAAAAATGATTCTTTATTCAACATCGTTGCTTGTGATTCTTTTTTTCTTAATATGACACTTGCTTTTTTCAGGGTATTAGCAATTTAACCTTAATAAAAACCGCGCACCATGGGGTGCTTAAACCACAGTCACACAACAAAGAGATATTTTTTTCGTTGAAATTAAGGAGCTTCTTTTTAATTTGGGCGAAATCTGATGCTCCTAAAGGGGTCGTGCCAAATTGAAATCCGTCCTAAATATCATTGTGTTGTAATAAAATGTGGTTCTTTCGGCCGGATATCTTCGGTCTTCGCCGATGTTGGGAAATATTAAGGTTCGGCCTTGTTCGGTCAGTGATGTGCGAGTGTGAGGGCGGCCATGAACAAAGGAACAAAGGTTAATGAGAAAAATGCACAGTTTTAATTTGGCCAACAATTAAAGTGAGGTATACGAACGTTTAAACGCATTTGTTTTTAAGTTAATTAGAATCAGACCCCAACGCTTAATGGTTTAGTCCATCCAAGAACGAAAATATGCTTCATGATTTTAGCCTTCATTTACAGTAATGCCAGGCCCCGTCAACACCACGCCGGAGAAATTTGAAAAAGGCGTTTTCACTCTGAAAACGCATCAAATGTTTTCCATCCACACTACACCGGAGAAGTTTGAAAACGCAACAATCATTGGTTATTTTGGATTTGTGTTCGGGAAACACTCGAGCAGGGAAATCACGTGATTATCGCGATGTCATCGTTTTCGAAAAGCTCTGTTTTCAAAATGTTTTTCGTCCATACTAAAACGCAAAGCCGGTGTTTTAAAATTCCTCCGGTTTGAAAAGCTTTTTCGAAAAGCTCCGTTTTCGTGACGGATTAGTGTGGATGGTAGGACTAACCGTAGAAATGAACGGCTGCGTTTCAGTCAAATTTCTCCGGCGTAGTGTGAACGGGAGGAGAGAAAAAGAATGTTCTGTCGCATTTTCACTTCTGCGGTAGCCATGCATTTTCCCTTGCTTTGTTCCATGCTTGCGAAATGAGCGAGTAAATACTAATTGAGGATTGTTGTCGCTAGCAGGTAAGGAAGGGGAGGTTTGTCAAATTTAATAAATTTCCTATACTAGTTTCTTCACATTCTAAAAGTTAACCAATTAAAATCAACTTCGTGTCCATCAGAGTCTGTTGTGTGATTCGTAAAAGAAGTCGCATGAATAACTAGCTAAGCATCTTCTCCGCGAAACTACCATGCAGACTTCATCAGCTGAATTAAGGGCAAACACACGCAATTATACCAAGAATTTGATTTTGATCGTTATACTTGTAATGAATACAAGCACATTTTGGTCTTTCTATTTTCATGTCCTAATTAACCAAGTGGTTAATTTGATGGACTGCGGGCTAACCGACTATTCTCTTTTCTTCTGCCAACTTTGATAAATCAGCCAGTCCGGCAATATCAAGAGTTATTTTATGGCTGCGCCTTTCAGCAGGTAGAACCTGCCAAACGCATTGAAACTTTCATTTTTTCATAACAATAATAATAAAAACTTTTAACAGTAGCTTCGACGAAATGCGAAAAAAGTCCTCTCTTCTTCCTGAGAGATAAGCTCTGAATAAAACGAAGCAAATTCATTCAAAGCCCGGCGATAACTTATCGGGCTTCACCGTAACGATCTCGTGAGCTGAAAACAGAGATCGCAGTTAATAAATATTAAGCACAGAGAGATTTTTGTTTCGGATTGAAGGAGATAGAATTAAAACAAAAGAATGATTAGTCAGAATAAGAAATACAGTTCGCTTACTAACTCAGTAATCTCAGATCAAATACTCCTCGTCGCAGGTAAGTTCATTTCACGACAGAGCGCAGCCTCCTCCCTCCTTTTGTGGCTTATGACCCTTTTCAACGTCAAACGTTTAACGACTGTGTAACAAAAATCTTGAAGACAATATCAAGAAATATACCCCAGGCAGCTCAATAGCAAGATGCTTCACATTTTTCCGTTAATGGTTTTGGCATTGTGTTTTTCAAGCACATCGCTCGGTGTCTATGGTTCGATCTCTTCTCTCGCCCAGGGTAAGCTTGTATGAGATCATAAATGATAGCGTCTTCGGAAAAGACTTGTCTTTACAAGCAGAAGTATGACCCGTCGCTTCTCGCCTTAGTGAGGGCGCTGGTCAATTAAGAAGTGCGAAGTTTCTTTTTTCACTTATCCAATATCGCCGGACGCTGTTGCTTCGTTTCACTGCGAACTTGACTTGCAAAATCTGCCCTCGCTGAACAATGAGAAGAATATATTTTATTACAAGTTGAACCCATGCAGCACACATACACCCATATCAAAACTTCAGTTGCTGATGTATATTGTGTAAGCAACATTGACTTGACCGATCATTTTTGACTAAGTATAAACTGGCAAGTAATTCTCTCGTTCATGTCACCTCAAAACAACCTGGGAAACCAATATGAAACTGCAAGATAGGTGTAGAACTTTACACAACGAGGAACTACATCTCTTGTCAGCGGTAATTCTCCTTAAAAACAATATGGCCTCATGAGACTATGACCTAGATCACAGTCTCTTGATGGCGTCCAGTGCGGGAGAACACGAGCTAAGCTTAAAGGAACCTAGTCAGCCTGAAATTATTGATATTGCCTGGTGAATCGAAATTTTTATTGCTTTACTGCAAGTAGTGTTAATTATCTTTAGAAGCTTGACAGTGATTTCCTTCGTTTCGACATACTCCGAATAAAATATAATAGCCAAACTCTCGCATGTAAACAAAAACAAAGGCGTGGGCGACTAGAGCCCTTTAAGAGAAGAGAAATGAAAATATCGATAGGCAAGGACGACCAATACATAAGTAGAGTAAAAAGATTTAATTACCGGACCAACATGGAAGAGTAAAGACTAGCGCGGCTTGGAGGGGTATGGCCATTTGGTTAATACAGCCTTCTATGGATGATCTATAATTTCTCTCGTTCTCATTTTATTTTCTCCGTTCGAGATAGCAGAACTTCGAGATATCAAGAAATTAGATGAGGATCATGTACATGTAACGATGCCAAAAAACTGTTGTAACACTGTTGAAATGCGACAGCTCAGAGAGCCATAACCAAAATCAGCCAATCAGAGTGCTTTATTTCCAGTCAAATATTAACTACTTATAAGAAATAACACACAAAGTGCGGTGACAAACATGACAATGAAACGCATGTTCGAAAAAAATTCATTAAACTTGACGTTTCGTATGTTTCGACATACATCTTCAGACGGAAGTGACGGTTAGAATAGAGTCAAAAGAAGTAACAACTAAATTTTAAATTTAAGATAAGCAACTAACTAACAATAACAATGACAGAAGCTGAGAAACTTGCACATTAAAAGTGCAAACCGGCTAATAAAGATAAAGTTCATAAAGCTCTTCGCCAAGGGTAAGAGATTTACGGGGATTGTCAAACGGAGACTTTGCCGTATTCAGCAAGGCCGAGGTTTGACATTTTCCCGTATAGACCAAACGTTCGAGGTTAATAAGTCGTTTTATTATTGTATGGCTAGCTCCGCCAACGTGCGAGATGAATCGAATTCTGTGCTGTGATTGGCTACCCGAGCGGGCAACATGGCGCTACCTTGCCTGCACGGGACTACCCGTTTTGTCCCGCAAAAAATTTCCCAAAAGCCATATAATAAATCCTTCATTGACTACGCTTGTTTTGTAATAAAATTGTCAATGATAAAAGAAAACTCGTGGCAAAAAATGCAACAGATTTACGTTTTAATTTCAATGAAAGCACGTTAATTCTAGTGCATTCCACTGGTG
>Ga0126338_10002927_pt1 | contig 11891 bp, 4 predicted proteins | sample OrbCmetagenome_2_FD_92529 | JGI IMG/M metagenome (GOLD analysis project Ga0126338, IMG submission 92529) | Coral microbial communities from Petempiche,Puerto Morelos, Mexico - Orbicella C C metagenome | ecosystem: Host-associated > Invertebrates > Cnidaria > Coral | place: Petempiche,Puerto... | reverse complement strand
TTAGAGTTCTCGGGACTGGAAAATATCCCCCAAGATTCGGGAAATCGAGCAGAAGTTGATAAAAATCTCCATGTGCGCAAAGCGGTCTCGGCTACGCTTTCAGCCTTAAAGTGAAGTGGGGCTATATTTCGGCCGAGTCGCTCAAAAGTGCGCGTTCGAAAAGTTTTGTTGTGTCCATTTCGGTGCAAAGCAAGGCCATCAGGAGTTAGTTTAGAGTCCCCGGGACTGAAAAATATCCCCGAAGTTTCGGCAAATTGACCCGAAGTTGGTCAAAATCACGATTGGCGTAAGGCGGTCTCGCCTACTTTTTCAATCTTAAGGTGAACTGGGGTTATATTTCGCCCCAGAAGCTCGAAAGTAAGCGTTCAAAAAGTTTTGTGTCTCCATTTCACTGACATCTTAGACCATCAGGAGTTAGTTTAGAGCCCCTGAGACTGGAAAATATTTCCCAAGTTCCACCAGATTGAGCCAAAGTTGCTCAAATTCACGATGCGCGTCACGCGCTCTCGCCTACTCTTTGAGTCTTAAAGTAAAGTTGGGCTATATTTCGGCCCAGAAGCTCGAAAGTGCGCGTTCAAAAAGTTTTGCTGTGTCCATTTAACATTAAACCAAGGCCATTGGGAGTTAGTTTAGCATCTCCGAGACTGGAAAATATCCACCAAGTTTGGTTAAATCGATCCAAAGTTGCTCAAAATCACGATGCGCGTAAGGCGGTCTCGGCTACTCTTTCGGTCTTAAAAGGAAGCGGGCCTATATTTTGGCCTAGAAGTTCGACACCGAGCGTTCGCTCCTTTTACCTGTCTTAATTTTACTAAAAATTAAACCCATCAGGAGTTAGTTTGGAGTCCCTGATAGTGGAAAATATCCCCCAAGTTCCGGCAAATCGAGTTAAAGCTGCTTAAAATCACCATGCACATAAGGCGGTCTCGGCAACTCTCGCAGTTTAAAATGAAGTGGGGCTATATTTCGGCCTAGAAGCTCGACACCGAAAGTGCGCTCCTTTTACCTCTGCCCATTTCACTGAAAACTAAGGCCATCAGGAGTTAGGTTAAAGTCCCCGGGACTGATAAATATTTCCTAAGTTCCGGCAAATCGAGCCAAACTTGCTTAAAATCACGATGCGTGTAAGGCGGTCTCGGCTACTCTTTCAGTCTTAAAATGAAGTGGGGCTATATTTCGACCTAGAAGCTCGACATCGAACGTACGCTCCTTTTACCTGTGTCTATTTTACTAAAACGTAAGGCCATCAGGAGTTAGTTTAGAGTCCCTTGGCGTGGAAAACATCCCCCAAATTACGGAAAATCGAGCCAAAGCTGCTCAAAATAACCATTCGCATAAGGCGGTCTCGTCTACTCTTTCAGTCTTAAAATGAAGTGGAGCTATATTTCGGCCTAGAAGCTCGACACCGAGCGTGCGCTCCTTTTACCTGGTCAATTTAACTAAAAACTAAGGCCATTAGGAATTAGTTTAGAGTCCCCCAGACTGGAAAATATCCCGCAAGTTCCGGCAAATCCAGTCAAATTTGCTCAAAATCACGATGCGCGTAACGCGGTCTTCGCCACTTTTTCAGTCTTAAAATGAAGTGGGGCAATATGTCGGCCAAGAAGCTCAATATTGAGCGTGCGGTTCTTTTCGCTGTGTCCATTTCACTAAAAACTAAAGCCATCAGGAGGTAGTATAGAGTCTCCGGGACTGGAAAATATCTTCAAGTTCCGCCAAATCAAGCCAAAGTTGCTTAAAATCACGATGCTTGTTATGTGGTCTCGCCTAATTTTTCAGTCTTAAAATGAACTGGGGCTATATTTTTGGCTACAACCTCGAAGCCGAGCCTGCGTTCCTTTTCCCTGTGTCCATTTCACTAAAAACTAAGGCAATTAGAAGCTAGTTTAGGGTGCTCGGGACTTAAAAAATATCCCCTAACTTTTGCCTAATCAAGGCTAAGTTGGTCAAAATCATGACGCGCGGAAGGCGGTCTTGGCTACTTTTTCAGTCCTAAAATGAAATGGGGCTATATTTCGGCCTAGAAGCTCGACACCGAGCGTGCGCTCCTTTTGCCTGTGACCATTTAACTGAAAACTAAGGCCATCAGGAGTTAGCTTAAGGTCCCGGGGACTGGAAAATATCCCCCCAGTTCCGGCATATCCAGCCAAAGCTGCTCAAAATCACGGTGCGTGTAGGGCAGTCCTGGCTACTCTTTCACTCTTAAAATGAAGTGCGGCTATATTTCATCCCAGAAGCTCGACACCGTGCGTGTCCTGATTTTGTTGTCCATTTCACTGAAAACTAAGGCCATCAGGAGTTAATTTACAGTAACTGGGACTGAAAAATATCCCCCAGGTTGCCGGAAATCGAGCCGAAACGGGTCAAAACCACGAGGCGCGCAAGACAGTCTTTGCCACTCTTTCGGTCTTAAAGTAAAGTGGGGCTATATTTCGGTCCAGAAGCTCGAGACTCAGGGTTAAAAAAGTTTTGGTGTGTCCAATTTACTGCAAACCAGGGCCATCAGGAGTTAGTTTAGAGTCCCCGGGACTGGAAAATATCCCCCAAGGTCCGGGAAATTGAGCCGAAGCTGGTTAAAATCACGATGCGCGTAAGGCGGTCTCGGCTACTCTTTCAGTCTTGAAGTGAAGTGGGGCTATATTTTGGCCCAGAAGCTTGTAAGTGAGCGTTCAAAAAGCTATGCTGTGTCCATTTCACTGCAAACAAAGTACATCAGGAGTTAGTTTAGACTCTTACGGACTGGAAAATATTTCCCAAATTGCAGGAAATTGAGCCGAAGTTGGTCAAAATCACGATGCGCGCAAGGCGGTCCCCGCTACTCTTTCAGTCTTAAAGTGAAGTGAGGCTATATTTCGGCCCAGAAGCTCGAAAGTGCGCGTTCAAAAAGTTTTGCTGTGTTCATTTCACCGCAGACCAAGGCCAAAAGGAGTTAGTTAGTTTTAAGTGATATGGACGCAGGTAAAAGGAGCGCACGCTCGTTTTCGGGCTTCTCGGCCAAAATATAACCCCACTTCATTTTAAGACTGAAAGAGTAGCCGAGACCGCCTTACGCGCATCGTGATTTTAAGCAACTTTGGCTTAATCTGCCAGAACTTGTAAAGTATTTTCCAGTCCCAGGGACTCTAAACTAACTCCTGATGGCCTAAGATGTCAGTCAAATGGACACAGGTAAAATTAGCACACAACCGGTCTCGAGCTTCTAGGTCGAAATATAGCCCCTTCATTTTAAGACTGAAAGAGTAGCCGAGGGCCCGTTACGCGCATCGTGATTTTGAGCCAGTTTGGCTCGATTTCCCCGATATTAGCCAATATTTTCCAGTCCCGGGGACGCTAAACTAACTCCCAATGGACTTGGTTCGCAGTTAAATGGACACAGCAAAACCTATTGAACGCTCACTTTCCACCTTTTGGGCCGAAATATAGCCCCACTTCACTTTAAGACTGAAACAGTAGCCGAGGCCGCCTTACGCGCATCGTGATTTTGACCAACTTTGGCTCGATTTCTCGGAACTTAGGAGATATTTTCCGGTCTCGGGTACTCTAACCTAACTCCTGATGGTCTTGGTTTGCAGTGAAATGGACACAGCAAAACTTTTTGAATGCTCACTTTGAAGCTTCTGGGCCAAAATATAGCCCCACTTCACTTCAAGACTGAAAGAATAGCCGAGACTGCCTTACGCGCATCGTGATTTTGACCAGCTTCTGCTCGATTTCCCGGACCTTGGGGGATATTTTCCAGTCGCGTGGTCTCTAAACTAAAAGCTTATGGCCTTGTTTTCCAGTAAAACTGGACACAGAAAAAGTTTTTGAATGCACACTTTCGAGCTTCTTGCCCGAAATAAAGCCCCACTTCACTTGAACACTGAAAGAGTATTCGAGACAGCCTTACGCGCATCGTGATTTTAACCAATTTCAGTTCGATTACCCGGGAGTTCGGGAATATTTTCCAGTCCCGGGGTCTCTAAACTAATTCCTGATGGCCTTCGTTTCCAGTGAAATGGACACAGCAAAACTTTTTGAACGCTCACTTTCGAGCTTCTGGGCCAAAATATAGCCTCACTTCACTTTAAGACTAAAAGAGTAGCCGAGACCGCCTTAACCGCACCGTGATTTTGACCAACTTCGGGTCGATTTGCCGGAACTTGGGGGATATTTTCCAGTCCCGGGGACTCTAAACTAACTCCTGATTGTCTTGGTTTGCAGTGAAATGGACACAGCGCAAAATTTTGAACACTTACTTTCGAGCTTCTGGGCCGAAATATAGCCCCACTTTACTTTAAGACTCAAAGAGTAGCCGAGACCGTCTTGCGCAAATCGTGATTTTGACCAACTTCGGATCGGTTTCCCGGAACTTGGGGGATATATTCCAGTCCCGCGGGGTCTAAACTAGCTCGTGATGGCCTTGGTTTTCAGTGAAATGGACAGAGCAAAACTTTTTGAACACTCACCTTGTAGCTTCTGGGCCGAAATAGAATCCCACTTCACTTTCAGACTGAAATAGTAGCCGAGACCGCCTTACGCGCATCGTGAGTTTGACCAAGTTCAGCTCGGTTTCACGCGACTTTTTGGATATTTTCCAGTCCGAGGGACTCTAAACTAACCCCTGATGGCCTTGCTTTGCAGTGAAATGCACACAGCATAGCTTTTCGAACGCTCACTTTGGAGCAGCTGGGCCGAAATATAGCCCCACTTCACTTTAAGACTGAAAGAGTAGCCGAGATCGCCTTACACGCATCGTGATTTTGACCAACTTCGAATCGATTTCCCGGAACTTGGGGGATATTTTCCAGTCCCGCGAACTCTAAGCTAACTCCTGATCGCCTTGCTTTGCATTGAAATTCACAGAGCAACACATTGTGAACGCTCACCTTCGAGCTTCTGGGCCGAAATATAGCCCCACTTCTTTCTAAGATTGAAAGAGTAGCCGAGTACGTCTTACGCGAATCGTGATTTTGACTAACTTCGACTCGATTTCCCGGAATTTCGGGGATATATTCCAGTCCCGGGAACACTAAATTACCTCCCGATGGAATTGGTTTGCAGTCAAATGGACACAGCAAATTTTTTTGAAGGCTTACGTTGGAGCTTCTGGGCCGAAATAGAGCCCCACTTCACTTTAAGACTGAAAGAGTAGCCGGGACCACCTTACGCGCATCGTAATTTTGACAAACGTCGGCTCGATTTCCCGGAACTTGGGGGATATTTTCCACTCCCGCGGACTCTAAACTGACTACTGATGGCCTTGGTTTAAAGTGAAATGGACACAGGAAAACTTTTTGAACGCTCACTTTCGAGGTTTTGGGGCGAAATATAGCCCCACTTAACTTTAAGACTGAAAGAGTAGCCGAGACCGCCTTACGCGCATCGTGATTTTTACAAACTTTGGCTCGATTTTCCAGAACTTCGGGGATATATTCCAGTCCCAAAGACTCTAAACTAACTCCTGATAGCTTTGGTTTGCAGTGAAATGGATAAAGCAAAACTTTTTTAAGGCTGACTTTCGAGCTTCTGGGCCGAAATATAGCCCCACTTCACTTTTAGAGGCAAAGAGTAGCCGAGACCGCGTTACAAGCATCGTGATTTTGACCAACTTCGTCTCGATTCCCCGAAACTTGGGGGATATTTTCCTGTCCCGCGGACTCTAAACTAACTCCTGATGGCCTTGGGTTGCATCAAAAAGGACACAGGAAAACTTTTTGAACGCTCACTTTCGAGCTTCTGGGCGGAAATATAGGCCCACTTCACTTTGAGACTGAAAGAGTAGCGGAGATCGCCATACGCGCATCGTGATTTTGACCGACTTCGTTGCGATTTCCCGGAACTTGGGGGATATTTTCCTCTTCCGGGAACTCTAAACTAACTCCTGATCGCCTTGCTTCTCATTGAAATGGACAAAGCAAAACATTGTGAACGCTCACCTTCGAGCTTCTGGGACGAAATATAGCCAAACTTCACTTTAGGACTGAAAGAGTAGCCGAGACCGTCTTACGCGAATCGTGATTTTGACTAAGTTTGGCTCGATTTCCCGGAACTTCGGGAATATATTCCAGTCCGGCGAACACTAAACTAACTCCTGATGGGCTTGGTTTCCAGTGAAATAGACACAGCAAGTTATTTTGAAAGCTTCCTTTGGATCTTCTAGGCCGAAATAGAGCCCCACTTCACTTTAAGACTGAAAGAGTAGCCGAGACGGCCTTACGCGCATCGTGATTTTCACCAACTGCGGCTCGATTTGCTGGAACTTGAGGGATGTTTTCCAGTCCCGCTGACTCTAAACTAACTCCTGATGGCCTTGGTGTGCAGTGAAATGGTTACAGCAAAACTTTTGAACCTTCACTTTCGAGCTTTTGGGCCGAAATATAGCCCCACTTCACTTTAAGACTGAAAGAGTAGCCGTGACCGCCTTACGCGCATGGTAACTTTGTCCTACTTCGTCTCGATTTCCCGGGATTTGGGGGATATATTCCAGTCCCGGAAACTTTAAACTAAGTGCTGATCGCCCTGGTTTTTAAAGAAATGGACACAGCTAAAAGGAGCGCACGCTCGGTGTCCAGGTTCTAGGCCGAAATGTAGCCCCACTTTATTTTAAGACTGAAAGTGTAGACGAAACCGCCTTACGGGCATTGTAAATTTTAGCCACTATGGCTTGATCTTCCAAAACTTGAGGGATATTTTCCAGTCCCGGGGACTCTAAGCTAACTCGTGATGGCCTTAGTTTTCACTGAACTGGACACAGATAAAAGGAGCGCACGCTCGGTGTCGAGCTTCTCGGGCCAAATGTATCCCACTTCATTTTAAGACTGAAAGAGTAAACGAAACTGCCGTACGCTTATCGTAATTTTAAGAAACTATAGCTCAATTTGCCGAAACTTGGAGGATAGCTTGCAGTCCCGAGGACTCTAAACTATCTCCTGATCGGCTTAGTTTTTAGTGAAATGGACACAGGTAACAGGAGCGCACGCTCGGAGTCGAGCTTGTAGGCCGAAATATAGCCCCACTTCATTTTCAGACTAAAAGAGTAGCCGAGACCACCTTACGCGCATCGTGATTTTGAGCAACTTTGGCTCGATCTGCCAGAACCTGTAAAATATTTTCCAGTCCCAGGGACTCTGAACTAACTCCTGTTGGCCTATGATCAGCGAAATGGACACAGGTAAAATTACCGCACGCCCGGTCTCGAGCTTCTAGGTCGAAATATAGGCCCCCTTAATTTTAAGACTGAAAGAGTAGCCGAGACAACCTTACGCGCATCGTGATTTTGAGCCACTTTGGCTCGATTTCCCGGAAGTTGGCGGATATTTTAGAGTCCCGTGGACCCTAAACTAACTTCTGATGGCCTTTGTTTGCAGTGAAATGGACACAGCAAAACATTTTGAACAATCACCTTCGAGCTTCTAAGCCGAAATATAGCCGTATTAACTTTAAGACTGAAAGAGTAGCCGAGAGCGCGTTACGCGCATCGTGATATTGATCAACTTTGGGTCGATGTCCTGGAACTTGGAGAATATTTTCCAGTGCCGGGGATTCTAAACTAACTCTTTTTGGCCTTGGTCTGCGGTGAAATGAACACAGCAAAACTTTTTGAACCCGTACTTTCGAGCTTCTGGGCCGAAATATAACCCAACTTCACTTTAAGACTGAAAGAGTGGGCGAGACCGCCTCACGCGCATCGTGATTTTGAGCAACTTCGGCTCGATCTGGCGGAAATTGGGAAATATTTTCCATTCCCGGGGACTCTAAACTAACTCCTGATGGTCTACGATGTCAGTGCAATAGACACACAAAACTTTTTGAACGCTTACTTTGGAACTTCTTCCAGTCCCAGGGACGTTAAAGTCACTTGTGATAGCCTTCCTTTGCAGTGAAATGGATACAGCAAAATTTTTTGAACGCTCACTTTCGAGCTTCTGGGCCAAAATATAGCCCTACTTCACTTTAAGACTGAAAGAGTAGCCGAGACTGCGTTTCGCGCATCGTCATTTTGATCAACTTTGGCTCGATTTCCCGCAACATGGGGAATATTTTTTGGTTCCGGGAACTCTAACTCCTGATGGGCTTGGTTTGCAGTGAAATGGACACAGCAAAACTTTTCGAACGTTCCCTTTCGAGCTTCTGGGCCGAAATATAGCCCCACTCCAGCTGAAGACTGAAAGAGTAGCAGAGACCGCCTCACGCGCAACGTGATTTTGACCAACTTCGGCTCGATTTCACGGAACTTAGAGGATATTTTCCAGTTTTAAGGATTCTAAACTATTTCTTGGTGGCCTTGATTTGCAGTGAAATGAAGACATTCAACGCTCCCTTTTGAGCTTCTGGGCCAAAATATAGCCCCACTTCACTTTAAGACTAAAAGAGTAGCCGAGACCGCCTTTGGCGCATCGTGATTTTGACCAACTTCGGGTCGATTTCTCGGAACTTGGGGGATATTTTCCAGTCCCGGGGACGCTAAACGAACTCCTGATGGCCTTGGTTTGCAGTGAAATGAACACAACAAAACTTTTTGAACGCTCACTTTCGAGCTTCTGGGCCGAAATATAGCCCACTTCAATTTAAGACTAAAAGAGTAGCCGACACCGCCTTACGCGAATCGTGATTTTGACTAACTTCGGATCGATTTATCGGAAGTTGAGGGATATTTTCTAGTCCCGGGGAATGTAAGTTAACTCCTGATGGCCTTCGTTTGCAGTAAAATGGATACAGCAAAGCTTTTTGAACGCTCATTTTGAGCTTCTGGGTCGAAATATTGCCCCACTTCATTTTAACACTGAAAGAGTAGCCGAGACCACCTTAGGGCATCGTGATTTTGACCAACTTCGGCTCGATTTTCCGGAAGGTGGGGGATATTTTCCAGTCCCGGGCACTCTAAACTAAGCCCTGATGTCCTTGGTTTGGAGTGAAATGAACACAGCAAAACACTTTGAACACTCACTTTCGAGCTTGTGGGCCCAAATATAGCCCCATTTCACTTAAACACTGAAAGAGTACCCGAGATCGCCTTACGCGTATCGTAATTTTGAGCAACTTCGGCCCGATTTCCAACAACTTGGGGGATATTTTCCAGTCCCAGGAACTCTAAACTAGCTCCTGATGGCTTTTTTTGCAGTGAAATGGAAACAAAAAAACTTTTTGAACCCTCGCTTTCGAGCTTCTGGGCCGAAATATAGCCCCACTTTAGTTTAAGCCTGAAAGAGTAGCGGACACAGCCTTACGCGCATCGTGATTTTGAGCCACTTCGGCTCGATTTCCCGGAAGTTGGCGGATATTTTCCAGTCCTGGGGAAACTAAACTAACACACGATGGCATTGGTTTGCAGTGAAATGGACACAGCAAAACTTTTTGAATGCTCACTTTCGAGCCTCTGGGCCGATATATAGCCCCACTTGCCTTTAAGACTGAAAGAGTAGCCGAGACCGCCTTACACGCATCGTGATTTTGACCAACTTCGGCTTGATTTCCAGGAACTTGCGGATGTTTCTTAGTCACGGGGACTTTAAACTAAGTCCTGATGGCCTTGGTTTGCAGTGAAATGGGCACAGCAAAACTTTTCGCACGCTCACTTTCGAGCTTTTGGGCCGAAATAGAGCCCCACTTCACTTTAGGACTAAAAGAGTAGCCGAGACCGCCATACGCGCATCGTAATTTTGACGACGTTCGGTTCGATTTCCCGGAACTGGAGGAATTTTTCAAATCGCCGGGACTCTAAACTATCTCCTGATGGACTTGGTTTGCAGTGAAATGGACACAGCAAAACCTTTTGAACATTCACTTTCGAGCCTCTGGGCCGAAATATAGCTTCACTTCACTTTAAGACTGAATGAGTTTGCGAAACCTCCTCGCATGCATCGTGATTTTGACCAGCTTTGCCTTGATTTCCCGGAATTTGGCGGATATTTTCCAATGCCGGGGACTATAAACTAACTCGTAATGGCGTTGGTTTGCAGTGAAATGGACACAGCAAAACCTTTTGAACGCTCCCTTTTGAGCTTGTGGGCCAAAATAGAACCCCACTTTACTTTAAAACTCAAAGAGTAGCCGAGATGGCCTTACGCGCATCGAGGTCTTAAGAAACTTCGGCTCGATTTACCGGAACTTGGAGGATATTTTCCAGTCACAGGGACACTAAAGTACCTCCTAATGACCTTGGTTTGCAGTGAAATGGACAGAGCAAAACTTTTTGAACGCTAACTTTCGAGCTTCTGGAACGACATAGAGCCCCACTTCACTTTAAGATTGCAAGAGTAGCCAAAACCGCCTTACGCGCATCGTGATTTTAACGAAGTTGGCTCGATTTCCCGGAACTGGGGGGTTATTTTCCAGTCCCGGGGACTCTAAACTAACTCCCGATGGCCTTGGTTTGCAGAGAAATGGACACAGCAAAACTTTTTAAACGCTCACTTTCGACCTTCTGGGACGAAATATAGCCCCACTTCACTTTAAGACTGAAAGAGTAGCCAAAAACTCCTTGTGCGCATCGTGATTTTGACCAACTTCGGCTCGATTTCCCGGAACTTGGGGAATAATTTCCAGTTCTCGGGACTCTAAGCTAACTCCTGACGGCCTTGCTTTGCAGTGAAATTGAGGATGCAAAACTTTTTGAATGCTCACTTTCGAGCTTTTGGGCCGAAATATAGCCCCACTCCACTTTAAGACTAAAAGAGTAGCCGAGGCCGCCTTCCGCGCATCGTGATTTGGACTAATCTCGGCTCGATTTCCCGGAACTGGGGGGATATTTTCCAGACCCGGGGACTCGAAACTAACCCATGATGGCCTTGGTTTGCAGTGAAATGGACACAGCAAAACTTTTTGAACGCTCACTTTCGAGCTTGCGGGCCGGAATAAAGCCCCACTTCACGTTAAGACTGAAAAAGTAGCCGAGACTGCCTTACGGGCATTATGATTTTGGCCAACTTTAGTTCGATTTCCCGCAAATTTAAGGATATTTTCCACTCCCGCGGAATCTAAACTAACTCCTGATAGCCTTGGTTTGTAGTGAAAGGGACACAGAAAAACTTTTTGAAGGCTTACTTTCGAGCTTCTTTGCAAAAACATAGCGACACTTCTCTTTAAAACTGAGAGAGTAGCTGAGACGGCCCTACGCGCATCGTGGATTTGAGCAACTTCGGCTCGATTTCCCGGAACTTTGGGGATATTTTCCAATCCCGGGGACTCGAAACTAAGTCTTGATGGCCTTGGTTTGCAGTGAAATGGATAGAGGAAAACTTTTTGAACACTCACTTTCGAGCTTCTGGGCCGAAATAGAGCCCCACTTCACTTTAAGACTAAAAGAGTAGCCAAGACCCCCTTACGCGCATCTTTATTTTGCCCAACTTTGTCTCGATTTTTCGGCACTTACGGGATATTTTCCAGTCCCTGGGACACTAAACTAACTCCTGATGGCCTTGGTTTCCAGTTAAATTGACCAAAAAAACTTTTTAAACACTCAGTTTCGAGCTTCTGGGCCGAAATATTGCCCCATTTCACTTTAAGACTGAAAGAGTAGCCGAAACCGCCGTACGCGTGTCGTGATTTTGACCAACTTCGGCTAAATTTCCCGGAACTTGGCGGATATTTTCCAGTCCCGGGAAGCCTAAACTGACCCCCGACGTCCTTGGTGTGTAGTAAAATGGACACAGCAAAACTTTTTGAACGCTCACCTTCGAGCTTCTGGGCCGAAATATACCTCCACTTCACTTTAAGAGTGAAAGATTAGCCGAGACCGCCTTACGCGCATCGTGATTTTGACCAACTTCGGCTGGATTTCCCGGAACTTGGGGGATATTTTACAGTCCCGCGGACTCTAAAGTAACTCCTGATGGCCTTGCTTTGGAGTGAAATGGACACAGCAAAACTTTTTGAACGTTCACTTTCGAGCTTCTTGGCCCAAATGTAGC
>Ga0126338_10002925_pt1 | contig 11892 bp, 5 predicted proteins | sample OrbCmetagenome_2_FD_92529 | JGI IMG/M metagenome (GOLD analysis project Ga0126338, IMG submission 92529) | Coral microbial communities from Petempiche,Puerto Morelos, Mexico - Orbicella C C metagenome | ecosystem: Host-associated > Invertebrates > Cnidaria > Coral | place: Petempiche,Puerto... | reverse complement strand
TTTTTTTCGTCCACACGAAAACGCCCAGCCAGCGTTTTCAATTTCCTCCTGTTTGAAGAGCGTTTTCGAAAAGCTCCGATTTCGTGACGGATTGGTGTAAACCGTAAGCCCAACCGTAGAAATAAAGTTGCGTTTTCAAATAATCTCAGTGCGTCATATTCCTGATTTTAGCTCCTTGGAATTGTTGTGTGTTGTGTTACGTTCGGACATGTAAGGCACTACTTTTGGTCAGGTTGGAGTCAGCTGCAGAATGAAACGAGGACTGAAGTGTGAAAAACCTAAAGAGAATTAGCTTTTGTGGTCATTATATATGAATACACAATTGCTATTAGCTGTACTGTGAAAACGTTTTACAGTAATGTAAAATTTTGGGCACAAAACCTCTTCATTTCTGCTCTTTTGACGAAAGTAGCACCTGAAAAAAACAAAAACATGAATAATAGGATTAGGAAGTGTCAGTAAAAATATCACATAAACAAGAAATTAAAAATTGTCGTAAACTTGTGACAATTTTGTTAATACGAGGAATCCATCTTGATTATTCATACTTGTTTTGTCTTCTTTCAACACAAGACTTGTTTGGTTGAAAATACTGAGTAATTTTCTTCAATATTTTATCAACAGTTGATGAGGATGTGCATCACCTTGGAAAAAACCATCTTGAATACTGGGCATGCTTGATGAACTTACAAAGTTACAGAAACGAAATAAAGTTGACCTGTTCGCGCCATTATTAGTTTTTGTTTTCGCTTGAACAGCGTGTCAATTTTCGGGTTTGCGCCTTAAGTAGGGTTTCAATTTGAGGCTGCTTCATTCTTAAATTGGGTCAGGATTTAAGATCCTTAAATAAGCCCGGTGTGTGCCCTTCGCGGCACACACCTATCCGAGATTTATGGGAGTACACCCCGGCGGGGGTGGGGATCAGTATAGGGAAGTCCAAAACAAACACATTGTTTTATCAACTAAACACTATTTAGACGATAAAAATTATTGCTTGATCGTACTACATGAAAAGATTCATACTTTCCGTGGTTTGTCGTGTATATCTGGCCGGGACAACTCAAAATCTTAATCTCCACAACAAAGCGGTCTTCCACTTGTTTCCTAGAGCTGGGCCTAAAAAACAAAGTACAATAAATATCGGTTATTCAACAAGCGTGTGGTCGAGATGGCTGGAGAGACAGAGCCGAGGTCCATACACACGCAAAAAAAAAACGAGGCCAATATCTAGCCCTCTTGACCGAACAAGCTTGGTCAATAAAAATTTGTTATAAGGAAAAAGAACGCTATTTTCTTGAGGGATAGAGCGGGTAGTCCCGAGCGGGCAAGGTAGCGCCATCTTGCCCGCTCTGGTAGCCAATCACAGAGCAGGATTTGGTTCATCTTGCCCGCTCATCTTACCCGGCCACCTGTGTTAACACTTGTTACTTACAACCACAAAGATCCATGGAGATTGTTTCTTAAACTATATTCTACTCAGGTGTTTAAGGAGCCGTCAAAAATGGCTTAGACTTAATGTCAATCCAAGATTCTCCAGTTGACTGTGACACATTGTCATTAAAAACATTGAGAAATAAATATATACGGACTGCAATAATTTACGACCTAAACAAAATTGTCTCTTGCATATCAGCCTTCAAGTGATACACCTTTTTAGAAATTTAAGCTTGGGCAGTTTGTTGTCCCATTTCAGACCATGTGATGATACTCTTGAGAATTCTTCCTTTCAAATTTTCAAATGTTCACGTGTATATGAATGAATAATTTGTAGATGGATAAAAGAACTCTTTACAGAGAATATCACGTGGTCTGTAATGGAAAAATAAACCGCTCAAGCTAAAAAGGTATATTCAGTAGTCAACAACATAAGGACATAAAAAGGCACAAGCACGCACTGCAGACCTATGTTTGCTTATGATCTTACCTATCACTTCCTTGATTTCTCACCACCGGTACAAAGTCCACCTGATAGCAGTGATGTTTCACTGACGGATTGAAGCGATCCATGCACTCATCCACACCAAGACGTAACTGATCACGCTGAGATACGCAAATAGTACATTGAGTATACACATAATTAAGCCCTGGGATGATCCGACTTCAAAAGCAGTTTTGAGTGGGTTTAAAATCACGGAAACTTTTCGCTGGATGTGGTGAGGGGTGGGTGGGGAAGACGGGGACAGGCTAATGGGCAGAACGAAAGGTTTTTGACGAGCAATGTATTGTCATGAAACCACTCTGCTCAATTAGAATATGAAACAACGTCCTGTGATCAGAGCGTAATCAAAGTCTAAAAGTATAATATTTCGTTAGCCTCACCGTACTTCATCAGACGCAAAAAAATGTGAATGGTGTTGGCTAATTCAAAGCCATTATCTCTATTCAAGGAGGGATTGATTTGTTCTGATCAATCATGATACATTTAATCACAATTTGCAATGTTAAGTATTAACATTAAAATGAAATAAAATATCACATAGGGTAGAAAAACAGCCAAACAGGAACAAGGATGGTCAAAACTAGGAAGACTGAGATGGATTACAAATAAAAAACTTGAATATCATTTTGGCACAGAAATTCTTCATGTGCCACTGGTGTGTAACTTTAGTACTACGACAACTGAATCATCTCTACCTGTTTTCTGTCGATTCTCAAGCCAGCTACTACTCCATCTTTTCGAATTCCCAGGTAAACAGTGCCACATTTATCACTGTTTAAAAATGCACATAAAGATCTAAAGGAGAACAAGGAGCAGATTTTTTCATGACTCTCACTGAAATGTAACAGACATCAATTGGGCTATTTTTTTAAAAAAATTATCAAGAGTTTAAAAGCACGTATAATCCAAGTCTAAAATAATTCTCACCATATTCTATAATTCTATTCCAATACATCAGACAGTGTCAAACTGCTCTCGCCTGGATGACCACAAAAATGAACTACATTCTACTGTTAAAACCCCCTTCATCATAAATGTTTCAGCTACAGTTTTGTTTGTCGCCTACTTCGTATATTTTGGGAAATGGAAAACATCTTCTCGAACAGACCAAAACACAACTAAGCAGACCAAAACACAGCTATGCATCCTATTTTCAACTCTCTTCTTGGTGGTTGGAAATGTTACCAAACATGGTCTTTCGTGTTTGATATATTACCTGTATTATCTGAAAAGCACAGTCACTATGAAATGCCTGATTTTGTCAGGAAGACACAGCAAAACCATCGCTGAATACAAATTATGAAATACTACCGAACATGCAAAGGACCTCAGGTTTTTGATTGGCTGTTTTTTAATCTCCTCTCACCTGGCTACTGGTCTAGTCGATACACTGTTTATGTTAGCCTGAGGCCTGCTCAAAAAAAACAAACAAACACACACAAAAAAGAAGGTAAATGAGTAACTGCTGAGCAAATAAGTTGAAAAGCAGCCTGGAAACCAAATGTTCAAGGGGGAGAGAGAAGAGAAATTTGTTGTGATCATGAAGAGCAGACAGAGAGCACCTTGATCATGACTTTCATTCACACCTCACACCTCGCCTATGTAGCAAGCATCCCTTCCTTTTGGGCACCCAAAAAAATCATGCAGGAAGAAAAAATGTGAGGAGGTGGGGGGAGACGTGGAGAAGAGGGAACCCCCCCTGCTTTCCTCTCCTCTCCTCTCAATGCCCCCTTATTTGTTAGCCGTCACCCCATTTTTTGCATGGCAGAAATGTGGAAAGCTCAAGTGCTTGCAATAAGGCTAATTGCCTTTTGCAGTACAAAACTATGGAGCCTTTTCTCTTCCCTTTCTATGTCTGCCACACAGACTTAATGGTTAAATTGGTGTACCCTTTGAGACTAAGGATTTTGCTTCATAAGGAAGAGAAATAATGAACAATCAAAGTATATTACCTGAAATCATGCAAGTCATCTTCACTAAATGGCACATGATAACCTTGGATGTAATACCTTTCCTTATCAACATCTTTCTACAAAAAAAGAAATTATTGTGACACCATTTTCAACTTGCAGACTTTTTATACACCAACATCATTGGTAATATCTGAGGCCTTCCAAGGGAGCTAGCCGTGTCACTATGTCCCATCTATTAGTGACGTAACTTGCCTAACCAGCAGAGGCAAATGTCCCTGTTGTTTTCCTCTGCGAAGTCATATTTCGTTGTCACTACAAGGTTGATATTTAGAGTTTATTCAATGGAAATATACACACATTTCTGGCATTTACAGACTTACTAAAGAATGCGATTTTTAAATACTGTACACAAAGCATCCAAAAGGGTCAATGTCGCTGTGTTTTCTAGTGCTTCTCATTTCACTGTCAAATTTCAGTGGCACATTCCATACACACTTGATGCTGATTAGAAAATTCCAGTGTCACTGGTTTTCAAGGTTTTGTCACTTGTTGCTTCTATCCCTTTGAAGGCCTCATATCTACACTAACTATGAAATTGCCTTACAAATTTCGAACATAGGACACTCCCTTCTCCCTTTGCCTTGTAGATAAGGGTTTTCTGTGAATTCAGTCCACTTAAAGTTTCCTACATACACATTGACACATCCAAAAGCTACTCCGTACGAGGACCAATCCAATTAGCTACATTTCAGTACACTTAGAGTAGAATACATACATCATCATTACATCTAGGACCTTGCACTTGAACTTGCTTGTCAGTCACCAGTCTCTCTCCATCTGTGTCGCCATCAGTGTCTTCATAACTAGCACTGTTGTCATAATCAGAATATCCCTCAGACTCCCCTGTTGAACTCCGCTTGAGGTTTTCTGGTGAAAGTGCTACTGGAGTAGGCTTTGGTTCGACCTCACCACGGCGCAATCTGTTTTGATTTGTAAATTTACATTGTTCATTGAAATTAACTTTCTCAGTACATGAAAGAAAATTACTTTCCCTGCTCAAGATGTCTAGTTATGCCAAGTCAGCTGACTGTGAATTTAAACATATGATCCACATGAAAGTGGAGCTACCACTTACTCTTGTGCATCTGTTTCATGTGTATTATTTTAGTAAACACCCTGTAAGAAGGTGTGCTAAACTACAGATACTGGCATAACTTGATACGTGTAGAAACATGAAACAGAAAAAACTTGCTATTATTTAAAGATGTTGGTGGAAGTTCAACACTGTGTTGCTGATTGCCTTACAATAGAAAAATGTTTGAATGACTGTGACACTGTTTGTTTGAGTAGACTAGAAAATACAGCATTGCAATAATTACTAATTACAACCTTCGTCTTCTTCTTCGACGTCCTCTTTCACATGTGGGCTCATCATCTGACACAGCCAAGGAAAATTTTCTCTTCTTTTAAAAGAGAGAAAAAACAATTAGGAAAACAATTCTGTTCCTGGGTTGGGTTGTTCAAAGCCTGATTAAGTTCACCCAGAATAAGTGACCTTAGAACATTATACAAAGTTTAATTTCTAAGAGTGGTATGCATTGTCACAAGACAATTATTATTATGGTGTACTTGTGCATGGGTGGGTTGGTAGGTGAGTGGGTGGGTAGGCACATATTGGTAGATAAATCTTAATTCATTGAGGGTGACATATGACACTAGTTCAAAAAATAAACTTACTTCATCAACTATGCTTCTGGTATCATAAGTTAAGTTGGTGTGTGTTTTGGTATTAATCTGTAAAACACCATTCTCTAGATTTGTACTGTAGAAAAAGAAAAAAAAATGATAACAAAAGTCAAAATGGATCCTACTAAGAAGATAATGTGGATGCTCAAATTGTTCCTCTTAGAAGTTTCAAATATAATGTACATGCTTTGGTACAACTTAGGCACTCCAATTTCAGTTACATGTATCACTTTGCAGTTCAGGGTTGTGACCCACCAGAACAGAAAAAAACTCCCTGACTTTTCACCGACTGTAAAGCAATTTTCACTGAGCGTCAGGATGATTAATCTGGCCATGAATCAACAAAAATAAGAACGGCTCAGATAATTTTTTAAACAAAATTGCCTTGTCTACATGAAAAAATCTTATAAAATGATTGGCGGCAACCCTAAGATAAAATTCCCTGACTTTTCACTGACTTGGAACAGGGATTTAGAAATTCCCTGACCTGATACAAAACTCCCTGATTTTACCCTGACCTTGAATAAAATCTTATTTTCCCTGACTTTTCCCTGACTGTGGCAACCCTAAAGTTATTTTTGTACCCTTAGTGTACAAGTAGAAGGTGTAAGACTAGGTGCAATGCGCAGTTTTCTCCCAAACTTGAGTAGACAAAATGAAATTTGAAATGATGAGTCAGAGAGGCTGAAGTGACTGCTTGTGGCCTAAGGTTATGATAATTATTGCTGGTACCTGGTTGATGCTCAAAATGAAAAATTCTGGGCCCGGTTGTTCGAAAGCTGATTAACGCTAATCCAGGATTAAAAGTTAAATAAAGTTCTTACTTCTCTTGAATAAAAGTGTTTTCACTGGCTATGTTTCCTGGAGTTTGACATTAGTCAAAGCCAAAACTGAAGGACAAAAAATTAGAACTGACACCTTCACTGGTAAGTTACAAAATTGAAATAAAAATTTACGCTAATCCTGGATTAACTTAATCGTGCTTTGAACAACCCGGCCCTGGTACCCAAAATTTGAAGTTAAAACTTTTTTGGAAGGAAGCTTGGCCACCTTTATCTGAGAGCCCTCAACATCATTAGTGGTAACAAATTTTACATAGACAAATGAGGGTCTTGGGAACTTTTGATCCAATCTCAGAATTCTTTGTGATGACCCATGGTGTTTCTTCCTGTCTTCGAGTCTAAGATAGATCATGTCTCAGTCAGTCTTGGAAGTAATCTGTCAAACATGAAAGACCGTGTTTGACCACAGTTCCAAACATCAAGAAGAGAGTTGAAAATGCGACAGTTGGCGGAGTATCTTTGATGAAACTTGGAGGTGTTTGGAATGTGGTCAAACACTGCCTTGATTATGTTTGATATATCTTCTCAACTGAAACTAAGACTAAGTTCTAGATGGAGAAATAACATCAAAAAAAATCTATGCTAATCGAGATCAGATATCCGACCACCATCATGGTCCTGATTTCCTTTGTTTAAACTTGATGAGGTATTAAATAAATGAGTTTGTGAAGGATTTTTAAACAAGAATCTTGGCATCTTGGAAATCTTGGAAATTTACAATAAAATTAGTCCTCCCTCCCTTAATCCTTCACAAAAAATGTGACTCACATGGAATTTCCAAGTAAGTTCTTGATAGCATGAAGACACCTGGTCTTGACTGGATCGCTCTCAGAATTGTAATAAACTTGACTCAGTGTTATCAAGCCATCACTGTCTGCCAGTCGACAGCGATTAACATACGAATCTTGAACCAAATTTTGAATGCTTCCGATCGCAAGGAAAAGGACTTCTTCATCCTGTGAAAACCTCCGGCAAACATCTGGGGAGAAAAAGAGAGTTTTTACTAGACCCACTGAGGAAAACAATTTTTATTATCATCCAAGCATATGGCCCCATTGGCACAATCCTAATGCAAAACAGAGCACAGGGTCAGGCAATTTGAAGAGAGCCAGACAGTAAAAACATTTGGCCCATAACGTGTTAACAATTTTTCAAAGTAATAGATGAATATTTTTCCTGGTCTCTTTTCCAGTAGTGTTATGGCTGCATTTGCATCTATCCTCATGTCTAAATTTACTAAAAGTGCACAATTCATAAAATTCACAAAAATGTTTTCACGAGCTTCATAAAGGTAGTCAGAATAGTAAAGAACAGTAAAATATAGGTTAGACTAGACAGGAAAATATTTAGGATCTTGATCATTTTAGATTAACCGAAAACAGTGAGGGACTTGCTGCAGTCTATCTGTATGGCATGCCCTTGAGCCACACAATTTTTCCCACCAAGGGTCTCCAACTTATTGGGAGGGTTGGCAAACTCACTCAACTGCCTTTTAATAGAAACGTCACTTGTGCTGGCAACTAAATAAGACTGACATCTTTTTACAGCAGCCATCTCATTGGAACAGTCATCTTTGTTATATTATCAGCTAGAAACATGTGACAGCTGAAATCAAATTAACTTAAATTACTAAATATCATATAAATTTACCAAGAAGAACTTGAATGCCACCAAGAAATCCAATCCTGACTCGAACTTTAGTGCTGATGGCCAGATTGAGAAGAGCACCCACAGCCTCCTTACAGACACCTCTGTTTTGGACGGTACACAGCTGATGAAACAATGGGAGTGAAAGTTGAACAACATGATCCTAGTAAGCTGACCTAAAATGCATTCATGGATCAGAAGGTACAAAAGTCAGATCAGATCAACTTGGACCACCAATCAGGTTGGATCGACTTGGATCGACTCAGACCAACTCAGATCAACTTGGTCAAAAGGTTGTCCCGTGCAACCAAGCACTGGACACAAGTTTGCAACTTGATCCTAGAGGAACTGGCAGTAAAAATACAAAATGGCTACTGACAACACAGAGAAACCTAGCAAGTCTTTCTTGATTTGGCCTATTTCATAGACAAACTTTTTCCCTCAAATGGGTAAAAGTTTCAATTTCCTCTAATTTTCTTTGATCTGAGTTGATCCGAAGTGCTGTCACTGCACTACTAATACTTAGATAAAGACTTTTTTTACTATTTTACCATCTCAAACTTAAAAATAAAGATCCAGGGCCGTATAATTTTCTAAAACCTGACTCACCTTGAGTAGAAACTCCAGACCTTGCTGAGCAGTAACATAAAGGTGGTAAGAGTTACTCTCTTCAGTCAGATTTCTTAGAGCACCTGAAATGCGTAGTGATTGAATCTAATCGAGTCACTGATAAATAAGGGAGTACTGAACAACACTATATTACTGTACATAGCAATGGTTATTCCAAATAGTATGCGGCAAACTTATGCACCTGATGAGAGTCACGAACAACAACAAGCTGGACGATGAGTGACGGTATCATATATTGTTGAAATATTAATGGAGAGCTGCCCACACAGGATGGGTTCAGCTAATAATTTCTTACTAATTTTATTATATAAAGGTGCTGCAAAAACATCTCACACAGCTCAATGCATTACCAGCAGCATGCTCCAGAATTTCGGCACTTTTGGGTGGGTCTTGAATTCCAGACAAACAGCATAAGGTTGCCTATCATGGAATTAAAATACATTAAATTTTGTCTGCAATTGGCTTTTATCTACATTATTCTTGATGAACTGTATTCCTGAGTGTGACTAGCATAAAATAGGCTTTGGTCTAACAAGGGCCATACTCACCCCAAGTTTGCGACAAAAAAAGTATAAAGACCATGCAAACAACCTACGTGCATTGATTCGTTTCCATCTTTGATTTTTTGAGGATATTCCATGACAACCTTTCAGAAATAGGATTTTTTTTAACTGATGCTCGATACCAGGTTCTCGAGATAATGGGATAGTTGTTTAATAGGTGTCGATTGATGATTAATGATCAATGCTTGGGTTCATAATGTCCCATGACTGAGAGAGGTTTAAATTTGCAGGTCACACCTGCATGTGAAAGATGAGATAATTTTATGTTGCCTTTTACAAGGTACAGGTTCTGAACACTCCTAGGGAGAGGACAAGTGTACTGTGCAGAGCATAATTTTTGTCCTCCAGCATTTTGCCCAGCTGATCTACTAATTTCTGGAGAGAGGCATTTTGGAAATGCGTCTTAGTCTGGAAAGAACATAACACAGTGACCCAACCAAGGGCTTGATCACAGAGCTAGTAACACAGGATACAACGGACTATCCAAACCTTAAATGAAATACTTTTGATACAACAGCAAATTAATACGTTACCTGTGTTGGAAAACCCATCAGATGTTCTGGCAAAACATATAAGCATGTGCTTGAGACTTCCTTAGTGAAACCATTGTCTATGGCAAAGACCTTTGCTGTTAGACTGCCATCAGTTTTCTGATCTAGTGAAAGGACTTGAGCTCTGTACGTGTCTCTGTGACCTCCAATCATTTCGCACACAAAAACAAATGTACCAGGTTCTGGTATGGAATTTAGGGGAATTTGGTCCTGAAAATGTCAACGAAAGACAAAAATCGCACTAACCGGCTGACTGTTCAGCTGTTAACCTAACTACATTCTAAGAAATGGTTATTTTATACATGCCTATATTGACGTACTGAGTACATCATAATTTTAAGAGATTTAGTCAAACTCCTGGCATACGGGACACAACTTTTATTGGCACCTGAGATTCATAGGTATTTCGGCAGACTGCTTATTTTCTCACTGCTGTGACACCATATGGATATTAAATAACACGAACCTCAGCAAAATTGACCACATTAAAGAGACACCTTTAAGACTTTTCAGAAAATGTACACGTCTGTAGTTTAAGTGAAAATACTTCTGGCATTTGAAGCTTTTAACTAGATGCTCATTTTCAGTGATGTGGCACACAGCATACATAATGGTCAGGCACTCAAGGGGTTAAACTGGTGTGGATCACTGACAATTTAAAGGGGCTAGGTCATGCTATTTTAGGTAATTTTGTTTAATTTTGTTAATTATGAGCTCTAAACATCAAATTGGCAGAGCAAAGAGTCTTCCATTTGCAAAATCATGATTTTCCAGCTGTGTAAATGAGATTTTGGTATAATCTGATATAAATTTGAAAAAAGGTGGACCGTTGTTTTTCAAATTTACCCAAATGCAATGCATTTTCACCCTCTCAAGTTTTGTCCATCCATGTCCCTTCTTGGCTTTCCTGTGTTTTGTTTGAGATCTTCTATAGTTTTGAGCCGTTTTTGTGATATTTTAGGTAATTGTATGACCACTTAATCAGTGCTGAAATTGCTCAACATTGCGTGACCTAGCCCCTTTAATCGAAAGGTTATTGGTAGGGTATGGCTTTGTGGTTAATGATGCTGGTTCAACTTGCTACTGTGTCCCCTGATTAAGCAAAGCATGACAGTAACCAACACGTCATAGCCTACCTGTGATAAAAGTTCCCTATTTATTGCCTCCATTTTTTCAATCACTGGTTTCCCTCCAACATGAGCCCAGAAATGACAGGCATCAATCACTTCTGTCACATAAATGTCAGCCCATCTAAACTCTCTATCCTGCCATCGAAAGTAAAATGGTTACTTCTATTACCTGTAAGCTCCTTATGTAAACTATGAAAATCACAGAAAGAAAGATTTTTGATTAATTTTTGGCCTCACGAGTTGATAACAAATTTACAACCCCTTTGAATGTGTTTAATATGGAACCCATCATCTTAGGAGCACCCCCATTCCAACAAGTGCTTCACTATTCTATTTCTTATTAGTATAATCTACTAGCATTTGATCACGAGTGCTGTTCGTTGATTGGCTACCCTACTCACTACCTATTCTGTTGTAGATAGTGAGTAGCATAGCAGTGTGCACTTGTTATCAAAATGATGGTCGATTCTTTGTGTTTTCAAACTATCTGACTGTGAAGAGGACTTATATTAAGTTTTGAACGACTAGTAGATTTAGACTAAAACAATTAGATTATTCGTTCTCAAATTCTATGCATGATAGGCTGAGTTGACTCAGGCTGCACCCTTATCAACTAATAGCGATAGAAATCTCGAGCTCATAATCTAATTGTTTAATATTACATGCACAATCAGAATACAATTTGATATCACCTGTGGTCCATCTTCCCTCTTAAAAAATCATATCATTCAAGATCATAAATAAAGAACTGTTTCTTTAAGTATCACAACTGCTTTTCCATAGGGCAGGGCTAGTGGCTAGTTGGGGGGGGGGGGGGGGGGGGGGTTGAGGGGGCCCAATTTTTTTTTGGGGGGTTCTCTCAGGATTTTGTTTTACTTTTTTTCCAGTGGGTTTTATCAAAAAAGAAATCTTTCAAAATTTTCCTGTTTCT
>Ga0126338_10002924_pt1 | contig 11895 bp, 6 predicted proteins | sample OrbCmetagenome_2_FD_92529 | JGI IMG/M metagenome (GOLD analysis project Ga0126338, IMG submission 92529) | Coral microbial communities from Petempiche,Puerto Morelos, Mexico - Orbicella C C metagenome | ecosystem: Host-associated > Invertebrates > Cnidaria > Coral | place: Petempiche,Puerto... | reverse complement strand
GCCACTGGCTATGTCGAACTCGTTTGTTCAAACTCCTGGTCGTCTCGAACTGATTTTAGTCCCTTGGCCTAAAATCAACCCTGTTTATTTCGAACTCCTTTGGTAGGTTTGAAAAATAATCTTCATCATTACAATGTGCGTCAGACCACGTTAGAACATAGCTGGAAAAACATAATTAGCGCTTTTCATTATGGCTCCTGTTGCACTTTAATCTTGCACTCAGTGACGAAGTCCTCTGGTAATCCTTTCCGACCCTTGGTCGATAAAAAAAAAATACATTCCACCATATTGATTACATATTAATTGTTATTTCGAACTCCCGCTATTTGACCTATTTCGACAATTTTTCTTTTTTCCCCAGAGCGCAAAATTGGAGGATTCAACTGTATTAACTTGTTTTAGTGTACATATTACCCATTATGTTGTTTTATGAATTGCTGACTAATACGGGCGGATCCAAATGCGCTCAAACCGGAGAGGGTGGGGAAGCACCTCTTTCCTCGTTCATTCCTTTGTCTGAAGCACACAAGCTACTCTACATCCTCTTTAAACCAAATTGGCTCAAACCAAAGTTGGTATTGCTTAGCTAGTTCCAAAGCAACGTCTGGAGATGTTAGAGACTGAGGTGGAGAAACTAAGTCAACCACGTGACATCACATCAGATCAGTCAGAGCTTAAGGCAGGCAAGAACATTTTTAATCGAGAGAAGAGATATTTTATAATTTCCAGTTTTGGATTTAAAAAATTAGTACGGCCTTTCCATATTTAAAAATTTCAAAATACCTTTTAACCTTTACCATGATATTTTGTAGTCTGTCCCGGTGCGACTCACCGTGAGGGAATTCTTTTGTGGTGGAAACTCTAAAATTCTTAACAATAAACTGAAGTCGTATCAGTTCCTCAGCACTGGATTTCGTTTGTCAGGATTATTAGACGTCTGAAATGCAAATAATTTGGCTCGGTGATAAAATAAAAAATGATATATATTCATAACAATCTTTAAGTCTTAAAGTCGTCTCAATTGAAAAACTGAAGACTGTAACTCTAAAGCTACTTTACGTATCTTATAAGAGAGCCACATGAGAGAACAACTGTAAATAAGTGCTAATAAAACGAACAAAAACCATACCAAAAAACCTCACATAACTCCCTCTCTATTATTGTGTCCGTTGGTAAGAAAAGCGATCTGCAAAGATTGATCGATAGGTGGTCTGCTACTGATGACATATTCTGCTATTCAATCAAACACACGTTGTCGCATTCCCTTCTTTTTTAGAACTTTTTTGCCGGCCTTAAACAAGATACTCAGTTTTTTTGTTTGTTTGTTTGTCTTTTTCAGGGTTATCATTTCCACTTCCCACCCGTCTTATGTTTATCAGTTGATCTGTTTTCATTTCTCAAGCACTGTTTCCGGTTTATAGATGACTCAAATCTCGACCCCTAAATTACAACCAAATTCCTCGACACAATACAGGGGTGCTTACATTACGTATTATTCCGCTTTGCTATCTGTTGGTGACCGTGCGCATTTTTTTGGTCAAAAGTTCCTCCCAGACAGCTATATCAGACTTGGAGCTCCGCTTTCAAGACATTAATTACCTCAACATCAAATTCCCTGCGGAAATTCGCGGAAAGGTGTGTGCTGGAAGGGAAGTTACTCAGGTTTTCCGTGTGATATGTGCTGACCATTTTCGTCTCCTTCATGAGGTTTCATTCCCTTTAAGTTACAGTCTGTGCCTAATCAATCACCGAGTATTTTTATCGAGTGACAAATTTCCCACCAAATCCCAGCGGGAATTTGTCCGTTTTATTTGAAATTATTTTGCATATCTTCTCGATCATCGCGGGATTCAAAAGTAATTTCATACCGACAATTGAAATATTTGAAGCCATTCGCACTTCAAAATGGATCAGTGATGTTGTCTGATATGTTTTCGTTATCTCCTCTTTAGATTTCTATTCCTGGCGGCCTGGATTTCTGCCTCTTCAAACAATCAAGCCAAATTCACAGTCATCGGAGTTTCGTTTTGATCCAAAATGGCGAAAACCTACGTGGTTTTCGTTGTGCTCCTGTTGTGTGATTTGTCGTCAGCTGCACGCAAGCCAAAGAATAATGTTCTAAGCGGTACAGGATCGTCAAGTAGACCCAACATAGTTTTTATTCTCGCAGATGACTTAGATAGGGAACTAGGATCACCAGATGTCATGACGAAAACGCAGAAAATTTTGCAACGAGAAGGTGCTGACTTTGTGAACGCGTTCGTCACAACTCCGATGTGTTGTCCTTCCCGCGCGAGCATCTTGACAGGTTCCTACGCTCATAACCACCACACGTTCACCAATAATTTGAATTGCTCCTCTCCAGCGTGGAGGAAAGGACCGGAGAGAAAAAGTTACGCAAGGTACCTGGAATTATCAGGATATGTAACGGGTAAGTGAACTATAGACTGTACACTTCAGACGGCTTTAATTAAGCTTAATCATCGCGCCCTCCTGATTTAACTTTTACAAGACGACAATAAAAGCAACCACGACGTGATCAAAATTATGAAATCGACACCAGGTACTCCCACCGAGTAACATGGAACTTGTTCAACATATGCTCAAAGTTGTTGTCACAAAGGCCTATTCCACAGCTTACCGGAATAGCGCACACATTGTATTGTTCGTTGATTTTCAATGGCTGGCCTATTGTTTCGCACAGTTATTGTATATTGTTTCTGGTAAGTCAATGATTGTAGTACTGACTTGCTATAACCAATTCATCAAAACGGTAATACAACAAAGTGGGATTTGATATTAGTCATGCGACGCGGCTGCCGCTCAGTTAGGATTACTGTAATGTTGACCTGTTTATCTATTCCCACGGTTCTTGATGGTTTGGCTAGGTGATTATCACTCAAACCTTCTTACGCAGCCACTTCATCTCTCAAAACTAGATATTTTCACTGAAAAGATCTCGCGCGGGTTTTGTGATGTTCACTCCGCAGAGCTAAAACAGCACAAGGCAAAGCTAAAAGCTAAGCACAAAGCAAAGTCTAGTCCTTAAAACTCTAACTCAAAGCACTTTTCAGTCTTGGTCTAACTAGTCAGTGTGACTCGTTTTTTAAATAACTGTTATTTTTTGTTATAAGTTCCATTGCGGTTCATGATATTGATTCATGGGCGATTCGCCATATTGTATTGTTTTCATTTGTTCCTAAGTGGCGTTTGGTTGTGATTTTCAGACAAGTTATTCAAGGAATGCCGACTTTAGCTTTTAAGGTTGTCTTATCTGATCAAATCAGTGGACCATGGAAAACAGTTTAAAATTTTCGTTTTCATAAGCTTTAGTATTGTGGGTCGTTTTATTTCTCAGGCTGCACCTAGTCAATCCCTTTTAAGTAGTTGTCTTACATGTTTAAAATCTTCAGTGCGTGACCAATTATAACACTTATTTTCTTCTTGGCAAAATATTCACGGCACGTAATAACGAGAGAGATTTCCGTAAATAGTTTCTCCTTGTGAAACATCCGCAAATTGATCAGTTTTTGGCCCCCAGTGCTATCTCTTGATTGCTATCAAATTTCTGGAGGACTTCCGATATTAAAATGGGCCAAAAGCATCACCAATGGTTGTTTTGGCGCCAAATACTGCTTGTACATGAAAGTATCTGTCTTTCTCTAGTTTTTCTTTATTGTGTATAGAAATCATGCAGTACAGTTCGTATCGCCGGCATCTGCGTCGCTCAAATTGATCATTAAACGATTTTCCTGTCAAAATTTTAAGTTTTGCTCCTGAAAACACAACAACAATAATTTATTAAGGTATTTCCATCACAATACATGGTATTACTGATTTAAGCGAAAGAAATCATAAGAACATCCAAAATAAAAACAAAACTTGTTTTACAAACGAAATTTCATGTCCAAGGGACATTGCTTGGAAAATAAAAGCAGCACTGACCAGAGTTGATCGACATACAGTAAGATAAATGCTATTCAAGTTTCCCCGGCACTGGAAAATATCACCCAAAAATACACATCACTCTTGCTCGCACGAGTCGGGACAAAAGATATCTTTGAGGTGGAGGCAAAGGAGAGTTTCCAATTAAGAAATAGAAAACATGTACCGTGTTTCTATCGAGTTTTAGTAGAATTCTACTAGTATACTAATGCAAATGCTGCAATCTGATTGGCTGAGCTACTCGTATACTATCAGCCATTAGAGTGCAGTGGCTGGCGGTAGTCCACGAAATGCGACGTTTTTATCGTTTTTCTGAAGTTTTGGAAGAAAGTTTAGATGTAAATGGATAATTAAATTCCTGAGAAGACTAAAAGAAGGACATTAACCGATTCTTGACTTTAAAAAGTTGAAATTATTGAAAAAACGGGTGCGCGCGCGTAAACAACTGCAAATTAACCAAGGACAATTCAATGCGTGCGATTTTGTTAAAGCGTAAAGTTCAATAAAGCGTTGAAAATTAATTGGAAACCGTTATTTGCGTTAATGTCAGTTAGAATTCTACTAAAACAATTAGATTATTCGCTCTCGATTTCTATTCGGCCTCATCAACTATCACCTCATAGAAATCTCGAGCTCATAATCTAATTGTTAAATAGAAACACGAGTGGAAGTTTGGGAGAACGAGAAATGCTGTTGGAACACGAGCCGCAGGCGATTGTTTCCATAGCTTTTTCGAGTTTTCCCAAACTTTTACGAGTGTTTCTATAACTCGATAGAAACACGGAGAACATGTTTTCTATTTCTTTTAGAAAACACCGCGACGAAAACAAGGAAAACAACTTGTTAACTTTGATTATCAAAGTGTAAATTCTCTTTGCTCACGCCATCATTTCGACAACAGCTCGTGCTAGTTCTGTGTGTCCATCGAGTTATAGAAACACGATTTTTAACCAATCAGCCCGCGTATTTTCTTGGGACTGTTTTCTAAACATATATTGTTTTAATTTCTATATTGTGTGAAAACTATTAAAAACCATGGGCAGTCTGAGAGAGTTCCATGATGGAATCATTTTCTTTTTTGGATTGCAGCCAACTGATAAAATCGGAGTTTATGTCGAAAACAAAGGGGGAAGCACCTTTCAAATGCTTGGTGACATGTTAAAGTGTACCGTAAGCTATTAGTCAGACAAGCAAGAGCTAGCGACTGAATGCCAACGAGTAAACACATCCCCTTCAGCTGCAGGCATTTTAGTTGTAATCAGTAAAGTTCGCCCTTTGGAACACATATGCCAAAAGTTGCTATCCAGTTCTATGCCTGTGTCATTTCTCTTGCCGGCCTCACGTGACGCCAAATACACGGAAACTTTTTCATACACAGAAAAGTCTGTTAGCTCAACTGAAAGAGTCTGTACGGCCCAGGCCACAGCCCAGCACTTGTTCATACTTTACTGTGGCAGAACACTGAACTGACAGACCAACTAAAGGTGATATTAAACTTTTGACTTTTTACCTGGCAAGCGTTTCCTTAAGAAAAAGAGAGAGAATTTCCCCATTTGCCAGTCACACGCGACCCATCTCAAGACTGATATTTCAAAATTTATTCAGTGATCAGGGAAAAAACTGTTGGAAGGTTTCCCGGAATACATTTGCAAGCCCATGGCAGCGATTTCAATATGAAGAACGAAACAATGATTAATTGTCTTAAAATCAGTATAGTCTGATCAGGGCTTAGTCAGAGAAAAATACTTGACAAAATATGAAAATGAAGTAAAGCGATCAAAGCTGCGAAATGAACGGTATGTTGATAATGACAGCTAGCATGCTAAAATTACCCATAGAAAAACCGCAATGGAGGCGCGATTGTACTAATTTTGGATTCCAGAGGGTTTTATTTTTTGTACAGTGAAGTAATGATTATAAAAGGAAATGCCAGTGAGTAAATCGAGAAACAGTGTCCCTCAATGAAAAGAGCATTGACTAACGCTCCTCATTGAACAAAACCACAAAAAAAATACAAATTTCCTACTATGCTAAAAAAAAAACCCAGAAAACATTGTAATTCAGTACTAGGTGCCTTTTGCCAAGACCACGTGTAAGTTCAGTTAAAACAATACATTCTCTCGATTCACAACTCATGGAAAAGTAATAAATCTATCACGGTTGTGATGCCATGTTTGCATTCTTTCGTTGCAATATTTTTAGACTTTGAAATAAATAAAATTTTAACAAGTTGGTAATGTTTGTTGACATCAAACGAATTTTTATCTCATGAATGATGATATTCAACCGGACAAGAGTTGTCTTTGGAAAACCTTGTTGAAACCACTGATAATAATTGAGTGCCTTGACGAAAGTAAGTGCTAATGGGATTTTAAACCTCTGTCAGACTGCCCAGACACATTCCAACATGTCTTAATTCATAAAGAAAGTTAGAAAGCGCTTTTAGGAACTATAATAATATAAACGTATAGAAATAAATATCGGTTGTAAGCATGACACGAAACAGAGTTTAGGTTCTTGATAAGACCGATTAAAACAGAAATGAGAAGTAACGTTTGAAAATGAGATATTTTTAAAACATCCGTTGAAGCTTAGCAGCTTTAGCATTTATATTGCCATGGAGCACGCCCTGATCACGGAAAGTACTAAAGCATTTTTTTTTTTACAAAAGACTGGCTGGAATGAAATAAGTAAATAAATAACTCATACATGTGCGGGGACTTCAATGGCCGTTTATCAACATGTAAGCATGTGGCAGAAGTATCCAGCATGTTATGGACCATCTGCTAAGTACATATTCAACATGAACTGATTGCATTTGCGGTTCATTTTTTTCGATCACACGGTTTTACCATCTCTTATGATCATTCAAAGCATGGGTCTAGTCCACTCCGAAAACAGATGCGGATGTTATTATTTTTCTTTCCCTTTTCCAAACTTGGTTCATTGCCAAGCTTCTGGTTTTACTGAAAGGGTTAATTTGATTTTCACTTCGCGCTAAATTCGATTTCCTTCTGTAGTAAGATATCCTCACCCACTTGTGTTAATAAGAACTAATTGAATTTTTACCTTGTTATCCAATTAGGAAGTCTCTAAATAGCTTTTTCATAAGGCCATTTGTCTGAAAGCATGACTTTCTTAAATTTAAAACCGAAAAAAGGTTTCGCGCAGATTTCGAACCTTTCTAACCGGGTACTGTGAGGGTAGGTGAATGGGTGAACAAGTATCAACCATGATCTGCCGCAAAATTAAAAGAATCTGCATTCTCTACATTTCGCAATTTTCCATACTCCTCATTTTAATTATGCTGCTTATAACCCCTCCCGGCCTCCGCCCCGTATACGAGCCCCTGCGTTTACAAGCCTCCCCGAAGCCCCCTATGAACTGAGTTGTTTAGCCCCAGTGATTATAACCGAAATTTTACGGCATTTCATTCAACCTTTTGTTTTCCTTTAGTTTTCAACCCCCAGATCGAATTTTAAAGAGTACTTTGTATTCAAATGTAACAAAATACTTTAAAATTGCGCGATCTAGCATAACTTTCGAAAACCGTATTTTGGTCTCGTTAATTTATTTTCTTTTTTTCAAACTGCGAAGAAAACAAATCTTACATGTAGTAGCCAGCATCCTCCTTACACTCAGTTCCTCGCGAGTCTGAATACCTGGCTATTGACCAGCTACCTTATTACATGAAATGTTCGCGATTTTTAGGTGCGCATATTTCGCGACACTTCAATTCCATGACTTTGCGAAAATTTTGTATTATGAATCACTTTAGCGTTTTTGAGTAGTACAATTTATTTCCTTAGCAATGTTACTTTAACATGTCTTTGAGTTTAGTAAACCGACTTTATCAAAGGTACAATAACGTCAAAATTAACAAAAACGCAAGGGCGGGACTATATGTCAACAGTGAAATGATGCGAGTCGCTTGATTTTCGCGTCATGTCATGTTCGCGACACTTATTGTTCGCGTCACTCTAATTTCGCGATTTTTTCTTTAAATCGCGAAATCGTGTGGCGAAAAGTACCATTGGCTTCACAGGTCAATATTACACGGTATTTGCAGTGGCATTATTACGTACTAATACCGCTGCAAGGCAATTTGCTTTGGAAGCTGCTTTTAAACTGTTAAGACCAGGGGCCCGTTTCTGGAAGGTCGCGAAAAGTTTTCGCACCCGGAAAGCCGTGGCAAAATCTCCAACCTTATGATTACAGAGCTGTTTTATTCACATATTCTTAGTATGAACAGAGGTTCCCTTCGTACAAGACATTTCAGGTGTATACACTTCTCCGTTTGTAGATAAAGATAAACTAAACATGGCTTTACGGGCCCGAAAAGTTTCCGGGGCTTACGAGAAACAGGCCCCAGTTCCGCTGGTGTACGTTTAGCCGTAGTATAAAGGATCGTTTGGTTTTTCTCCAAGGTTATTTTGGCAAGTATCTGAACGAATATGACGGGAGTTGGGTTCCAGTGGGCTGGAACAGATGGGAAGGATTGCTACACAACTCCAAGTTCTACAACTACACTCTGAGACACAATACGTATAAAGAGCGGCACAAGATGAGTTATAAAGAAGATTACTTCACTGATCTTATCACTAACCGCAGCATATCATTTATACGGCGAACCAAACAAGCCAAGCCTGACAGTCCGTTTCTCGCTGTCGTGAGTCATTCGGCTCCTCATGGCCCTGAGACTGCTGCTCCTCAGTATAGCAACGCATTTCCCAATGCGCGTGCTCCGAGGTATGTAATGACGTCAATCCCGTTCATGATCCTTTTCGGTCAGAAGCAAGAATTGGGGTCCCAGAAACCATTAATGAATTTGGACGCATACGCTTGATCAAATCGGAACCAGAGTTGTCTGGTTCCGGTCTTTATTTTGTTCACAGCGTCGGGTGTTCGGCTACCATTGGCTGAAAGCGCGCGGGCAATGGAAACGAGATTGTCATCTGTAGTGCTACCTTGCCTTGTGCCGCGGGGAGAATTAGGTGTTACATCAGAAATTTAAATGCTTATAAACTTCTGGTTATAACTGGTGTTCGTTAACAACTTAACGTTGGACTGGGATTTTTTAATGTCCTTATACCCACAAGGCCAATTGTGTCAGAGAATTTTTTAGTTGTACCGAACAAAACGTCGTTTGGCATCTTGACGTGGTTTTGGTTTGTCAGTATATGGTGTTATATTGTGTAACTTTGTGACAGATCGAAAAGATTGGGAATTCTGGAAGCCTATGCAGCTAGGCAACAGGAAGTGATCTCGTCTCCGATAGTTTAACCGAGTATCATCACACGGAGCATGCGCTTTATTTGAGTAGAATAAGAGTAAATAAAGCAATGAAAAGACTTAACTAATTTACCCGTATATTCCTTGTCTCCTACTGTTTTTTCTTATCTGAACTTGACGGACGACTGCCATCCACATGTCCTAAGAAACAGTAGCGCCTAGATCGTTGCGCTTTGCACAGATTTCTTTATGTTTTATATCAGACATTGTGTTATATAAAAACTAAGAGATTTTTTTCTTTTCACTCCTTTGTTTACTCTCATCCTGCTTAACTATAGTGTATGCCCCCTGTGGTATCATGACGTCTCCTTATGGCGACAAGGCTAACGTGATAAGCTAACGTGTAAGCAAACGTGATAAGTTAACGCGGTAATTTAACGTGATAAGCTAACGTGATAAGTCAACGCGGTAATTTAATGTGATGAGCTAACGTGATAAGTTAACGCGGTAATTTAACGTGATAAGCTAACGTGATAGGCCAACGTGATAAGCTAACGTGATAAGTTGACGCGATAATTTAAAGTGAGAAGTCTGAGAAGCTAACGTCACAAGCTAACGTCACAACTTTGTAAGTGATTTCATTTTCTTCGATTGGACAAATAAGAATGAGAAAATGTTGCTACTTCCACAAAGATTTGCCAAAACGGCTTTTGTTGTTTGTCATCTTAGAAAAACTAACATTTTTGATTTCCGTAGGTATGACAACTGGAATTTTATTTCGATGGACAAACAGTGGATCTTAAGGGAGACGCCCCCGATGGACGCACAAAAGATAGAATTTGTAGATCTGTTACACCGCCGCCGCCTTCAAACTCTGCTTTCGGTTGATGACTCCATCGAGCGAATCTTCCGCACACTACAGTCTCTAGGAATTGAAAACGAAACGTACATCTTCTTCACTTCAGATCATGGGTATCATCTGGGACAGTTCGGTTTGGTTAAAGGAAAGTCCATGCCATTTGAGAGCGACATCAGAGTACCTTTTTATGTTAGAGGTCCCATCATACCCAAAAATATCAGGTGAGAGACGACAAGTGGATATTGGTACAAGACTGTGTGCTTCGCGATATCACTAATGAAGGTTTATTTTAAAAACAATTGTTTGCTTTGTATTGTTCTTAATTTAAGTCCAGGAGTTAATCACATTAAAATTTGCCAACTTTGGAAATACATTTAAAGTTCCCGCAAGCAACGACCTGGCAATAACAAAAAGTGGTCATTAATGAGCTCTTGTAAACGATCACAAGTCCAAACAGTAGAATCTGGTCGCTTAGCAGAGTTTTCCGCGCATAAAGCTCTCTACCTAAAAACAAAGCAAGATACCACTTGGTAATTTCCAAAGGTGGCCGCCGACGCATACGCGAAAGAACGCTTGGTCTCGCTTACAAGAACTTTTTAAGTACAAGATTTGAGTGACAATCCAACGGGTTTTAAAATGGTGATCGTAAAGAGACTTCGACCGTATTTCATTGGATGGTAAACAAGTTTTGAGTTTTCAACAATCCAAAAAACAGGATCGGTATGGACTATGGGACTTGACAGATCACAACTAGACACTGCTACTCGTTTGGAACATTTCATGAAAGCTACAAGGTCGTTTGGATACGAGCTCACGTAATACCGCCAACTGATTAACTACTTGGAGATCTCATTTCCAACCTTTCCCTCTATTGTGTTTTTCTTAAAACTTAATTGATTTCTCAAAACGTTAAGTTCAAACTGCTTAATTAAAGTATGATAAATATAAAAATATTACACTAGTTGAGAAAAGCTATTAAAAATCTTTAATACCCAACGTTTGTTTTTTATTACCCCTGAAGAAGGCTTATGTTAATAGCCGAAACGTTGGGTTTTAAAGATTTTCAATAGCTTTTCTCAATCAGTGTAACATTTTTATATTTATCATGGAACTACCTGGTTACAAATCAGTTTTTAAAACGCTGAAAGTATCTTTATGTGTATCTGGATACTCAAAAGTATCTTTTGAGTATCCAGATTTAACACTTGACAAATTGCCGCCGTCAACTGTAAATAGCTTTCGGTAAATTAGTTGAGTTAGTATATTTTGCACAAAGTTCTTATCTTTTACCCTTGTTATATACTGTACCTTACGGAAAATACTTTCTTTTTGCGATGTGTAACTTTCCACTTTTCCTTTTCTAAGCGGTTTAATCGTTCGTTATGAGAAAACAATCTAACTTGATTATTGATTTTGTTTTCATCAAGTATGAAAGACATGGTTTTAAACATTGACTTGGCACCCACATTTTTGGATATCGCCGGCGTGAAAATTCCTAAAGACATGGACGGTGTTTCTATTATGAAACTTTTCAGAAAAACAAGATATGGAAGGAGAGCAAAAAGGTACACGGTTCACTTAACTTAATATTTTAACTTTTATTTATTTTAGTTAGGAATTTTTAGGAATTTTTAATTCATTCTAATTATGTACATAAATATACATATTTTTTTTGTAACTTTTTATTGTAACTTTTTACATATTGTAACTTTTTATTGTTAATACTTTGTACTTTACTTAGTTATTTCATAATCACTCGTAGATTTTTAGCGCAGAGGGCCACTAGTTTATCAGTTTATACTGTCACGTGTCACCCTCTCTAAATAAAATTAATTGATTGATTGATTGATTGATTGATT
>Ga0126338_10002923_pt1 | contig 11896 bp, 8 predicted proteins | sample OrbCmetagenome_2_FD_92529 | JGI IMG/M metagenome (GOLD analysis project Ga0126338, IMG submission 92529) | Coral microbial communities from Petempiche,Puerto Morelos, Mexico - Orbicella C C metagenome | ecosystem: Host-associated > Invertebrates > Cnidaria > Coral | place: Petempiche,Puerto... | reverse complement strand
GTTGTGTCTGTAAAGTATTTACTAAAAAAGGAACCTTAAGTTTGGATCCAAAGATAATTGTGAATGAACTCGAGGATTTTCACCCAAGCTTGTACGGCAGCAAGAGTAACGTTGCAAATTAATTCCTTCGACATTTGGATATCCCCAAACTCTCGCCGGATAAAGCACCCACTTGTGAAGGGAAACTAACCATGAAAGAAGTGATACTGATATGTTGAATCCTGCGGAGTGCAGGAAACTGCCTTAAACACAACAATTATTACCGCTTTCAATTAAGTGTATTAATGGAAAGGGCGGGACATCTCGTGTCAAAATTCTCCTCACCAATTGGAAAAACTGCCTGTTTGCCTGTAATTTTTTTTTGTTGCTTGGCAAAATTTCATGGCACACGCTTTTACGCTTCTGACAGTTCTTCTAAGTACTACTTGTTATAATCTAGTTTACTAACACGTTATTACAATCAAATTAATAATGACCGCTTTAGTCATCTCACGGGGAACGTTTCTTATACTCAATTCTGTTATTCCAGGCTAGATGTCATTAGACAGTCATACACACACTGTACTGTAAATCATAGCAAATAGGTCCTTTGCAGCTAAGCCATCACGTGACTACGCACTATAACTTAACGAATGCCAGAAATGGATAAATCATGTTGAAAATATCATTATCAAAATGGCCAAGTTTGAGGCCCCTGTCATTAAAGAATGAGAATTTATGACAGTCTGAATTTTTAAAAGAATAAGAAGATTTGTATGGAAAAAGTTGTTGGAGAGCAAGACCTTGTTCTTCAGCAACATTTTCCGAAAATTCAAACTGTCGTATAAATTTATTCTTTAATTCCAGGGACCTCAAACTTGGCCATTATGGTATTTTCGATGGGCTCTTTCCATTTCTAGTATTCTTAAAGTTATAGCCCATAATATTTATATTTTCTAGGGAAAAAATTGGTCACGTGACCTTAGCTGCAAAGGGCCTATTACAGAGCGTATGAATGCAAGGACGGTGTGAAATAGTCAAAACATAATGGTAAGGAAAGCTGCTTTAGAATGTCGAAGTAATAGTTATAGTTCAAAATTAATGTTGCCTCAGATTTATGTGGAATGAAATACAACGATGGGGCTCAAATAATCGTCCGCTTTCTTGAAAAGGATTTGTCAGTGTAATCCAAAGAAATTGAACTTGGAAGTGACATTGTCACTTAAAGATAGGAATTGTCACGGAATAATTTGAATTGCATTGAGCAATACAGTAAAAGTAAACAGGATTGCTTAGAAAGTGGATTATTTTTAAGGACTAATAAAGCATAGCGACGGTGTATAAATTGGCCACAAAGCCGTCGGCAAAAATAAATATTGAGATTATGAAGCGGCTCGTTATTTCCCAGGTAGATTTTTTCCCCCTCAAAATTTCCCTGATACGCTTTCTATGTTTAGTTTGTGTTTAATAAAAATAAATGAATATATATATATAAAATTAAATTAAAATAATGTTCGTTTTCGTTTCTTAGGCCGCTTACAGATTCATCATTGCAAGTATTATTTTTACAGTGATCGAGACTTCCGGAATTGTATGGTAACAGGCGGAAGCTTTTCGTATGTAACTAACTGTGCCATTCTTTATGGTTTACGGCTTTGATGGATGTATTGCGTAAAGAATTATATATATACTTGCCAAAAACATCTGCCAATTTTATAATCAACTTCATCTGATAAGTTTTACTGTGATTATTCACTGTTCATAAAATCAAAACCCAAGAATCGATATAAGGGGCACAGAACTGAAGAAAATGATCGGAACCAAATTTGGGGTAGAGAAAAAAGTAATTCAGCCATTAACAGTAATTTCATGTGGTACTTATTTTTTGTAATCAGATTTTATGGTGGGAACGGATAATCCAAAATGAAATCTTCAAAAATTTAAAAATCTTAAAGACTAGGTGGCAAAATGCAACATTTCCAACCCATCTCAATATTATGCCTTACGTTGTAGCGATTTAGTGAGCTGGCACGTTATCAGCTGCTGATAATGTTGAATTTTTTTTTAGTGAAGCGAACTGCCTTGAGCGCCAACAGTGGTTACCGCTTTCAATTCAGTGTGTGAATGGAGAGTAGCGGAACATTTCGTGCCAAAATTCCCCTCACACATTGGAAAAACTGCCTGTTTGTGAAAACGTGCGAGATGTCTGGAATTGTATGGTAACAGGAGAACAGCTTTACGTACATTTTTTTTAGTTAAAACTAACTGTGCCATTCTTAATAGTTTACGGTTCTGATGTATGTATTGCGTTGAGAATTATATTTATACTTGCCATAAGTATCTGCCAATTTTATAATCTTCTTCGTCTGATAAGTTCTCTGATTATTCATTGTTCTTAAAATCAAACCTCACGAATTGATATAATGGGCAAAGAACTGAAGAAAATGATCGGAACCAAACCTGGAGTAGAAAATATATTTTAACATGAAATTTCTGGATAAAACTCTATTACGTAATAATTTAGATTAAGCCATGGACAGAACGTTCAAGCGGTACTTATTTTTTGCAATTGAACTTTAGGGCGAGAACGGACAATATAAGGAGAGATCTTCATAAATTTGAGAAAGCTTAAGACAAGGTGACAAAATGAAACATTTTTAGCCTGACCGGTCTCAATATTCTGCCTTATGTTGTAGCGATTTTGTAAGCTTACACGTTACCACGTGATACTGATGCTGACCTTCTCTGATCGTTTCATTGGGAAAGTTTGCTTCAGTGCAGTTCGGTATTTCCACGACGAAACTAAGTTTGCTACCTGTCGATTTCCTGATTCGCGACGAAGTTTAAAACCGATAAATGCAAGGAGATTTCGGAATCAATAATCAGGAAATAATTGCAAGGAAAACAAATCTATAACTTAGAACGCTGAAGTAACATTCATCGTTCAAAATTGCTCCTTACCTAAGATTCACGATACTGAAACTGGCGATGGTTAACCTCTGAAAATCGTTTGCTTTCTGTCGATTTAGCCAGAAATGATCGTGGGACTGATATTCATAAAGTCGCCTTACGATGCAATTTGACGTAGAATGACTTGCTTGGTACTGCAATCAGGGCAACTGAGTTAAATTTTAATGCTGCAATAATTAAAGGGTTGCCGATTCCTTTGGAGTGAATGGAACTGCTTTAACGACAACGATGGTTGCCGCTTTAAATGAAGTGTGTAAATGGAGAGAAGCGGAAAATTTCATAAGGAAATTGTCTCCACACTAATTGGAAAAACTGCCTGTTTGCGAGATAATTCTTGGGCAGCCTTACGGGGTGGCGAAGATTTCGAAATTCTAATTGAACAGTTGATGCTTTACGATAGTTTTATTTTTTCGGGGCGTTTGCATAATAATTTACTTTTTGGATTAATTGATCAGACTCGAATTATCTTATCACACCTGTAAAATCTTTAATGAGCTTCATTTCGTAAATAGCACTATTAATATCTATATCGCGGCTTTTGTTATGATGCAAATATTTTACCTTTGCTTGGTTGATTTTCATGAGGCACGCCTTTAAAATTCTGACATTTAAACTAATTAAAAATTTATATGTTCTGTCAGGGCTGTTCATAGTCGCCTTAAATATATTTAAACAGGGAATTTAAGGATTAAGAAGGTGGGTTGGCCGGCTAAAAGATGATGAGTATTTCAAGATGAACAAAAACTTGGATAATTTTCTAACAAACGTAATTTAATCTCATTCTTAAAACTCGTATTTTAAGAAATCAAAAAACAAGTGGAAATCATGAAATTCAAAATAAATCGGCAAACATGTACAACTAAATAGAAGAAAATGATCGAAGCTAAACCTGCAGTTAACAAATTTGGTTTTGAATATTTAACAATGTGTACGAAATCTTAGTATGTGACTATTAACCCTTGAGCTTCCTGTGATGCTGATTTCTTTTTGACCGAAGGAGAGCCTAAAATCCACAAAGAAAGATTATACAGCTGGGCGACAAGATGTGATATTTCAATATTACACGCGATACAGTGTGCTGGCGATAATGGGCCTTTAGGAATTGTTTCCCTGCAGTCGATTTGTATAGGTGGTCAACTCTTTCCGGGTGCATTTTGGAATAAATAAGCACAAGCTAAGTAAATATTCCCAAGACTACAAAAAATTGAACGAACCCGTAAGATGCGGGCAATTTGTTTTCTTTGAGAAATTTACGAGGGCTATTTTTTTCCAAATTGTAGGAAACGAATCATTTGATTACTTTTGAATAACATGCAAGTGACAATTTCTGTCACGCTTCCGTATTTAGGTGACAAATGGGGCACCTAGATACTTCCACTGGATTGGACAAAAATGTAAGCAAAGACGTCGACTGTTAAGCTACAGTTAATTTCAGTCAAAATCTGCACCGCCCCTATGTTCGAATAGAGCGGGCCCAAGAACGTTTTTCGCAAACAAGTAGTCTTTCCTATTCATCTTGAGAAATCTCACATGAAATGTTCCGCATCTCTCCATTAACACATTTAATTGAAAGCAGCAACTTTTGTTGGTGCCACAGGCCGCTCCCAAGCGATTTGGCAACCCATTAAACCAATGGAGCCACATTGAATTTATTTTTCAGTTGCTCTGATTCCAGCTGCAAATGATTCTGTTATAAATGGTATCGTTGGACGACATTAATTATAAGAGTCATTTACATATCGATAATTTCTGCTAAATTGACTGCAGGGAAACGATTCCTAAGGTTCATTATCGCCCGCACACATCTTTTCACCCAGCTGTAGAATCTTTCCTAGAAAGGTATATTTCTAGATTTTAGGTTTTATCTCGGTCAAAAAGAAATAAAAAATGAGCATAGGAGGAAGTACCGCTCGAGGGTTAATGGCCACATACTAAGATTACAGAGGTAGTACTGGTCGTACTCCAAAGGATGCTGGAGCTGCATTATTTCTACAGCTTCCTTTGCTCAAATTGCTCTCCTCCTTAAATGCTTGAACATGCATTCCACCAGGATCACTTTGGCGCACCGCAGCATTTTGGCGAGAGGAAAACTAGCAACCTGCGAGGCGGCTGTAAAGAATTCAGACTCTTGAAAAAGACCCATATCATCAGGATCCCTGGCTCTGCGCATTTACCGCGCAACCATTTCGGCGTCAAGGTTTCGGCCTGTCGTTTGACCTATGCGAAATTTTTGCCAAAAGATATGATTGCTGCTTGTCACTGACTGCCCTGAGAGCCCAATCCTCTTTTAAAACAAAAAGGGCTTCGTGTTGACCTACTATGACTTTGGTAACGCGTTGGTAACGCGACAACGTTTGCTCCAAGCAGGGCTTGTAGCCCACTTTGGCTACGTCCATAAGGGAATGTTTCTGCTTCGACTGAGCACATTTCTCCAGAGACAAATGCCTCCCTAAAGTAGACAGCCTATGAAAGAAACGAATGCAGCCGCTTCGAGGACAATAATACACCCCTGCTGCATGGCCACTATCCATGGAAACATCAGCAGACGCTTCCTCTGTCACACCTGTTGATAATGGCACTGCTGTTGAGGTCGCAGTGTTCGTACCTTTTTTAGAAAATGACCTGTGGCCCGTTTCTCGAAGGTCCTGAGAAGTTTTCGCACCCGAAAAGCCAAGCAGAATCTCGAAACTTATGATTACAGAGCTGTTTTATTCACGTATTCTTAATATGAACAGAGTTTCCCTTCATACAAGAAGTTTCAGGCGTATACACTTTTCCGTTTTTAGACACAGATGAACTTAAAATGGCTTTACGGGCCCGAAAAGTTTCCGGGGCTCTCGAGAAACTGGCCCCTGGTCTCCTTCAGTGCTTCCGACAGAAATAAAGAAAGAGCGATGTCTGACTAAATTCAAAAGAAACGCTTGACCATTAGGACGTTCATAAAGCTGAATAATATCAATGCAACAGCGTCAGTTCATTAGAATAACACAGATGCTTATAAGGGGAAATCGTAGGGACAATCGGCGATCCCTGCACCAGCGGTTCACTATCACTTCTGTTAAGCTCTGCGAGTTGACTGACTTGACTCGTGGCTTCCGGCCACGCCCATCTAGTAGTACGTGTCGAAAGAAAACTGGAGATTCTATCAAATACGATGAGCATTAACACCATACCGATTGAGTGTTGGCAACGCCAAATTACAAGGTTCAACAGACTTTTCCGGTTTAACTGTTTTTTCACGGTCAATGCAATTCATTCAGCTAATTGACTCAGCTGATCTAAACTGAAAATCATTTAGCTTAGTGATCCCTGTGATACTTCGGGAATTATCTGGTGTTTCAGAGTTGTTCACATTCCTTCCAATCCCCCACTGCACACAGATGTCCGAAATTTCCGGGAGCATCCCCCCCTGACTGTAGCTACAACCGAAAGCCATTAAAGAACAAGAATTGCCCCTGGATAGGACGACTTTAAAAAGTGCATTTCAATCTACTGTCACTACATTTAACTTTTAATCGGTTTATGTAAATTGCGAAATGCTGAAAATTTGCGCAAGAGCAGTGAAAGGGGAAGAGGGATTGAGCAGTGGTGAGAACGCTCGCCTCATGCTAATGTGTCCTGGGTTCGATTTCCGAACCCGGCGTCGTCTGTGGATTGAGTTTGTTGTTGGTGTTCTCTACTCTGCTACGAGAGGTACTCCGGTTTCTCCCTCTCCTCAAAAACCAACATTTCCAAATTCCAATTCGATCTTGAATGCACGGGCATTTCTGAACGAGTTCTTGTGAACTCCTTGGTGCTCCGTGGGTAAACAAATTACATATTTGCATATTTACATTATACAAGCGTGACTGGGCTGGTCGCACGGTTGTGTGACACTTTTACAAAGTCTCGAATGTCAGTCACGCGAGACTTTTGCCCTGATTCTTGTAGCAGAACGCTTGGGCGCTCACACTTTGGAGACCTCGGTTTGACTTTTTTGTTTCACCGGGAATATATTGTCGGATTAGCCTCTCGACTACTTGAACTTTCTTCTTCTTCGTCTTCTTCTTCTTCTTCTTAATATTGTTGTTGTTGTTGTTATTATTAAATTATTATTATTATTATTATTATTGCCGAGATCGGCTGTTTACCAAATTAGAATAAGGGCGCGATTCTGATTTGTTTCAAGATATTTCCGCTCGATTATTTTATAGTCCTTTAACGTCTCAAAAGCTAAACATGCAGCATTCCAAGTTGATCCATTTATTGTGTCTTAACGAACTCAAAACGTTTTGGTAAGTCCAAAACATTAAGGGTGCGTTCCTTTGGGGTGATCTGGTTCAGAATCAGTGATCCAAGATCACTCGGATCATGGTGCATCAAAGGTGCTTCGTAGGTGTTTTTAAAATGGTTCACAAAACCACTATATCAACATATCTGAGATTAGTTTAAAACGAAGAATGAATTGGAATGGTTTTTTCACATTGTGTAAAATTTGAATTCGGTTAAATTTATTTTAAGACTTAAGCAGCGCTTCGTCCTAGCACTGTATTTCGGTCATTTTATTACACGAAAAACCGCACTTTGACCGCGCTCACCGAACCCGAAACCTCACCAAACTTTTCCAATATCTTTTTTTTATTGTCTTGCAACAGCTACAATTCTTACAATACTAATGCTACTTACAGTACTAATATCACTTACAAAATTACGCGTTAACAGCCCTGTGCATTACTTACTATTATACTTTAACATCTAAATAGTACAGAGCTGGTCAGGATGTAGAGGAATTCACTAGTTTGTAACTATAGCTATATCAGAGGATGTCTTTTCGTTAATTGATATTTATTTGAAATATTTTGTTGTAATTAATTGATATTTTACAGATTGCACTTAAGAGATAATTCATTGATGAATTCGTGCATGTAAATGCCCTTACTACTGATTTTGTTTGAATATATGTAATGGCGCATAGCTAGGGTAGTGTAGTTAAATTTATTGATTATTTTTCTTTCTTTGGAGCTAGGAATAATACCAGACAAGAGTTCCTTAGTGGTAGGGGAGATCTGACAACAATTAACTTCTTTAAACCATTGTATAACTTTTTTTGAAAGGACCTCGTAAACGGGCATTCAATAAAAGTGTGCTCAACAGAGCCCTTACCCCCACAGTACAAGCATTCGTCATCAGTTTTGATGCCGAATATGAATAGTTCTTTCGTAGTTATCACGATTCTGTGAATTAGTTGAAGCTAAAACTCTTTTAGCCTACAATAGTTTCCTTACAGAGAAGTATTCCAATATAGCAAAGGAGCTCTCAAGCGATTTTTGAGTCCCATTTAAAATCAGAGTGGTGTCATCTGCATATTGATTGAGCTTACATTTGTTCCTGCCTACTGTGATTCCTTTAACCTCATTATCTTTACGGATGGTGGTAGCTGACACCTCTGCGGACAAGATAAAAATGCAAGGCGATAGCGGACACCCCTGCATTACACTAGACTTAATTCAAAGAAACCCGTTGACCAACTGTTATTTTAAACACAGTAAAACAAATTGATCCACTTAATTACAGAAGAGCCAAAACCAAAATGATGGACTGTTTTCTCAACAAATGCCCATTCAATAGTATCGAAGGCTTTCTCAAAGTCAACAAAGAGAAGTAACCCGGGAATGTTCATTGATTCTGTGTATGAGATGACATTGTTAATCAAGAAAATATTTTTTGCAATAGATCGTCCTTTCAAGAAACCCGTTTGGTCGTTGTCTACTCAATTTTGCAAAACAGCCGTGGATGCAATTTTGTAGTTACAGCTTATTAAAGTTATGGGTCTCCGGTTTTTGAGTTCTGGTAGTGCCTTGTTTTTCTTGGGGATCAATGAAATGATGCCTCTTCTTTGGGTTAAAGCAAACTTACTTTTCTGATGGCTTTTTTTAAGACAACGTATATGAAAAGGAGAGATATCCTTCCAAAAACTTTACATAAAATTCGGCAGGAAGGCCATCCGTTCCAGGCGATTTACCGGGTTCCATTGTTTTTAATGCTTCTAAGCATTCTTTTTCAGTCAATAGTCCTTCGCATTTTTGCTTATCAATATCATTAAGTAAAGAGTGTTCCTGGCCGAAATACAAGTTGTCAGAACATGACGTCAAGGTGGGTTTTTTGAAGTGTAAAGCCAAGTATAAAAAGAATTATATTCTTTTAAAATACCTGGGTTGTTTGTAGCATATGCACCGTTGCTCGTCTTAATCTGCGTTCTTGTTTTCCTCTCACAATGTCTATTTTCTAAATTAAAGAAATATTTGCTATTTTTCTCACCTTCGTTGTACCATCTGACCGTAGATCTAATTATGGCCCCTTTTGTTTTGTACTATATAATATGTTCCAAATCATTTTTCTTGCACCTTACTTTTTCCTCAAGGACATCTTTACTATTTACGTCCTGTTCCAATTGCCCTTGTAGGGCGGCTAGAGCACTTTCAATATTGGCCTCCTCCTTTTCCATCTTCTTTATTTTGACTTTAGAATATTTCATTGAGGCATCTCTAATTTTAAGTTTTATCATTTGTCATTACCATAAAACTTTAACCAGTTCTCAGCTATCACTTTAACCCTATTCTGGACCTTAGTAGAGGGTAGTCCCCGGACGTTTGTCACGATTTCCATAGATCAGGCTTAGTAAGATGGGTTTGAAATAAAATGGATTAAGGAGATGTTGAAAACAGCTTCACAATTTCCTTGCAAAACTATAAAAGTCTTTTCCGTAGGCATACGAAAAAATCAGTCCGTTGTCTGACATTTAAAACCATACGACTTTTAATCATTGATGTATTGATCTAGTGTTGTATATTTGTATATGCTTATAACTCGGGTTGGTAATAAACGGATTATGAGATTGGATATATGAAAGATCAAACATATTAGAACTGCGGAGAAAGATATGCAGACATGATTGATCATCGCAGTTATACACACAACTCAAGCAAGTTCACGACTAACCTGTTTGTATTGTTGCTCGCATAGTTCATTTGTCATAAAATTTGCCGTAAAATATTTGAAGGCAATGTGAATAGTGATAATAAGATAAGAAGCTTACGCGAGTTTTGAACGGAAAAAGGGCATTTCTGGATTACAGCACATCCCTCAATTTTATCTTCAGTTGTCTTTTCAAGTCGCTACTAAAGAGAATTTATTGTCACCACCGTATCACATTTCTAAAAAGTCAATTTTAAAGGGAGATTAAAAAATATTAGCTTGTTTTTCACAAAAGAACTGCATTGCTTTATTTCTAACCCTTTAATTAATGGTAGGTCGTCGATAAAATAGCAGTTCTTTTAGATTTTTTTCAAAAAAATGCTATATATTCCTGTGTTCCGGTGTTCTAATTCCTACCAGAAATTATTCTATCCTTGGCATTCATAGTTAAACGATCAGAGGCCCTCGCTACGAAAGATACAAGTACATGACGCCTACGTATTGAAAAAAAATTGTAGTGATTTAGTAGTTTATAATTTGCCGTGCTCAACAACAACGTCGTATCCAGTGTCTTCGCTCCCCTTGACCTACCAGCGGTCTGGGAAGGCAACCAACTCGCAAATAATTAGGCTCGGACCACTTTAGAGCAGCCGGATGTATTTGATCTACACACACCAAAATTACTATAACACCAATTTGGTTAACAGTGAAAATACGGTGCTAAATATATGTCTGAATTTATGAAAACCGTGTTAAAGACTTTGCACCAAAATGGTGGGCATGTTTTTGGAAAATCGGTCGGAAAGTGTTCATAAATATGGCCATGTCGCTCTGAGAGTGCTATCTACCTCCTGTACTCTTAATAGTCCATACCATGCCTATACAAGCCTTTGAAGTCGCTGCAAATGAGTTGAACGAGCCAAACAAAGCTAAATTAGAGCTTAAATTGATCATTTGATTCGCGGCACTAATTTAGAGAGGCTTAACCTCTGCGATTTCACCTAAATGACCTCACTATGTGTTTACTGTGAATTAAATTAGCCTATCATGGCGACAAGAGCATGGTAAGCAGTGAAATCGGTTATTTGCTTCTATATTTCAGCGAAAAAGCTAGTAGCCCTTGCGTGACATTTAATTTCAATATCTGTCTGGTTTCGCAAACACATAGCCACAGAATTTGACTTGTCACTGATAATCTTGATACAATTCTGTCCCGGAGCTAGCTTTCCACAAGGCGTATCGTAGCTCAAATAAAAGCAAGTAGCTGTCCTATATGACTTTAGAGGCCAGGAAGACTAAATTCACCGTCTTTTCCTTGAATCATGAATTGTACAATTTAATTAAGAGTGTTTTCAACATGAAATTGGAGTCTAAATCAACACGAACATAGAGATATCAAAACCTCGGCGGAGAGCTGATCTACAGCTTTCTAAAGGCCTGCATCGGCCTGAATGGACTGAACAAGAGCTTCCTACATCGAGAATTGATTGAAATTCAAACAAACTAGGCCATAGTTAGCAGTAAGCGAACACTCAACATGTCGTTACGTCAATTATCGCCTGGAAGCCACGCAAATAACTTTCTTCCGCGCTAGCGAATCACAGACAGTTCTGATAGTTAGCTAGGCCGAGAACGCCTAAATTGATAAAACAATGAAGTTTTACTCACGATCAGCGCTTGAACTCATGTTCTTCACTCTGTTCGTGGCCATGTTTTGCTCGCAAATAGGAATGTCCGGATGTACTTGAATTTTGTCGAGCGCGATCAAAGTTCAGATCAAAGTTCAGAGCAAATAACGCCATCAGTGGCTAGAAATGTCTAGTCCATTGCACGTCTAAGCCCTAAATTGTTATGGTTAAAAATTTTGCTGTCTAAAGCACAACACTATCGCCACAGGGTGAACGGCCCACTGTTACGGGACTAAATGTGACCCGTTCAGTTTACAGACGAGTGTAGTCTGGGCTAAACTTAACACAAATTGTAAAGGGGGCGC
>Ga0126338_10002922_pt1 | contig 11897 bp, 7 predicted proteins | sample OrbCmetagenome_2_FD_92529 | JGI IMG/M metagenome (GOLD analysis project Ga0126338, IMG submission 92529) | Coral microbial communities from Petempiche,Puerto Morelos, Mexico - Orbicella C C metagenome | ecosystem: Host-associated > Invertebrates > Cnidaria > Coral | place: Petempiche,Puerto... | reverse complement strand
GGATTTGATTCATCTTGCCCGCTCACGGCGCTAGCCATGTAATGTGTTAGAGAAAGATGCAAGTTTCAAATGGGGTACAGTAATTTCACCAGGATCTGAGTTACCACAGGAACGAAATGACGCCACACCCCATTTTACATAGGATCGAGCAACTTGCCATCGGGGATAATTTTGGAAATTCGACGTCGGGACCTCGGACTTGACATAGGTTTCTCGACGATGGCAAAACTGATTTTAAAAAAATCTATAAGAGCGTTTTCGGGAAAATTGCGAGTGAAGTTTCAAGCTGTCAAAATACAACAAAAACGAAGCTGTTTTAAATGTTATTGCAAGCTATGTCCACAAGACTGACTATATGGTATTCTTGTCTTAAATGAATCTTATAACATCTAATTACCTCGAGCGAAAATCTCAAAGAAATCGCTCCGTTTGACTTTCAGAAACATTGGCTTGATTGCCAACTGGTGCGGGGTGTTATTTTGCTTTTTATCAAAACTTGCCCCTAAAAGTATTAAATTGGGCGGGAATTAAAAAAAAACTCTTTTTTTACACATAGCCCTCAATGAGATTAATCCATATTCAACGAAATCACAGAGTTTCAAATTAATTGAAACATTTCAAGGCTGCTAATTTCAGCGTCAACTCAGTCAAATATTGCGCTGATTTTCACTCATGTTGTTTGTTGTCTTCATTATAATTTTCTTTTGTCTCGAATCACCATGCTATTGTACATTTCTGTATATCACGAATTCACAAAACGCACGATTGTTTTCCGACGATTTTCCCGAACCATGCTAAAATTTGCCGAGTTAGCACTGCAAAATTTAATATAGAATTGCCTTTTTCCATTCACGACTTAATAAATCGAAAGCCATTTAGTTTATACAGTCAAGAAATTGTGATGTTATAGAATAAAGAAGACATTTCTCCGAGTTCGGTTTAGGTCTGTGCGCTCCCCCAAACTTCAGATATTCGTCGGAATGTTTCGCAGAAATTTACAGAGCCCAGTATGAAGCCCACATGTTGATGTAACTCCGTGGCGCACCAATAAGGCAGACGGAAAATACTGTGTGAAGAAAACTGTGAACATCTTGAGCTTACTTTGGCTATCTAGGCGACTTGTTATCTGTACTAACCTAAAAGCATTTAGATAGGCACTTTTCCTGATGCTCTAACTTCTAAAGCGACTAAAAATCCTGAGATAAGCATGGATTTTTTGACAAACGCGATCGTAGCTTTGTGTCAAGCACACTATTGAGCTTTAAAATTGTAAGCAGATATAAATTTAACGGCTCTTGTGCCTGATGAGGATAAAAACTTTAATGGCTCTCTAGTTTTGGATTTTAGAAAATGATGCAGTCAGGTGAAAACGATCTATTCGATTTGGCCTGATGCCCTGATCCGGACCCATGTTTCTATATACCGTATATAGTGAGATATTGATCGATCATAGGCCTAACATACTTAACATTAAAGTAGTGAGAGGCGCATGATAGGTTCCTTTTTGAGAGAGCGCCATTTACATAAACTGGGCAGCCAGAACACGATGACGTCACGAAGCATAATAAGGAGGGGCGCGGGGAACTTCTTAATTTATGCGGAACTGGGCAAGTAAGTAGGCTTCGATGTCAACTAAACACGAAATTCATCTATATTTTCCACCAAAAAAAAGGCGGCCAAAAAGACCATAAGGGCCATAAGGGCCATAAGGGCCATAAGGGCCACTTTTCAGTTCTGTGTTTTCTCCTGGAGCTCTTGTGGTCTCTCGTGGGTCTCGCGTTGATCACGGTCTACTTGACAGATTAGGAAACTATTGCTGATTTTCAAAATAAAAGCGCGCTCGAGCTCCATCTAGCCAAGTCATTCACTGCATTTCGCTTGCTAGAAGAAAAAATTCTCGAGTTTTCGTTTATTCGAAACGTTACAAGTCGTGTGAAAAAGGCTTTTTTTGAATGTGAACGATCTGCAGACTGCTTTGAACGCTTGTTGAACTATTCGAGAATGTTGATCGAAATAAAACCATACACCGTGACGAAAGATTAGCGCGTATTTTATATAGCACTAGTCTGAGTTTTCTATTTGTATTTTTCTACCAAACCATTTGCCCTGTTTTGTCAATAGGACCTTCAGACTCTTTTCTGCAATACCGAGCGGTAACCGTCAACAGTTCAAGCTAGTTCGCTTTTTCGCTCTTAGACTCGTACTACACGAAACAAAAAAGCCTCGAGCTAACTATATTTTATTATTCAATTAATACAGCTACCACGAAAAATCTGTTTGTTTAAATACAATAGAGTTTTCCATTACTTCTTTGTTATTGCAAAAGAATCTCCCTGGGGTCATTAACGCCTAAAATTACGCAAGTGAAAAAGACCGAGAAAATGAACGAACTAATGTTTTTCAAAGACTTTTATTGCAGTCAACTAATCTTTAACTATTTACAGCTCTCAGAGCTCTAACTTGTCAAGTGATCATCACAAAGTCTTACAGTTTTGTTCTTACCTTCCGGTAATGATCCGGTACACTGAACCGTACTTTGTATTCAGAGCCTTATCGATAATTCTGTTTACACTGGCTGCAAAGTCATTAGTCATCTGTTTAAATGTAACTTCGAGGTAGCATAGATAGTCTTACATCCTATAGTAAGCTCCTAATTCATCAGTTCCATAGCCCCTTTCCAGTCGAAACCCTCAGCGTCATCAAATTGTTGTTTTGTGTCCATTATTTCTCTGATGATGTGGTCTTTCTTGAAATCGTGCATCCATGTTAAATATTCTAACAAAACTTTCCTGAACTCTTTTCTGTATACAGACAGCATGGCATTTTGTGTTTTTATGACCGCTATTTCTTGTGAGTCTCCGCTGCTTTCGTATTCTTAAACTGGGACTGTGAATCCAATTGTGTTTAGTTTTCACACTAAGACGGATTATCCGTGCTGGACGGATTAACCCGTCTTAGACGGATTATCCGTCTCTAGTGTGAAAACGTCCAATGATAAAATATAGCTAGCTCGAGTTTTTTTTGTTTCGTGCAGTACGAGTCTAAGAGCGAAAAACCGAACTACCTTGAACTAGCTGTTGACGGTTACCGCTCGGTATTGCAGAAAAGAGTCTGAAGGCCCTATTGACAAAACAGGGCAAATGGTTTGGTAGAAAAATACAAATAGAAAACTCAGACTAGTACTGTATAAAATACGCGCTAATCTTTCGTCACGGTGTATGGTTTCATTTCGATCAACATTCTCGAATAGTTCAACAAGCGTTCAAAGCAGTCTGCAGATCGTTCACATTCAAAAAAGCCTTTTTCACGCGACTTGTAACGTTTCGAATAAACCAAAGCTCGAGAATTTTTTTTCTAGCAAGTGAATTGCAATGCGTAACTTGGCTGGATGGAGCTCGAGCGCGCTTTTATTTTGAAAATCAGCGATAGTTTCCTAATCTGTCAAGTAGACCGTGATCAACGCGAGACCCACGAGAGACCACAAGAACTCCAGGAGAAAACACAGAACTGAAAAGTGGCCCTTATGGCCCTTATGGCCCTTATGGCCTTTTTGGCGGCCTTTTTGGCTGCCTTTTTTGGTGGAAAATATAGATAAATTTCGTGTTTACTTGATATCGAAGCTTACTTACTTGCTCAGACATGTTCGGCATAAATTAAGAAGTTTCCCGCGCGCCCCTCCTAATCATGCATCGTGACGTCATGGTGTTCTGGCTGCCCAGTTTATGTAAATGGTCTCCACTTTATGTAAATTGCTCTCTCTCTCTTAATTTTTGTGGTCAAAATGGACGCTATTAATCGTTTTCAACCCGGGTTTTCAATCTGCACGAAAAAAAAACAGCGGTCGAGGATCATTATAATCAAATACGTGGATCAAAAACCGACCGGCTGAAATGAAGACTGCATCCATCACTTAAAATAGAAGTGCCAAGAGAGCAACAGGAGAACCAAATTCAATTCGGAAAAGGACGTTGTTAACGGTCTTGTGTGGTTGTCATATCATGTAATGGCTTCAGTTTGCTTTCCACTATTCACTAGTCATGCTTCTGAGTTTGCAACAGGGGCAGGTAGGAGAGAGGTTTTTGTATACGCAAATATTATGTTCACTCCATACTTTTCTTTGTAAACCCGATCGCCATGTTTATTTAAGAAATGGGAGTAAATCGCTTTCGTTGCCCGGGCGCTGCGTCCACGATTTCTGGCCATGGCAATTTACACATATCAGCCTGACATGTCAGTTAGCCAGAAACGATGTTAACTGCAATCAGAATCTATCAACTGCAAAACTTCTTGCTTGTACTTAATATATTCGGTATCAAAAGACTCAAAAAAGTTTCTTTTGCGGAAAGACGAGCCGCCAACTTGGGTTTGGATACTATAACCCATAATGCAATGTTCTGGGGAAGGCGCGCGAGTGAAGAACTTTTTGTGGGTATTCAGACAGACAGACAGACAGACAGACAGACCCCTTATTTGAGCACAATTAAAATTAAAGTTCAGTAGCTTATGAGGTCGAGCAAAAACGAAATAAACTCTGGTGGCATCTTTTGTAAAGAGTTCATCCCTCTGATTGATCATGAAAGCAATACTCAGAAATTACACTCGAAGATACTCACGGATCGTGGAGCGATCTATATTTACCTATCTCTTTATAGGTGGAACGATCTGACTTATTTGTGGAGCGACCTGACTTTTTTGTGGAACTGCCAAATACTGTGGAACGATCTGACTTGGATCGATCTGACTTGGATAGATGTGACCTTTCTTGTGTTCTAGTTAGTAATTCTGCTGGCGTCTTTTCGGCTACTTTTTCTTGTGCTTTGGTGAGTGCAATTTCACTTTCAGTTTTATAATTATTCTTAGCTCTGAACCAAACAGAGCACACACCACATTCGAAGACAGGGTTACTTGGTATTCTCACTAAGACGTTTTACAGAGCTGTAATTTGGAAAGCCTCCAAGTCCTGCCGCTTATCAACAGCTAGTTTAACAACTGCACTATCAAAACTGCCTTTTAAAGCTTCATGCACGCACAATCGCAATATTCGTGAGGTCAAGTTGGTAGTTTAGATTTTATGATAAGTGAGATTTATTCATTGATTTTTGAACTAAAACACAATTGGATCTGCACGAGAAAAATGGAATTGGAAGTAATGGCACAAGGATAGCGTTGATAAAACATACAAAATATATCTGCTGATATAAAGGAAGAAACCCTCCTAGTTGCAATTGCACAGTTATTATGTGATGTTATTATGGCAAAAAAACAAATTGCAAACAGGGGACTGGCAAGATACAGTGAACTTAGCAAGCATAACAGACAGTTCAGTGGGGCAATTTGAAAAAGTTATACTACCCTCATGAGCAATGGGAATTTCTGATACACAGATGTTATTATCTGTGAGAAGTTTTTGTGGGCAATAGTTTATTACTGTCGGGCTGACCTTGGGATCAGAAATACGCAAACACAAGGTGAAAATCTCAAGGCACTCCAAGCCAAATTTGACGACAGAGGTGAAGTTGCTGGAAACTGCTCTTGTAAATTTCTGCTCCAAAGTTTAATAAAGATCAACAAGAGGCAATATGCTCTACGTATCGATGGTACTATGGTGCGGTGGAGGGTTGAGGCTCCTGAAGCCAAAGTGAACAGTTTCGTTGAGGCCACTGTAGCATTTGTCCAAAAATTCACTAAGACCACTGACGGGCTTGCGAGCCTCTAAAGCTCTTCTTAATCACATCAGATTACAAGTTTCAACCGTGGGCGTGGAATCCACCGCGAGAATATCCTGCTCTTGAAGACAAACTCTTCATGTTACGCAAATAACAGTGGAGAAACATATAACTCGCATTGGAAGAAGCATCCCACAAAGAGCGAGCCAAAAAAAGAAAAAAAAAACTAGTTAGACCTTAAAAACTGAAATCCAATCCGAGCAATAAAATTTTGCCCACTCACAAAAATTTTTGGACCTGTTCAACAACAACAACAACAACAACTTGGACACTTGTGTGATGAGCTGTCATATCGCAAGGTCGTACAACAGCTCTCATGAAAAGGTTATGTTTATTTACAGCAGATCTAATCATCGCAAAAATCTCTAAGGACACCGCGATCTTGCAAGCCTCTGATATGATCTAAAGCTTTTGATAACAGCAGATTACTCGTTAGACAGACAAAAAATTGGGGGCCTGTTTTTGTTTTTGTTTTTGTTTTTTTTTTAATCAACGAATTGGGTTATCGATTGGTCATTTCATTTGTGTATTTGTGTGGCTTACTAGCCACATTAAAAGTTGGCATCCCAGAAGTTTGCAGTTTGCGAGAACATATGTCGCATATAAGCTAATTCGCATAATTATTTGCTGGCCTATTTGAGATAAGGCAGAAGTGTTTTGTAATTTTTGCCTCGCGTGTCCACGTGACCAAAGTCACAAAAAACTGACGATAAATTGACAGCGTTTGGTGTTATTGATTTTGGAAATACGAGTTTCAACCATGCTGTACAGATTCAAGACACTTTATTTATCTACTTATTTGTTTATTTATTTATTTATTTATTTATTTATTTTATTATGGGGATTGGGATGCAGACCTTGGAGAATCAAGCATTTATAGATATAGAAAGGTTGAGTCACGCAGAAAAATGTCAGACGACAATGAGTGGTTAAAAACAGTGCTCTCTAAAGCGCATTTTCTGTGAATAAGTAAACAGTTCTAACTCACAAAAATTAATTATTGGTCGAATTAGTCGAGGCTAATGAGAAGAAGCTTATGGGCCTCACAACGAATTCTTCTGTTCCTTTCACTCACAAAGATACAGTTCTCAGCATTTCCTCTCGCAAATTGTCTGAAGAAGAACTTGACATTTTGATCTTTGGTCTTACGTTTTCCATAAAACCACCACATCTGAACAAAAGTCACGTTTTCACAACATTTGAACTTCTTCACCAAGATATTAAAAGACATCTCTTGGATAAGAGCAAAGCCAATGAAGGAAGAGGTGAAATGCAGCATTTGGCACTTAGACTACGATGTAGTCTCTCTTTCGCTTAGTCCGTCGTGCGTGACGCGAACAAAACTGCGAGAAAAAAATAGTCGCGCGAAATCCTGGGTGTGAGGAGCGCGCGAAAGGAAGGACTGGTGCATACCAGGTTATGTGGTTTACCTACATTACATAAAGTCAAAGATTCTAGATCAATTAAATATTGTTCCTCCTTTAATTTAGACCTATTGTCTCCTCCATGGGCACTTATAACTACAACTTAGCAAAGTATCTTTTGTTGTTTACTTAAGCCCCACATCTCGTCAGAGTTTTGTGCTACAGATACTTTCATTTTTGTTAGGGAAATTCGAGGTGTTGATTTCAGTGAAATGCTTTTGGTCTAATATGATGTTACTATAGTTTTTTACAATATTTCTTTCACTGAAACCATTGATTTAACTGTCAACGCTATTTTTGAATGTAACGCTGGGTTAGACCTCAAACTCAACAAAATTCAACTGAAGGAATTTTTTAATTTTGTTACTAGCCACAATCATTTTTAACTTGGAAAATACTACTTTCCAAAGTGTAGTGATGGAGCAATTTCACTCCATCACTCTTTCACTCCTTCACTCCTTCACTCCTGCACTCCTTCACCCCTTCACCCCTTCACTCCTCCGCTCCTCCGCTCCTCCGCTTCTTCACTTCTTGCTAGACATTTGGAACCCCGGGTGAAACTCCCATATGAAAAGTTCAGGGATGCTTGTCGGAAAATTTTGAATTTAACTCCTAAAGGAGACTAATGTGGGAGTTGCTGAAGCCTAATTAGACCCCTAAAAGATACCACTTAAAACGGAATAGGTTCGACTACTAGGTCTCGCAACTGCTCAAGAAACGATCAGGAGCACATGCACTGGCATACCCGACTCGCGTACTCGGGAGATCCAGCGGAAATCAAGCCTAAAATTTAAAAAAAATTAAATGAGAGCGTTGCTTTTATTATTATTTGTTCGAGTGCACCCTAAAGGATACTTTAACAACTAAAAATGGTGACGTTTCGTCATCAACAACCTAAGTGAGACCAGAATCCTTGATTTGTACCCGAGACGATGAGGCTCCCCGAAGTTTTCATTTAGGGGTCCCACCCCCGCCCCCCGGGTTTCGAACATCCGCCGTCTAAGGCCGTTTTACAGTCGTTTGCATCGTGTTAATTGTTACTTGCTTTGGTGATCGGACAAGAAGCGGTACTTTCTTTATAATTGTCTCAGTCTCTCAGACGAGGATAACCGATAACTTCATGATCACGAGTGTTTTCAACGGGGTCGCATTTTCTCGTGTATTCTCTCACCATTGCGTTTTGCACTATTTCTTAACAATGCCAGTGGGCTCTAACTTTAACTTAACCTACGGATTAAAACCAGTGTCAGTCAGTGGCATCAGATTTTCAGCTAAAGACAGTATCATTTAGCTGATTCCCCCTTTAAATGTTATTTTATTGAAATTATCTTTCTCATTGCTATTAATAGATTTCATGAAACCCCCCATTTCTTGACACACGTGTGTATATTTAGTGCTTTTAATAGTCATGAAAGTGACATTTCCAACTATGATGTACTTACAGTATAATGAAGCTCGCCATGGTGCAATCTCTTGATCCGGATCTTTTGGTAGTCTGAATCCCTTAGCAAATGTTTTCACAGGCGTCCAATAAAGCATAACAGGTGGCGTGAAGAGAGACCGAAGGGTCGAGCCAACCTAGGGGGGTCGAGAGGAATGTCGCCCCGGAAAAGTTTGAAATTGTAGTTTACCAAAGATGCGATTTCAAGCATTTTGGGGGGTAAACGGTTACCGAAAATGAGTTGTTTATGATCATAGAATTAGACGTAGCAAGTAGCGCAGTTTCACCTTTTCAAATACGGTTTTCTACTTGAATCATCTCAGTCTGTAAATCTTAATTTATTGTTATATGTGTACAAATTTTAATAACCGGAACAAGCGGCTACATTCGCTTTTACATCCGGTGGAATTCCACCGTTGAAATGAGAACCCTGTGACTGATGTCAGTTGACATACCAGCAATCTAACCAAGTGCTTGGAAACTGCAAAGTTACTATTTAAGGTGCCAAATAGCCGTCCACCAACTGTGTATGGATATGTGACATTCAGTGGTCCCCCCTTTTGGGCTCTCAGTGATGACTGATCCCCCTTTCTGTTATCCTCCCACTCCCCCCTTCCAGGCGATAAATAATGACCGGTCCCAAACCAGACGCTGAAAGCCATGTATCTCCCAACAAGTGTTACTATTAGAGCTTTTCCGCACAACAACCTTACAAATGCAGATGTGCCCATCATGACATTAGACTTGTAAATTTCCCGCCCGTTCGATTATAAGGGCCTGTTACTTCATGTCAAAACTTTCAGGGAGCTGACCTAAACTTATGGCGCATGGTGCAGCAGTAGCAGACTAAAAGTAGAAATTCTCGAACACAAAAATGGTTTTCAGTGTTTTTTATTTTTTGCTTACATTCTTATGTTATTAATCTAATCTAATTCATCCCTTCCTTGAAATGGTGATTATGAAAAAAGTGTCAGAGTAAACTTGACTGTTTGATTTTTGAAATGTTTTTTATCTGTAAACTTAACCAAAACTGAACAAACAGAGTGACCTGATCCGTGCGAAGCTATTTACTTAATTATTTCACTTTTTATGTCGTTTCTATCATCTTAGCATTTTCTTTATCACTCATGCCGCAATTTTCTTGTATTGTTTCTATGTAAATACTTTAGAGTTTTAGTCAGTATCTCATTAGCATTCTTATAATCGATTGTATATATTTAAGCACATACAAGAATTTTACTTTTCAACTTGAAAGTGACATTCGAACGGTTGAAACGTCGTTGTTTTCTTGACGTTAACTTTTGTGTGGAATACATTCTAATGCTCTTACAATTCATCAAGATTGCTAAGCAGTTTCTTCACCACTTCATTGATGATTGTCATACTAGAATTTGCCTGTTAACACATTTCTTAATGCGCCGTCTGCGCTTCCACTTTTTGCTTCACTCAGTTTCCTTTTAAAATTTATCTACTTTCATAACGTATTTGCCAATACAGTAAGCTGAATAAAATATGCAGCAATTAATCACGCCAATGTACTCAGTCTTGCCTGGGCGTGCGCCTCTTTCTTGAAAGAGACGCAGTAAGCCATCTCATTTACATGCCCAAGGTCCTGAAACAAAATGTATATATTTGTATTTGTAAGGTTCTTTGTGTGGAAAAGTTCTATTGTATTGTGTTGCACTGGAGACAAACAGAATCTCTGAGATCCTTAACTGTCATGTTCATGTTTCGTACGTTTAATACCTTTCTTCTCAAGAAAAGTTAATATATATAGTCTGTGCTTGACTTCTACATGTACTCTCTCCTGTGACCAATTTCTTTTTATTTTGTGCTTTGCTGTTGTTGGTTTTTTATGCTGTCCTTTTTAATTTTTCTATTGTACTTTTTCCTTTTTTGCAGAAATAAAAATGTCTGACGTATTTCCTCTGGGAGACTCACCCAGAGAGTTAAACAACGACTATATCTTGCATATATTGGAATACCCTCGAGGGCCAAAACGATTTGGAGTCTGTATACAACATAAATATGAGGATGCATCAACTTCATTTAAGGTAGATGTAAAAAAAACTTTGGACATGTTACAGTGCTAGCGTGATTTGGCACAAAATACTTTGATTCATGTAGCCATTACACTATAAGTTCATTTTATCCTTTATTTACAATTAACTACCCAGTAGGATATGATGATAACTTGTGCAAACATGGTATGGAATAGTTAGTTTATATGGGGAAAGTGGAAACCTAGAACAAACAATGTCTTTTTGTAGAAAACGTTTAACTATTGAGTCAATACTTTAGACAATGTAGTATTAATGAATTGCTTTCTTTTCCTGTAAATAGTTCTTAGTCTGTGATAGCTTTATTTTTCACCATATAAATAAACAAACTAAACCATATAGCTAAGCGTATGTTCCACGTTAAATAAAGTACTGCATTGTGTAATGTAAAATGAGATGTTAAAAATTAATTGATACTTATTACTATATCTCTCAGTACTATACACGCTGTGATTGGTAAATTTATCGGGCAGTATACGTAATTTTGTTGCCCGAAGTGTTTTTTTTTGCTCTATTTTTCTTTCTTATCACCGAGTGTTCTTAAATTTCATGACAAGTAAAAGTCGTAAACGTTCATTTACTTTAAATTGTCTATTAATTAGCTCTTATTAACCGAGCAGGAGGTCTGTATGGGAGAATCTTGACTGTGGTCGTGAGTACAGACCGAATGCAGTGAGGTCTGTACACATGACCAAGGTCAAGATTCTCCCATACAGACCAACTAAGCTCGGTTAATAAGATGTTTATTATATGACAAAAAAGAACAATTTAATTTGTTTAATGTAAACGGTTTGTACTAACTGACACTTTGCTTTTGAACGGCGATGAGCTGAATTTAACTCTGCCAATGTTTGCTCGTCCTCTTTACTTTTTTTTTCACATCAGGCTTTCTGGCACTTCCATGAATAAATATTGTTAGATGAAAATGGTCAATGATTTCGCATTTTAGTTTGCAACTTTTTCAATGTAAGCGGTCTAGATGCGGGTCTAGATGGGAAAATCGAGACCGCGGTGAAAATCGATTTCAGCCAATCAAATTCGTGAATTCATTAGTTCCCAGTCCTTGTGTGACACAGCCATATAATAAATATATTTTATTGCCCACAGCAAGACCATTTTATGTCAGTAGTGATTATGAGTGTGGGAGGCGCGGTGGCCTCATGGTTAGTGCGCTCGTCCCCGGATCGAGCGGTCCGGGTTCGAGCCCTGGCCGGGGACATTGTGTTGTGTTCTTGGGCAAGACACT
>Ga0126338_10002920_pt1 | contig 11903 bp, 3 predicted proteins | sample OrbCmetagenome_2_FD_92529 | JGI IMG/M metagenome (GOLD analysis project Ga0126338, IMG submission 92529) | Coral microbial communities from Petempiche,Puerto Morelos, Mexico - Orbicella C C metagenome | ecosystem: Host-associated > Invertebrates > Cnidaria > Coral | place: Petempiche,Puerto... | reverse complement strand
TGTAATTTGCACTGGTGTTACACTTTTTGCACTGATGTTACACTTTTTGCACTGGTGTTACACTTGAACTGCACTGCTCTTAGCCAATCAGAATCGAGTAATTTTTTCATGTGTATTATTATCCATTGAACAACAATTTCATTAAAAACAAGAAATAAAAAATGTGCAGAGATGGTTAAGCACATTCAGAGGGTTTACAACGAAATTCAAAGCATATACATTTTTAAACCAGATAGAAGCTCCTTTATATGATGATGAACTTTTACTATTTCACATACGGCGACAACAGAAGGAAAGAAAATTACAAACAAAGAATTTTGCGTTTCCCAAAAGGGTCTAGAAATGGAAGACTAAAACGAACTGAAAGTCAAAATCAAGTCATCTTATGTTTTGATCTCCATTGTCTGGCGTTTGAAATGAAAGTTTCCTTTTCTGCTGTTTATTCCTTGATCTTTTGAACAGTGGGGAATCTCTAAAACATTTATCCAATTTGCACCCTTTCAAGCAATTTAAGCAAAGGGCATTTGAAGATATATCTTTCCCTTAGCGTACACTAGGTAATCACTCATCACTTCTGACCTAAGAGCACAACCTTGAATACTATAAAATTCTTAGAAATAGTTCTTCTGAACTGGTGATCAGTAATGAAATGCACAATCCCTCTTTTTAAAGCTTATATACATGTAACACTCCGTTTGACCTAGAGCATTGCACTTGGTTACAAAACAGCGAAATCTCCGAGTGATTAACAAATCAACTCTGTTCGATCTCGCCTGGCGCGTGCTTCATTTGGATGTAACAAATTATCAAAATACGAGAACAAATGATTATTTAACTGTAGACCGCTAGGAAAACAAAAGAATCTGTTGTTTTCTTCATGGAATACAAAATGAATCACATCACAACAAGTTACATCATCACAAAATGGTTTTTAAAGGAACTTCGTGCAGGACGACACGTTCAAACAGAAATTTCAATCTGGTGCGGTACAAAAATCATGATGTGCATTCATGGAATTCAAGCCCATTATTCACTACAGGTAAATGAAGCACAGAAACATATTTTGTTTAAAAGAACATCAACAAGAATTCGCTCGCTCAATTAGCCTTTGCGGCCCGTATAAATCAGTGTACATTTTTCCTACACACTTTGTTAGTGAGGCATTTCCTGTTGTTAGCGCATCTTAGAATTTGCATGGAAGTCAATCATCTACAACTATCCTCAGGAAGAAATGAAAAATTATATAATAGTTATGTTGTAGTTGGACTGCATTTTACATCAGTATTTAATTAGTAACATGAATAGGTGTGCGAGACTACTCATTTTCACCTCACCCAGTGCATGCCTCGTATGGTTCTCCTTCACGTAGGATTAGATTCAGTTCAGTGGCGGTATTAGGCGCGCATGGAAAGGCCATCGTTTATCCACCGTGTCTAGAGCTGTCAAGGCAAACGTACTACCTATTAATAAGTAGCAACGGAGTGAAAGTCATTTGAAGACAACGTTTTAGCTCAAACAATTCAGTAAATTCGTAAAGGTAATTGAGACCATGTTCAACTACCTCAACTGCAGTTCAATTGCACTGAATCCCGGCAAGAAATTTTGATATTGTATCGCTGAGATTTGCCCGGTACACTTATTCTTTGCTTAAATTGTTACGGCTAGCAAAAGTTCGAGAGCAGATTTCAAAAACTGGATACCTATGCAATCGACCTCTGAATAGGACTGTGCTCCTCACCAAGATAAACAAGAATGCATTGTTAATAATCAAACACTTGCGACGATTTAGTTCGCCTGTAAACAGAAAGAATTCCTTTGCAGACCTACCTGTTCAAAAGTTTTCAAGATATCTAATTGCATTGCCAAAAGGTGGTACGTAATCCACTTTTACCAAAAAACTGCCAATGGCCGCACTGCTTCTCATCAATTGGGAGAGACCTTTAGGTCGACAATTTAAACAGAATGAAACTTGACATCAAAAAATATGTTCTTCGACAATATTTCAGCTTAAAATGTGACACTGGGGCTTTCTCTGATCTCAATATGGTGTATCTGCAATTCATGCGTCAGGTAAATGATTGTATTTCATGGTTCCTAATGGGGATGAGTTGATTAACAACGGGGACAAATTAAGTTCCAAGTATCTGATTTGGAGATCACGAGAATCTTCTTTTTCACATTTTTGATAATATTTGTCTTCATTCCCGAAGAAAGTTCACGGTTACATTTGTTTTCGGCAGTCTTTTTAGTAGAACGTTTTTTTTAAGCAGAACTTTTGTTATAAAAAAAAATAAAGCTTTGGGGAACGCCCGAAACAATAATGAACATCAAGGCGCTGCCTTCAAACTGAAAAGAAGACTCCAAGCCTTTTGCTTTATTTCTCGACGCAATAGAATGTATCGTAAATTCACGTTCGATACATTTAATACAACTTTAAATATTTAAGTGGACTCACCAAATCATCAAAAATTGGCTTGCGTGCTTTGTGTCAATCTCTCGACACGTCGTCGGTGCACATCTCTACGCATTCTCCATTCCAGTCGAACTTATCTCGACAGCTTGCGTGGGCGGCTGTTCGTGCAAATATGCTGAAAAGGTACTCTAAGGGATACAAAAACTCCAACACGGCGAATTTTTCCGTTTATCACTGCACTTAAAATACAATTCATTCCAGTTTTAGCTGATTTTTTTTGTGCATCAGGTGACAAGCCAGAATTCGTCAAGATCAATAGATGATAATGAAAGGTAAGGTGATATTACTCGTAATGCCTTCACGTAGGTGAAACAACTTGTTTGTTTCTTTCTAGCTGATTTCATGGGTTCTATTGGACGATTGAAGCTAAAAAAAGACTATCAGAGAAAAACAGTGTTAAATGACTGTCACCTTGAGGGCAAACACACTTAGGCTGTAAGTGGCGGCATGAGGAGATAGTTAACTACTATTGAATATAAGTGATTACGTGAGATAAATCAAGTGGAAATGAAGATGCACGCAATTTGGTAGTAGATCATGAAACGATTAACCAAGGGGAGAAAATAGTAAGCAAAGAAGAGCGCTAGAAATCAAATAAGCGAGCAAGTAAGCACATAAACAGATAAACTCAAGCAATTGAATAAACAAAAATGTGGAGTAGTGAACACAACAGCGCCTTTTTTCCAGGTAAGAAGACTCTCCACAGTTATTGGAGGGTTGGTTTGTCGCTTTGAAATAACATACAGCTCAAAGATTGATTCCATTTATATAATAAACCTAATAAAATACAGGAAAAAAAAATCTCGATTCTGATTGGCTGAAGGCAGTGCAGTTCAAGTGTAACTGCAGCGCAAAAAGTGTACCACCAGTGAAAAAAGTGTAACACCAGTGCAAATTACACATCGTAATTCTGGATTATGATTGGCTGAAAGACAATAGGAAATTTTCTAAGCCAATGATATCACGTAAAATGATGACTAAAATTTTGTGCCAAGACTTTGAAAAAAGTTTTCTCGAATGAGAAAAAAATGGCTTCAAGGAAGATCTTCCGGCACTTTCTCCGCGCGAATTTTTACATGTTTATATTATTAATAAGTAATCATACGGTTTTTCTCGTTCAATTTCTAATTAATTTGCACTTGTGAAATTTTCGAAAAGCTCAGTCGTGCAAATTAATTCCAAACTGAACTCGAAACCGTATGATTACCTATACAATTAGTCTGAGTATCATAGCGAGAATATTTCGAGCATTATTAACGCAAGCACCTTACTTGTAAGGATATGTCGCTTAACAACAACTTGGCCAAAATTCGCGGGCTCAGAAAATTTGCGGAGACGAGTGTCACACAAATTGGCAAAGCACCTCTAATACGGCTTTATTGCCTCTCCTTTTCAATCCCATTAAGTGAACGCGTTATTATGAACTGAATGCATCCGACAAAGACTATTCCAGCTCTCTTTCGGCAGGCACCCATATAGCATTCGGGTCGAGTGACAATAAACAGGAATACTGCCTTAAACAAATCTCACTTCAAGACTCTGTTGCAGCTCGAAATGCTTATTACACGTATACTTTAATATAAACTTAATTATAAAACAACTAAAATTAAATAAAAATTATCATATTTAGAAAGGAAGCCACGTCAGCCTCAGCTAGTTTTCATGCGGGTAATCTATCCTGGTCAAATTGAAATTTGGAGATGTTGGTTTTTGTGGAGAGAAAACCGGGGAACCCGGAGAAAAAACCTTAGGAGGAGGGCGAGAACCAACAACAAACTCAATCCACATATGGCACAGGGCTGGAATCGAATCTGGGCTACTGATTAATGGAGGAGGGCGCTTTTACCTCCGCACCATAGTATTTGACTTAGGATCTGGTACAAAAATGATGATTTTCGAACGACTGACGCGAATGCTCCAATGCAAGGGATACCAATGAAGGCGTCAAAATCACCCGTCTGTTCCACGGGTTGTCAATCTAAGCGTTTCCCTAGCTCTTCCCCGAAAACATGCCAATGAAAGCGTGCCCTCGAAGAAAATACCACTGTCATATTGCTAAACTAAGATATATTCTCTACTTAAGCAAAAGGACGGGAATTTGATAACCCTTCGTTATGAATTTTCGCGTTTCTTTTTGGCTCAGATTCGCGCCGATTTCGCGTCGTTTTTTCATAGTGCTGGTTAAGGAGACTTACCTGTTATCTTTCACTGTTTCAAGTCAATCAAAAGCCGGGGATGAGTGCGTTTATTCGTGCACATTTTAGGGCGATGTTTCTTATCGTCCCGGGTAAGTTACTTTTTTGGTGTTAGTTGACAGAGATGAGAGATTTGTATTCTATCTTTCGATATTTCAGGTTAATAAAAGGCCATAATGAATGTGTCTTGCAACGCATTCATGAATCCGACCTGAATTTATGACACAGCTAAAAGAGGATGACATCAGTGTTACCCTACTCCTGGTAACACATAATCAATTGGTCAACGCATCAGTAAGGGCCTCCCAAGGGGGTAGAATGTTCCCTTGATCCTTTGAAAATCTCACGTTTTCCCTCTTGTTCCTATTAACAAATTCCATTGTTCCCTAAATGTTTTGTCAAAGTTCCCTTTAGAAGCAGAGATATCCCTTGTTCCTTTGAAATAAATGATCATGTTCTCTTGTATCCCAAAACCCCTGGGAGGCCCTCATCAGTGAAGGAGGGAAAAACGGGGAATTGTCAAATCGGACAAGGATAGTCAAAAGTATACTAAGAGAGGTAATTTTATTAAACATTTCAAATAATTCCTTCATTCCTACAACTTTATCAGTAAATGCAATGTCTCTCACACCAAAGCCGGTTGAAGGCCAAGGGAATACAAATCAAGGGCAATTGCCAGAAACTGATGATGCACGAAGCCTCGAAACTCACGTACCTTTCCACTGAAAGCTTACAACTGTTTTTATTTCAAAAGCAAAACAACAAAAACTAAGCGAGCTGAGATTTCACTATAAATATACAACATAAAACAAACTCAAAAGCAACATCCTAAACTCTAACAGGAAAGACGACAATTTCGGAAGGGTATCACTAAATACTATTCGCTCAGCGGTGTGATAAAAACTGGTATCACTCGTCGGAACAGGAGTATAAAAATAGCTGCAGTAGTTGATGTTGTCGTTGTTCTTATTCCAAGAGGTGAGATCTCTTCTTGCGTCCGTGACAGCATTGGGGTGCACAAGCCTTGATACAAGTGTGGACGCAAACCGGTGGGCAGGGGGGCATGCCACCAGGAGGAGCCGGGGGTCCGGGCAGTCCAGGATTTCCGGGGGGACCCATAGGGCCGAGATCACCGGGTGGTCCCTGAAGAAAAAAAAAACGCAGATGTTAACACTCAAGGTTACATATTAGCATGACCCAGCAGGCTGTGAATGTAAAATGTAAGTGCGTAACGTGAAACATGAGTAGCATGGTGCTCCCAGAGTTAGGTAAATTAAGGACCAGCTGTGCAATTTGCAAAACATGATTTAGCCTCTCGCAAGTATAATTAGCTGTTGGAACTTCATCCACATCTGCCTAGTGGAGAAGGCTAAGGACTTCATAATCACTAATCATCAAACTTACTTGATGTCCGGAGGGTCCGGGAGGTCCCATGGGGCCGTCACGTCCTGGGGGTCCAGCTGGTGCACCGGGAAGTCCGGGAAGACCGGGTGGGCCGGGAAGTCCGGGAGGTCCTGGCGGTCCCTTCGGGCCGTCGGGTCCGGCGGGGCCTGCCATACCCATGGGACCATCAGGGCCAGGGGGACCGGGTGGAGGAGGTGGTGGTGGGGGTGGTGGTGGTGGAAGAGGTGGAAGAGGTGGTGGTGGTGGAGGCGCACAACATACCGCTGTACATGACGGGGCGCATGATCCGGGACATCCGGGCGGACACGGGTTAGGACTTCTTTTGAATATACCTTTCAAGTTGGCAAAAGAAAACAAATTGTCGTTAGCTTCGCAGGCTTCGCTCACAATTTGGCGTAGCGAAAGTTTTCCCTAGAGGGAAATATTCACCCTCACCAACCACAGTCAATAAACCTTCTGTTTAAAAAGTCAGAACTTTTTTTCTTATCAGTAAGTTTCTCCATCTCTTTTCGTGCTTAGATGCACATTAGAAAATGACTGTAAGATAACAAGGCCAAACGTTCTTATAAACCCGCGTTAAATTTTCGAGAGGTTAACATCTGATTTCTCCTTTCAAAACGACAGGTCAACAGGTCATAAAAATAAAGACACTTATCAACTATAAGTGAACCTGTCTCGACAAAATTTTTATCAAATTGTCTGAGTTAATACTAGAAGGAGTGTCTGATCTTCAGAAATGACTCTAGTTTTCGAGCTTGCAATTGAAATGGTCTGTGCTTTTCTTTGGCGAGAACAGATCATAGCTATCAATAAGTGGTAGTCTAGCGGCTTTAAGGCAAGTATTTGTCATAAAATGTCACAATCCTCGTATATCTAATTTCACTTGTCATGCAACTGAGCTTCTCCTTAAAATTGAGACGCTTTTGCCAAATACAATGAAAAGTAGAAATCTACCCGCATCAGCTGATAGATGGAGCATTTCTTAATATGGCATGAATTCTTAATAACCTGAAACAGGTCTATTTTGAAATGGCGGAGGGAATAACGTAAATAAATTCTGATTTTCGAATTACAGAAATTTGCGATCAAGTGCCGATTTTTAAGATAGAGAAACTTAGCTATAGAAATTATCAGTAGTTGTTTCTGGTGTTAGAAACTGCTAAGAAATTTGGGATTTTTGAATAGTGCGTTTGCCCATACTCAGAAGCTTTAAAAACCAGATTTCAATAACACTCAAGAAGAACTAAATTTGGATTATATGACAAAATAATTATTTCCTCAGATTTGGATTATACGACCAAAACATTATTTTCTTAAGTTCTTTTTAAAATCTAAAATTCATTAAACTATACACAACTGGACGAATTACAACTTTTGTGGGTTTTAACATCCGCCTTCTGCGATAAATATTTGATTTGTCCATGGATTGCAACTGACTTGAACCACGACATTAACTAAACCTGGCAGTTATTTTCAGTTATTTGACGCCTTTCTTTCTGTCCCTCGTTGTAAACTCATAAGAAGAACAGTATTCGTCTGATTTTCTTTCGTTGTTTTACGATCAAACATTGTGCTAAAATGGCAACTGAATTTTTTGAACTGTTTTAAAAAAGAAAACTGAAAAATGACTGAAGTTCATTTTCATAGTATTAAAATGCTGTTATCCAAGTTAAGTATTTTACTCCAAGTAAGTATATCCACTCAAGTCGAACAATTCTTGAGAAGGGTGCCATTCTGTTCTAAATGAATTTTGTCACCTCTTAAACAATATTTAATTTGAGAGCAGCTCACTAAACTTTCTTGCTGATCAATAAAGCTCATATTATAAAATAATATAGCACTGACATTACAATTATAAATCTCAGGATAAGGAAAATATCAACTTACTTCCTCGATGTGTCGCCTTGGCAGACACTGAGACGATGACAAATAATAGTGAACAGAAGACCAGCCTAAAATCCATGGCTAAGCCTAGGAAAAAAAAGTTAGGTAAATAAGTTTTGATATTTTGGTTGGTCAGTCGATACGACAAGTTATCTCTTGAGCCAGAACTAGAAAGGCAAACATATTCGAATATAGAAAAGTTATCCCTCACCTTTACAGTGCAAACTTTTCCGCTATATGCAGCTACTATTGTTCGCCAAGGAGTTTTATGAGAGCCGACCGGTAAATAATTTATGGCATCTCTTTTGTTCAATACGGGGACCGTGGCAGCCATTGTGTTCACGCTTGGCTTCATAGGAATCTTGCCTAGGTGCATGTTGCTTATACAAATCTACCGGTAAATAACAGCGCTATTTACTAGTGTTAAAACCCGTGTTATCCAAACTTTAAAACAAATATCTAACAGGTGTCTAACTGTTTGGAGCCAAGAGAGCCTGAATAAACTTAGTATATTTCGAACACTGCTAGCCAAGACCCGAGTACTCTTGATTGAATACGTCCATGTCCGAGACCTGACATGACATAAGAGCATTATCGACCGCTTTGGGGGCTTTGGTTTGCTTCAATATCTTAAATAAAAAGTTTATTTTTGTTTAAAGGGGCTGGTACTATGGAGATATCTGTTGGATAATAGGTTTAAAAATGATGAAATGCATAAACGATGAGTGATATTACCGGTGTTCTAGTGTGCAGTGGTCCGTGGTGCGGAATTCAAGTGGTTTATTTCAATAAAGTTTGACTTGCCTTAAAAATTACAAACGATACCAGACAGCCGCTTAAGGAAGCATAGAAAAATTACAATGAAGTCCTTAATACAGCTTTCCCTCGGTTATCGGCTGTGAATAGCTAAAAAGCGCAGTTTTTACTGATTTGCATGTTGATCTTTAATTTTGCCACTTTTGCAAGCAATGAACCAATTATTCCTTCCCAAAATATTGTTTATATTTGCTGTCATTTCCTTGACAAAATGACAGCTGGAGTTGGAAACAAAGTTACAGACACAAGTGAGATTTTAGAAGAGAGTAATGGCAGTAAAGGATAGCAGAAGACCCTTACGAGATTCCTCTCTTTCTCACTACAATCAAGGGATCAATTGATCCACAGCTCAGGGAAATCTGGCACAATCAACGTTGTTTGACTAAACACCAGTTAACAGGTGACCCGAGCAAACAATTTGACACATAGTAAGGGCTGTTTGTGTTGCTTTCATTTGAACACAGATAGTCAAGTATGTAAAGCTCCAAAACGTTCGACACCGCAACGAAAACGACAAAGTCTAACAAGAAGAGACAAGAAGCGTGTAAAATCACCTCTGTGAAAGCTGCGGCATTTCACGGCTACGTGAGCAGAAGGAATTTGGATGAAAGAAAACAACTATGCTTGGCCTGGTCCGCCTTTCAGGTTCAACAGTTCGTAAGTGAAGCGTTGGAAATCCAAACTCATGAAGTAGGAGAGTCAAGAGACCATTTCTAAACTGAAGATTTTTCCCGCGATGCGTCATTCAATGGTCGTGAGCGCCGGTCAAACACAATGGATCTGGCAGAGTGGAACGGAAATGTGTAATGGTAAGAAATCTGTGGAAAGAATTGTACAGTGAAAAATGTCTCGCGCTTGTGGACTTCTGCTTATTTTTACGCAGAGGCTTTGCGCGGTTATACACTGTCTGTCTCGGCGAGTGTGTCGCTCTGGCGACAACTGTTTAAAACTGTAGACGGTAGTTTTGTTGCTTGACGGAAAAATTTCTTGTATTGTTGAGGTGGAAACCCACTGAGACCCTCTTGTGAAGCCGAGGTTGAAAGTAAAAATTACACTTTTTTGCCCTTGGCAATATAGCTCACTGGCACAATTCTTGGACAGTTGACATTAAACGTACTCTCATTAGAATTTGTCTCTATTTTTAAGCTCATAGAGACCCTCCTTTGATAATTGGCGTAGAGAACTGTATTCAATTGTCACTGAGTGAGAGGTTCAGCTATCAACCATTTTTTGACCTTCCATTGACAGTTGACAGTAAAATAAGCGCCACTGAGTGAATAACTGACCCGTCTCTACCACCGCAGCTCGCGTCGGTCGAAACTCTCCCGATTAGCCTAATTCAGTCGGGAGTTTAAAGTTAAAGCAGGATCCAAAAAGCCCTTGCAATCAGTCGTAGCCAGACAGGGAACGTACGCTAGTTACGCTATTAATCATAAAAATTACAATTTCCTTGATTGTGATTGGTTTAAAAAACCTCCTATTTTCCACTAATTCACTTGCTAAGTTGTTATCGGACAGTTCAATAAGCCAATCACATTCAAAGTTGTAGTTTAAATCAACCAATCACATTCAAAGTTGTAGTTTAAATCAACCAATCACATTCAAAGTCGTAGTTCAATTCAACCAAACTCATTTTCAGAGCGGCATTAAACACTTTACGCCTCCTTGGTCAGTCTTTTAATTCTTCTTTCCTCGTAAACTGTAATTTTTATGATTAATTGGTAATAAGACTTCGTGTCGTCCAATTCGGTGTGTAATCATACTGCTGATAAACAAATCGAACTCCCGCTGCGCGGTCGTCCGATTTTGTTATCACTCGTGGATTACAGACCGAATTGGACTCCACTCAGTCCTATTACCATTACTTATTATATGTTAAGTCTGTCCACCTTTACACACAGGTACAAGAGCAAAAGTTGCTGACTTCAGAGCAAACTCGCGCACGTGTAATTCGTAGTTTACTCTCGTTCACAGAGCCTAGCCTTTTTTGTTGAGTGACCAACTCGGAAGTCCATATCGTTCCTTGTCGAAAGCGCGGGCTTTTAGATTTCGTAGAAATAGAGCCAAGACTAGTCACAAGACTCTAACAAACGTAGGGAATATTCTACTTTATAAAATTATATATGAAAAAAGAAACTGCAGCGCAAGACATTCAGCTAAAGGACTTAAAAACTATTGTTTAAAGCAATTTTATACTGTAAAATGTCGCTTATAAAACAAGAGGGCCCTTGACTGTAAGAATGGAAGGAGGAGGGGTCTTGGGCGGAGCGAGGAGGGCTCGGAAAGATTTCGGCACAAAAAAACATACAAAACCTATCTGATTACCGTTTTGTTTTGTTTTGTGTCTTAGTGTATCACTAACCGTAAATTTGCAAAGGAAACGTTCGATAAAATGCTAGTACAAAAGGTAGCTATCATAACTGGATAGCTGTAAAGTGTAAATTTAAAAGTTTATTGTTGAAGCAATAAAAAGCACAATAAAAAAAAAAAACATACATTGTCAAACGTGTGAACATTAATAAGCTCGAGTGAACACCTAGGCTCAGTCTCAAGCCGTGCGTGTTTCGGTGCGCGCACGACCCTCCCACCACAGCACTCACGGCTGGAGACTGAGCCTAGACTAACTAAATACATGTTTCCTTCCCCGTCCCAATCCATTGCTAAATTTAATGCTTTAAATATGGAAATATTGAAATTCTAACATGGCATGGAGAAATCACATCGAGGTCGAGAGATGGGCAGCTAATAGGTCATTTCCGAGTTACCTTGTGCCTCGGTTTCAAAACGAGTCTTCGTGCGAAACCATTCATGAAAATCAAAGTCATTTTCATATGAAAGGTTTTGCACGAGGACTCGTTTTGAAACCGAGGCACAAGGTAACTCGGAAATGGCCTATTACTCTTGTTTTAGTTCCTTAACCCACGGCGGCCATGTTAGCCTGTGTGGAGAAGTCTACTACTTCTTTTGAAGTCTGTAAGCAGGTTAGCACCATGTTAGAATTTTAGTATTTCGAAAATTCAAATTCAAAAATTCAAATAAAAAACTAACTAAATACATACCAACTAGTCATGAATTGTCAAATTCTGCTTTAACGGACGCCGTATCAAGCGACTGGCATTCAGCGATATTCG
>Ga0126338_10002918_pt1 | contig 11907 bp, 11 predicted proteins | sample OrbCmetagenome_2_FD_92529 | JGI IMG/M metagenome (GOLD analysis project Ga0126338, IMG submission 92529) | Coral microbial communities from Petempiche,Puerto Morelos, Mexico - Orbicella C C metagenome | ecosystem: Host-associated > Invertebrates > Cnidaria > Coral | place: Petempiche,Puerto... | reverse complement strand
TATTTTTAAGTTTTAAATCTTTCGTTTTTTTGTAACCGCCACTTCTGAAGATGCGTGCTGTAGCATGCGAAACGTCAAGAAAATTTTAGATTTTTGTTCCAAACCATGCGTAGTTCATGTGTTATGTTTGTTGCCGCTGTTTGCATTTTATTTCTTGTTAAATTGAAATGGCCAAAGAACAAGAGTGTTTAAAATGGGTCTTCATTCTTTGATTTTAGCGTTTTTTCCTCTAAAAACATGGCCCGATGTTTCCTGTCTCTACCAGAAATATTGAGAAGGTTGATGTTTGGGTGTGTAGGTGGTCCATGAGGAGGTCGCACAGGTGCTGAGTCATTAAAAGAATAACTTCTTATCAGCAGCTTGATGGCATACCTTGTGACTAAATCCAATATCGGTATAAACACTTGGATCTTGGCACAGACATGGAGCTTGAGTCATCAGTCAAGGGGTGTCCGGCGGCAGGGCAGCCTGGCAGGTTGAACACAGCATGGCTGAAATCAAATCACTTGTATTTGATTAAGTACTTATCAATGAAGAGCTGACTGCAGACAGATAAAATCTTCAGTCAAACACATTGCTGAGTGCTGCTGCCTGCTGGTACAGCTTGGGAGTTATCATCCATGTGATAATGATGGTTATTTACTCTGAGACAACTGGAGATGACCCCACACATTTATTTTACCAAGATTTCAGCCTGCCCATAAATAAACCTCTCACTTTTGTCCTTTGAACCAAGATCACTGTTTAGATTTTCAGGGTGTTACTAAAACAATAATATATAATCTAATGAGATAAGATATTCGTGTAGACAGGGTCAGTCAGAGATGATCACTTAACGGTGGAATTTTTTTTTTCTGTCCATGGGGTACAAGAACGTTTTGATCATACACAGACCTAGCCGGTATCGTTTTAGTGTTGGCTTGTGACCCCATCACAGGAGAGGTACTGTGGGAGTGCAAAATTCCTGTAACAGCCCCAAGTAAGCTGAAGTAGTCACTTGATCTAACACTTCCAAGCCACAACTCAATCCCGGGCTCCAAGGGTGTGAAAAGTTCGATGGGAAATTATAGCGCTTCACAAGTTTCACGCCTGTACCGTGACCAAGTAAATTTCACCGTAACCGTAAAACAATAAAACAATGACTGGAACTATTACAATAACCAAGTTTTTAGATGTCACCTTTTAATAGTCCCCTGATAACATCGTTTCAAAATGTGGAGTGATTTGAGTTTAACTGACTGTCTCGCCTTATCAAGATCCTTCCAGTCAAGAGGAAATTTGATTACGCACCCTGAAGTGAGAGCTTGTAAGAATGGCACTCTCAAACCTGACAGGAAACGAAAACGCGAACAAATTGACATAGAACATGAACCTTGACTTTTGTAACAATTATGCTAACTCAGAGACATGCAGTTTCACACGGCGTTTGCGAAAGAGATTGAACTCAAGAGCTTTCCAATCAAGCTTATTATAAACAAATTTCTTATGGACAGCGTACTGGTCTGTCCTCCCTCCCCCCCTCTCCCCCCTCCGCCCACCAAAAAAAACCAAAACAAAACAAGAACTTCGGTGATGGAACGTAGTCTACCCTTTAGAAAGCTCTAAATGTCACTGGTGAATATAACTCTACAAATTCACGAACTGTCAATGTTTTTTTCTGTTTCCCAAGACTCTTGACCACTGATTTTTCCCTGGTTGTTTAAATCCCTCGAACTGTCAGTTAAGAGGAATTTAATTACAGGCCATCATTTATTACCTGATGGTAAAGCTCGTTATAGTATATAAGTAATGCGCACAGTAAATTAACTGGACGTTTGCGTTTATCAGTGCATTCCATCTAAAAACGTGTAATTTCACCCTTTTACGAGAACAAGTAGAAAGAAGCGTCTTTCCATTACTGTAACAGCCTACAAAAAGAATGAATTATGAAACGAAGTTTTTCTCATAATATCATCTATCAATCTGGAGAAAGTTCAAAATTGAAACTTTTAAGGTAAGGCAATTAACCCAGATATTACAGTTGCACAGGATTCAATGGAAACCTTACGCGCTTACGTACTTACTTGCTGACTTTGTCTAGACCTTAGACGGTTGGAATTTATGGCTATTTTGATTTATTTATGCTAACTAAATTTTGTCGTAGCTTTGCGTAATCAAAACGTAAGCCAACTTCGTCTTTCAGTTCGGTCTTGACCTGTAGCAAAGCCGCCTAACTCGACCAAAAACCCTTGGAATTTTCTAATCTGTCATTCATCTGCGGACTGATTAAAAGTTCTCTTATCGTGACGCGCTTCAGCGAGGGTATAGCATTTCACTACACGGATACCTTACAGTCTACAAATATTTCTAAAGAAAATTCTTACGACCAAAATATTGAAGGTAGAAATGATAGTGTACATATTGTACTACCTATTACGCGTGAAATACGTTGAAACAGATGAATGCTATATCGTTTCCTTGCTGAAGGATGTTGTTAGCGGCATTCAACGCAGGATTTCCTTCCATTTTACAAAGAACCAATATAAGACATTGTAAATATTAGGCTTCTTTTACAGCCGTCAGCAACTTCAGCTGACCACTTCACGCTTAACCAGCAACCGAGGCCTTTAAGGAATACATAAAAATTTTCAACAATTATTGAAACAGAATTGCAGTGACTAACGTAATTTTAGGATTAGCAGGTGGACACAAATAGGTAACTTTAATTGGTATGTAGGAATTTCTATAACTGACGAGCCGCCAACTTGACCCACTCAAGGGACCACGACTGCCCCCGCGCGTGACCTGGAGTAATAAACACTACTTAACAATGAAAAGGAAACAAAACGTGTTTAGCCTTCACCATGCGTGCAGACGGTGTAAAGAAGGAGAATTAAACGTCTGCACGCACCGTACTTAACGGTTCTTAAAACATCATTGAGTTGCGGAAGATCGATGAGATTTTAAGACAATTAAGTTCCAACACTCCATACTCCGTGCCTATCTAATTAATTAACCCAATGCGCAATGAAGCTGTGTACGAGCTTCGCTGCTCGCCAAAGTAACGGTTTTTTTGAAGGTCTGGGTGGCTCTTTATCAATCGATAACTGATGAAAATTTACTGGTGACTGAGAGAGGCGGAATTTTAACTGATAGCTGAGAAATCGCTGAAAATTTTCTGACAACCGAGAGTTCATCACCCCCATTAGAACCCTGCTTTATTTGTAGTTTTCCCTGTTTTTTGACGGTATCGTAAAACACCGCCATGACACAAAAGGCGAAAAAACCGACTGTTTTCACAGGCTAAATATAACAATGTTAAAACTAAAGAAAGAAAAACAAAAATTATGAAGTCATCAGTGGACAGAATCTGAGAAAGGTGAAAATATTGGGGATCTTCGTAAGCGAGAAAGTCAACAGAAATGATCATAAAGACCTGTGCGACACTTCTCTTTTGGACCTTTACCCTGTTGTATTTAACGACATTACTTAATTTGTACACGTAAATAACAACACATTCTAAATTTTATCACATTATTGAGTGTTAACGCAAGATGTGCTTGAAATTAATGGCTGAAGTAAGCACGAGTGAGCAATTTCGCACGCGATTGCAAGCTTCTGGCTTGCAAAAAAACCGCCAAAGATTTCATTAGCTCTACACAGTATAAAAATACAGTTACATCCGTAACAAGTGCTGTGAGGAAATGAGAAAAACATGAGAACTCTGCATGACTTCGCACAGAAAAGGCGTCATGGTGTCGACTAGGGCGGAAGAAAAACGGGCGCCAACAAACGAGAAGAGGAACAATACGAACCGCAGAGAACAGAATTACATCTCCAGAACAATAGTTTGCGGTTTTTCCGTGTTATGTTACAATGTTTTTCACAGTGAATACTGCAATAGACGATAATAAGGATTATGTTTCATGAAGATAAAACATGTTTCTTTTTATTTATTTATACACTGATTCGAGAAAAAAATGGTGTAAACGATATAAAGATGACAGTTCGCGTGATTTTGTCTATTCTACAACTGAGTCAGGTAAAGCTGGTTAAAAGAGTCTAATAAATCTTGTTAGTTGAAATTAAATGACCTGCCCCCTTTGTGGCCATGTTATGTGCCGTTATATAATCTAAAAAAGTCGAGATGTTACAAGAAAAAGAATTACGCAGAGAGGTCAAAGAAAACGAACATGGCTTTGATACATATTGGCTCATACTGCAGCGGTTAATCTGCCTTAACCTGTCTCAGTTCCCTCCGATATTGTTTTTGTATAGTAAATCCATCAACAGTAGACCATGAAGAAAAAAAACACAAGCACACGCACAAATTCAGAAATCAATCATCAATGTAAGCCGAAGTTTTAGCGAGGCAAACACCACGCGCGGTCTTGGCACAGAAAATATGTCTTCAAACACGGTTTTCTCCAAACAAAAGGCTACTTAGCGCAACTGATCGCATTTACTTGTTTTGCAGACTACTTTTCAATGATTAGCTTGGATTCCTGTGTCTATTTCAATCCCGAGCTATCGTGATATAAAGCGGAGGTGACGAGGCAGACTGGAGACGTTGCGTCAATGATTTGGTTTGTTTCCGCCTCGCCTTGAACTGTGTCCGGGGGAGCGCTAGCTGACAGACAACACCCCAGTCCCACCGATCAAATCCTCTTATATCTTAAGCCTGAAAAATTAAAAAAAAAAATTAAATTAAAAAAAGTATAAAAAAAGTAATCAGCAAGAACTGACGGTACAACAAAGCAGTGTCTGTTAATGGTATTAACATTGAGGAGCAAGAAAGTGCGGCCCCATACAAAGAGGTCATAAGGACATACTTACGATTATGGGGAGCCTTGCCCTATAATATCTCTTTTATTACAATACCTTTGCAAGAGGTTGTACCACGAAAAAGACAACTCGATATTGAAAAGCCCATGTTTTCACAATACAGCTCAGGCTGTCTGGGCGGAACACGACTTTTACGTTAAGTTCCGCCTAGCCTGTACATTTTAAAAACACAGTTCTAGATGTACGCCCCCCCCCCCCCTGAAAACCAAGCAAACAGACACGTCCACGATCTAAAGGAGATCGGGAGTAAGACGTTTGAACATGAGAAAAATGTGGTGTGTAGCTATTTTCAGTCCTACAAAAGATAATCAGTTTCAATTTCACTGTTTATGTCTACATGTCTAAATGTCGCGAGCGTTTTTCATTTGATCAATTTAGAGTTCCTACGCATGACACGCGCAACAAGTCACTTGGTTCGAGTTGTTGATCAAGATCTCGCCGGTTTTTCGCACTTTTCACGCGCTAGACTAGTTAGCTCCTTATACGCAAAACGTTGACGTACAATAATGCCTGGATTTTTGTAAACGTGTCCTGTTGTATCTAAAAACGTTATATCCCGGACCTCACGCGACCGAAGCAGGCACACTTGAGATAAATATTGCCTTGTGTTCCGGGCGCGTATGAATCTCAATTTGTTTATTTGGGTCTCTAGGCACCCGAGAGCGGGTGCGGCAGAAGGTTTCTCCTCTTTGACCGTAATTGGTATCTTCGAGTCTGTTTTCGTTGTGATATTTTCAGATAAGGAAGAAAGTAATAATTAAGTCAACTTTTCACGATTACCCTGTCGCACTCCAAATTTCTTTTTTGGAGGGCTCTTTTGTACCATTTCCCAAACACGGCTTCCACGGAAATCGAAGCGGTGTACGGTTTTGTCAGGCTTTCGTTACAAGACATAAACATAAATAAACTGCGTTCAGTGGATTATATTATCCGACTTCAGGTAGACAAGTCGTATATTTATCTCTAAGAAAGCACTTCACATAGCGCGTAACCCTCCAGTTTTCTTGAAGAAATCTTGTTCTGTTTCCAGACATCAAACGCTTTTGTTTTTTTCAGCAGCACAATTACCCGAAAACAGGTTGACGATGTTTCCTTTATTAGCGATGAACTAAACCGAAGTGTATGCAAATTCTTTGTGGAATGTGTCAGAAATTTCCAGCCGGATCCCTGACAACAATAGACAACAATTGAAACAAAAGGCCGTAACACGTGAAGCAGACCAATGGAAGGAGGATCTAGTGACGTAAATATTCACCAATCACGTTGTGCCGCCAAACCCAGAGTTTATTAGTAACGCGCGAAAACACATGGAAACCGACAGCTAAGGCGAATGACTGACCTCGAGCGCGAATCTTTTTTGATGTGTAAAGCTCGCTCGGAAAGTTTTCCAATCCAGGTTTGAAATGGGATTAAACTGGCACCTAAGAGCTTCTTCAAAGGAAAGGCATTTCGCGTCAGGGCAAAATACTCTATGCTAAATTGAACTGGAAACCTAACACCGCCACTTATCGACTGCTGCTGTACGTAGTATTCTAACCGGAAGGTTGCAAGAAAGCGTAATCTTTTAGTGAACTAACTTGGCTAGAATGGATCCTCTACGAAAACGAACTCAGCAAAAGGATACTTTAAACTGGAGGTCTCCTCCAAGTCCGTGCGGACCTTCTTCCCCTCAATCGCCTCCTCCACTTGTTGTGAGAGGCAAGAGTCTTTCGCTAAACAGGGTCGCCGCTCCGGCGTTGTTGAGTCCAATCCGCGAAACTGGCGCTAAGGAACTATCTAAGAGAGGCCGAAAACAAAGACTTTTACTATCCCAAGCTGGGAATCTTACTCTGAAACGAAGGGAGACATCACCAGACTTCAATAAGCTTGAAGCTAGACTGAAACCCAAGCGAGGTACGTTACTTTGTGATACTCAATGATGCCTGACTCTCCCACAGCCGCCTTCGATCGCTTTATTAGTAGTCAAATGAGATCTACCTTAGTAGATTGCGGTGAATCGACCAAGATTTAACTTAAATTACGATTTATTTTTGCTATAATCGGTTGGTGGGTGATATTTTGTGGTTGGGGTGTGCTAATCGAACACTAACAAGGCTATAAACGAATTTGGCCGTGTACAATCATCACGACGGCAGTAGTGGCCTTCGGTGTGGAAAGTTTTATGACATCTCATTTACTTGAAAACAAGCGCAAGCTTCTCTCACGGTGTGACTGTATTTTCAAGAGTTCATTCATGATACAAGATGTTGGCTTGTACTAAGATTACCAATCAAATAAGTCTGGCCTGAGTCTACGTGACTTTCCTATTGCGTGCTTGCGCTTTGGGAATAGTTTTAATGCCGGGTAAGTAACTTGCCCTGCGGTAGCTGCGCTCTGTTAGATTTTGACAGCGGCCTCGATGCTGCTAGTGTTTTCAAAGACAAGTATGCGACCAGAGCACCTATTCTGTTTCGTTCATCGTTTACCTAACAAACATATTTTTCGTGAAAATCGCTTTATATATTGTTGTCGTATTTACTTGCGGCTCTTTGTTTTATATAAACATTTCACTTCCACAGAGGGTCGTCGGATAGCTGAATAGACGTCGTTCATATGTGATGTGGCCGCCGGTCCGTGGATCGACATAGTGTCTCTGTATTTAGCCAAAAACTTTCTGCGCAGTAGCGAGTTATTTGCGGTGTCTATTCCTTAGCACGAACCGTGCCGAGCTTCACTGATTACACGTTTGCAAAGACGAGTTGAAACCAAATGGCAATACTATTAAGTTTCCAATGTAAAATAATGCCTGCACGCTACTGTACATTTGACATGAGGACAGTTTACACACAAAGCAATATACTTCAGGATTTAGTCCTTTTTTCGCGAATTCCCGCATTGAACATGCCAAATCAGTTTTAAGCATGTCGAAGATCTATTAAAACATCTCGTGACCATGGCAGAACCTAATGCTTGTCATGCAAATCGCGAACATGATCATAACAAATCGCCTTCGTATCATGTACAGTTCAATGTTTAAGCGGTAGTTTTATGATTGTGCCCTGATGAAACATGCAGAAATAGGAGCTCAACTAGCAGAGGTTACACACTGAGCAGCGGTGGTATAACACAACACAATGTACGAGGTGAAGATGGCATCATCACAAAAGATGTTGTGGCACTTAACGTTTTGGATAGACGAACACGGACAGATATACATAATACAACTGTGCGCGATATGTGCGATATCTCCTGTATACTTAAGTTCATCTGAACAACTGCACTTAGATGTAACACTTGCTCGTGTAATGCGCATGTAGTTTCAAATAAATCAGAGAAATTTAGCGTAACAGTTCCTACACGTATGCAGTATGTTAATTCTAAAACTAATCACTGAGGAAAGTATATTTACGCTTCACTGTGCCGAAGTTATACAGGTAATGGTTTTCATTGGGACTAGAAGAATATATTAAAGGACAGAGTTGTCGGTTCCACTCCTTTGTTAACTTAGATCGACCTTTTTCTGTTTTTTTCTTTTTTAAGTATATCAAGTTGACGGTCAAAAGTTTCGTAAATAATAAAACTGTTCACTAACGTGCAGATCAAAAGAGCAACATCCACCACAGACATCGTCTATTTTATTCTACTTTTCCGCAGACTGATAAAGGTTTACAAGTATGAAAAAGCGATTTGTGGCAGCAAAAGGTCACTTTTTATCAGGGTTCAAACAAATTTCTGATGCACATATGCACGGTGCATGCAGGGGTGCATGCGTGTATAGTGACAAGTGACAGCGATTGTTCAGTAGTCTTGATGTGGAATACAACAGGCCTAATTTGACATTCACTTGTCAACTTGCAGGACAACTGATAAATGACTTCTATAGAAAAGCAAGTGCATTTACCAGCCATTAATTTCTCTTTCCTTGTTGTCAACTCACAGCTAACAATGGACATAACAGATCTCAGACACGATATTGCAGCCAACATTTTCAAATCTTATGATTTCACGTTTTGATCTCAATAAAAAGAGCAGAGAAACTTTTCATCCAAAGCAATTTCTACATGCTGTGTGATTAATACCTGAAATTGGAATTAATCCGAATGCTTTGAACCTTAAATATTGTTGTTTTTAAAGATTTTGCAAAACTTGGAATGCTGTTATTCTTGTGATTACAAGCCAACTTTAGTATCAATTACCTCACATCTCTGTAACATGTCACATTTGGTCTAAAATTGCCTTCAGTGTAATAGAATAATAATTCCCTTTTCTTAATACAATCTCTGGGAAAGATCTTAATACAAAGCAGTAATATTTGATATACATCACTGAAAATGATTTCTTATTTTCATTAACACAAAATGGTACTTATATCTACAAAATGGATTTTATATTTCCTGCACTTGCCAATGATCTTTCATTAAGCTCTATTTTCTTGATATTTGCTTCAAGAAAAAGTACGTAACTCAGTGGTAAATGGTTAAAAGGCTTCTGAAATCAAGATTGAATATTAAATATATTAGGAGGCAATGGACTTTTATCTTAAGTTTTGATAAACTAGAGTCCGCTGCAAAATATCCTAGTTTAGTTAGTGTTTAGATTAACATCATAGAGCTAATCATTTGGTTAAGCCAACAAAGCTAAAATAAGATTTGTTTTGGGTCATTTTTGGCCTCAATTTTCAAACTCTCACAGATTGTAAAAAGTACATGTGTGGGTAAGAGTCATAGTATTGTATTCAGAAACATAAATCTTTAGGTAATGAATCTCAGGCGTGGTTGAACAGGAGAAGAGCAAGCCAGACAGTCTGGCTAGATGTGCTGTAGGGTTAATATGGGTCTACATTGAAATATTAACTGTCTACAGGCATGCTGATAAGCTACACATGATATATATATCTTTTTAACAGCTGGCAAAGAGTTCCACTTGTAATGCCTGAATTCAATTCAACATGTTTGACAAATTATATAACACAGAAATTTGAGAAATATGCTTAAGCTGAGCAAATCGGTAGGAAATATCAAACAGTGAAAGAACTTCACAGTTGCACCAATGCAATTTGATAAGAATCAGCTTCATTTAATATCCTTACTTTTAGCTAAGGTAACGAACGTACCGGACAAATTAAAAATAGAATGCTAGAAAAAAAATTAGTCAATATCACAACTTCTCATAAGGCAGCAGGTCTCAAAGTAATGTTAATTTAAGGGCTTTTAAGGAGCCTTTAATAGATTTTATTGAGTGAAGCTACTAGCAGTGATACATATTTAGATATGTAGTTTCAATACAACCAAACCAACTCTTTAGATTCCCACTCACAAGAGGTATTATTTTAATTTTTTTGGATATGGCACAGTACAGTGCCATGAGTCATACTTCAAGGAACTGTTAACGTACTTTCAACACCTCAGGAGGAGTAATGTTGGGCACCCTTCCAAAGATGAGTGTTCTTTGATTTTCATTTCACAACAATATAGATGAGTAAATCTTGCCAAGCAGAATTTGTGTTCTCAATTTTGAAGTGGCAAGTATCTCATTGATCAGTGCATAACTTAAACTTACATTTCAACCAAATAAAAAAAAAGCTCATGTTTCACTTAACTATGACAGGTCCTCTTCCAATGAGAATGCGAGCTCTGCCTCAGTCATTTTGGCAAGAACCAAAGGATATCCAGAATAGCTCAATGAGCACAGAAGGGACACTATCATCATTACCACCATTATTTCACAATGCCAACAACACAAGTTATGATGTTAGCAAAGTAAGGCCAGTGACTCCTCCAGAAGAGAAATATTTGCCTCGACCTCCAAAGGAGCCTAAGTTGGTGATTACTTCTCCACAAGAACAACTTTTAAAATTATTTGAGACTGTAGAGGAGGACAAGACAAAGAAATTTGTGATCCGAAGAGGAAGGTGAGAATTTACCTTACTTTTTTCTGTACACAATAAAAATTTGTAGACTTCCTGCTAGAATCCTGCTGCCTGATGCAACAGACTGCACATGTTATTGTATTAACTGATCCCGTCCATCAGCAGTATAAAATATACAATTTAAAACCATCCTGATTGCCACTAACTTTCACTAACCACTTAGCTTCACCTAAAAATTCTCTCACACCGGGCTGGAAAATCCAGTGCCCTTTGAACGGAAATTAATCATTGTTTGGGTTGTTTTACATAAAACAGCTGAAGGAGGTTCAGGCTATGTGGAAAACAAAACTAACCACACAATAGCCATTTAAAAAAGGAGACAAGATGGTCTTAATAACAATCAGTCTCCACAAGTCTTAACAACTGAGTCATCACTGTCTATACTAGATCCCTTGTGCAAGTTCACTAAGTTATAAGTATTATAACTGGCCAGGCATCCCAGTTTATACCAAAAGTAGAGTGATGGGTTAATTCAAACAGCAACATTCCTTAGTTAGCAGAGTGATAGTGGAACTTCAAGATATTTAACAACTTCAAACAAAGGAGTTGTAACCAGCCACTGAAACACTGTTACTATGAATAAGATCACTCTTCATTTAGAGGTGTAATATAATATGGCACACCCTCACATTTAGTACTTAGGTTTAAGGAACAAAGATAAATAATATTTTGGACATGAATGTACCTAATTTTTTTTTTTGGCAGTCTGGGTTCTTTCATATAAATTACTTTGCAATCATTATGTCAGCAGACTTGATGAGTTTGTCCTAGGGGCATAACAATCAAAAGCATCTTAGAACGTTTCATTGTGGCTCATGTGTCAGACAGAGGTTCTCATTAATCAAAGCCAGGGGCTAAATTGTTGTCTGCGGTCAAGAGATTGATAAAACTGGCATGAGGACTGATTAAACCAAAACCACACCCTGCTTGCACTCTATTCTAACAAGTGAAATTAAAGAAGAAAATTCTAAAAGTGTCTTCATTAATTTTAATCTTAACACCTCCAAATCACAGTAGGGAGCTTAGGCACCGACGATGACGACGTCGAGGATGACGCCTAGTAGAAAATGAATTTATATTTTACCAGCAAAATTCGCGATTGTCTAGATCTGTTCGGTACGCCAATGGCTCTAAAAACGTGCTCAGGCTAAATATGCAATGACATTGTTCAATTC
>Ga0126338_10002917_pt1 | contig 11907 bp, 10 predicted proteins | sample OrbCmetagenome_2_FD_92529 | JGI IMG/M metagenome (GOLD analysis project Ga0126338, IMG submission 92529) | Coral microbial communities from Petempiche,Puerto Morelos, Mexico - Orbicella C C metagenome | ecosystem: Host-associated > Invertebrates > Cnidaria > Coral | place: Petempiche,Puerto... | reverse complement strand
GTTTTGGAGCTATTTTCGAGATTTCGTCGGGGCACAGAAAATCGAGGATTTAACGGAATCCAAAAATTTTTTCGCAGAACTATTTCAAATAACAAGTAGATTCGTTTAAGCGAAAAAAATTTTGGGGGTTGGGTGCACTTTAAGCGTCCGCATATTGCAGGTTTTGTGCTACAAAATGGCTTAAAATTGGTGTCCGCGTCCGCTCAACAGAGGTGTCCGCTGAATGCTGGTTTATTTTAGAGTAAATATGGGAAGAAAATTTAGGGAGTCAAGCTGGTTTCCACTTAATAGAGGGTGTCCGCTTAATATGGAATCCGCTTAATACAGGTTTCACTGTAGCAATATAGCTGCATCTTTGCATATGAACGGCTTCAACCTTTTAAGGCAGAGGTCAGCCTAAAAACGCACCATTTTTTCAAACTTTTTTCGATCATGGTTTAGATTTAATTCCAAACCATGGCAAAGTATACATTTTTAGAAATCTTAAAGACCAAAGACTATGAATTGTTTTTTTGTTGTTGTTGTTCTTCAGAACTGTATTGTAACCTGACACCGGCTGATTAAATCTGCCACCTGTTGGGGAATGCCTGGGCTTACTTGAGAAAAGATAACTCCTACATGAATAACTTTTACATTTTTAAAAGAAGACAAATAGCTTACTGTTTTAAGCATAGTGATTTCTGAAAGCTAAAAACACATGAAATGGTGACCAGTCAAATCTCGGCCGGCTCTCAAAATGTCCGCGGCCGCTTACGGGAATGAGTAAATACAGTATTTGTGTGGAAGTTCAAACGAAGTTTTGTGAAGGCGGTCGTAAGTAGAGCTGTCCCCTTAAGAGAGTGTCTTATGAGAGCTTCCACTTTACTTGTACCAGAAAAAAATTCATGCACACGACCGCTGCAGAAAACAAATTCGCCGTGGCTAAATGACCAGCAGTCTGATTTTTTTCTGAAATTTAAGGAATCGAAGGAACCCATCCAGTGCAAACTATCATACGTCGATTAAGAACTGCCAAGCGATCCAGTAGAACGCTATAGATCACAAGTCTAACGCTTGGTTTACGCTCGGCTTAGGGAACGAGACCATAGTTTATGACACTAAGCTTTTTGGCTTATTGTCCTTTGCGAAATGGTACCTTGTGAAACAAAACCAAAGAAAATGAGAATCTGTACTTTGCGAAATGAAAAATCCATACTTTGCGAAATGAAAAATCTGCACGTTGGGAAATGAATAATCTGTACTTTGCAAAACGAAAACTCTGTACTTTGCGAAACGAACAATCTGTACTTTGCGAGATGAAAATCTTTACTTTGCGAAATGTAAAATTTACACTTTTCGTAACCTGCGATCAGGCGTTAAAACAGCAGGGGAAGGAGAAAAACAGAATACCTGACACAATTACTTCACGAGTCGTCTGCCCGTGGTCCAGTCTCTGGGCATTTTTCTGATTGGTCGTGAAACAAAGGAGTTTTTAAGCCCGCCTTTCTGATTCGTTACGCGATTGGATATCTGACTTCCGGTGCAATTTCAAGCACGAAGCCTGCGGCCGCGGAGACTGATATACTTGTATACAGCTAATTTTCAGCCCGGAGGCCGTGATCTTCAGCGGCTTTAACTTCGTCTCTTCAAGATTCTATTCACGATGGAATGCATCCAGAAGATCATCTGCTTAAACTATGTTTTAACCATGCTTTCGACGTGATTTGGCAAGAGCGTCATTTACCAATTGATCTCAAAAGTGTCAAAAACGTGACGTTGACGCAGTTGTGAGGAGTCCCCAGGAGTATACCTGTTTGTAGGACTAGTAGAGGGACTTTATTTAAGTGTCGAGGTGCTTAGCTTTTTACAAACTAATTGGGAACACTAATAAAATCTTAAGTGGATACATGAAAATTAGGACATTTACACGTATACAAGTAGAAAAATCTAAAAGGTAAAAAATTCTGGCTAATTATTACATGTGTACGCTAATTGAGGATGCTAACAGAATCTCAGGTGGATACATTAAAAAATATATACAGGGTATTATTACACAAATACAGGTAAAAAGATCTTAAAGATAAAAATCTTAAAGTTTATCAAAACTAATTTATTACACGTGTATTCCTAATATAATTAAGCCTAAAAAGGTAATCCAGCCTCTGATAAAGTCAAAAACATAAATCACAATTTCTGCAGTCTTCTAAAAGGAGAGTTAGCTCTTTTTTCTTAATCTAATGTTTAAAACTGTTCAGTGTTGGACTCCCTAACCGATGGGTTTAGTTTGCTCCATAAGAGGGGTCCAAGGTAGTGTAACGAGTGTTTCCCGTATCGGGAAACATTCCAATACTTTCGGGAAACGTTGTAATACTCTTTTGATCAATTCCGATAAAAAAGATTCTGATGTTCCACCGAATTTTTTGTTTCTCAAGGAAATTAAGAGACATTTCAACTCGCTATTCCTCTTGCCTGGAAGGTAAACATGGAAATTGCGCTCTCGCTTACGCGCTTCCAACCAGCCGCATGAATTTCCGGTAAAATCTGATTGGCTCACATATATAGAGCGGTTTTCAATTGAGTGTCGAAAGTAATTAGACAATTAATTTGGTTTTTATTTTGGTTTTACTTCGGTTTGAGATTGGCTCAGTAGTCTAATTGGTAAGTAATTGGTTTGGTTTTGGTTTTACGACACTCAATTGAAAACCGCTCTATAGCATGACATGAGATTACATCGCTGTTGACAGGTAATCAGCGAAGGGGCGGCACACGACTAACGAAGTAAATGTATAAGGGGTTCTTTTTTCCTCTTCCCCCGCCTGATCCCAGGTTACACTTTTAGTTGATAGCATCATTTGACAGCGTCATCTACTTCGCCGAAATTTAGCTGAACGCCTGTGGCGATCCTGAGTGCGGCGGCATCTGAGAGTCACTGAAGGGGTCACCCTGTTTAAATATTGATTATTATTATTATTATTGAGTGTCCCCATGCGGTCCCCAAAAGGCTTAGGAGACATTTCTCGTCTTTCAGAAAAAAAAAACTTGAAACTTCCCAAACTAATTTACATTGGAAAAGTAGAAATTTTAGTAAATAATTCTAATCAGAACTGACTGAATACTTTCCCACGATCACGCGATGATCCAATATGGCGGCCGATGTAAGAAATCTCTTACGTTCGTTTAGAACCAGTTCCCCATATGCCATGGCCGCAAGACTCGCTTTACACAAAGTTGAAGGTGCTGGTACCGAATTTATTACTAAAACAATCGAACGTCATTTTCAGCCCGATTTAGCCGGACTCTACAGCCAATCAACGGCCAGGATCTTAATTAATATTAATCATTTATTGCTGTGACCTTCACACGTGCCCTGCATTTCAGATGCATATCTCTTGCGCGGATCGTTACTTAAAATTACCTCTTACTTCTCTGATTAAAGGAGCTCAGTCACGGTTTGCACATTTTGAAAAGTTTAGCCTAAATTTTTCAAATTCGTCGTTTGCAATCCGTGTCGATCTTGACCATCCTTGTTCCTTTATGGTTTATTATCATCTCTTTGATGTTTTTCTAACTTAGTAAACTATTATTTTCAGGTTTTCTTCTATTTAAAGGAGATTTTGTACGTGGCCAAAAAAAAGACAAAACACTGTGACTGACCTCTGTGTCACATGAAGCCTCGATATTATTAAAATTGGTAAAGTGTATATAGGCAAGGTCGTTGTCAGAGGATGGGCGTCCCCACTAAATGGTAGACTCATTTGCACAGCGACGTTTTTTAAAAAAATTAAAGTGTGTACAAAAGCACGTGGCCGTGTTCACCGATACTGATCAAGCATGAAATTTATTTCGTATAATGCCATCAAGAAGAAAAAATCAAACTTGACAGAAATTGGCTCGGTTATAATTTGAAGCTGAGAAATGAACATGAATAGCCGAAAACAAGTAAAGACTTGTTCCATTTTAATGATCTTCAGCCACACATTTTATTTTTACATTAAAGATTATTTTTTACATTTGCATAAAGTTCAAAGTTCTGGTTTTTTAAATACATTGTTGCACCCTTGCAGCAAGGACCTTTTAACAAATGCCATTTTGTTGTCGTTCCTCATTTCTATGTGACTATATCAACTGTCCGTAACTATTGATTCTAACGATCCTTACCAAAATGTTTTAAGTTTATCAAAATAGCATGTCCTGCAACCTGGTCTTGACAATAGATAACTATTACCTGTAGGAATCCGAAGGCAAATGCTACTTAATTTCAGAGAAAGAATTTATTTTTAGGTATGTGCCCTTTGGTTCTCGTGTTGTAATTCTGACGCGGTTCACACAATACGTTTACGTCTGGTAATACATATTTTTCCTCTTGTTATTACATGGCTAGCTCCACGAACGAGCAAGATGAATCAAGTCCTGTGCAGTGATTGACTACACAAGGCACCAAGATAAGGCTATTAGTTAAGTAGTGAGAGGCCACACTAATTCCCATGCGCACTGGCAATGATGACTCGACCAATGTCTTGCTTAGAGACGCCCCCTCCCTTCTGAGCAAACTTTAATAATTGTACGTAAACTAAACTTTTATTGCCGACATCAATTACGCGGCTGTTATTTCTACCTTACTTTAAATCCTCTTGGTGCATGTGCGCACACAACGCTGCGTCAGCCTATCTTGCTTTGTTTATATTTGTATATTGCAATAATAATTGTCATTGCTGCTAGCTAAATAACTACAGACCGCAGATAACTAATCTAAGCACAGCTCAGCTAAGTCCAAGAAACAATCTAAAACTTGTGTTTGGCAGTGCTCGAAGCTTTCAACATTCATTCGCACATCTTTCCACTTCTTGAAGGAGAGTGTCGTTTTCACGCCAGCCTCATTCTCAAACTCAAATCCAAAGCAGGAAGCTTTGATACAAGGCATTTCCTTGGACTGATACTTCAGCATCACACCCCACTCCGCATCGCAATCCAGGCAGTGCAAAGGCCCTGATTAAAAAGATGACAAGAAGTCACATGTTGAGTTTGTTTGTGTTCCCACTACTTAAGGTGGCTCCAAACTGTTTCCAGCACTTTTCAAGACTTAAATGGATTTGATGGCCTTTACGACCGCTCTTTATCAGTTGATGCTACAATCATGCCTTGTTGTAATATTAGCTTTTAACTTTGTTGTATATGTTTATATCTCAATTTATTAAGTTACTTTTGCTTTATATTCAACACATATGACGGTAATTTTTATTGTATCCTATAGATAGCTGCTTATTTTTGTAACCCTATGGCTCTTATAGGCAGCTAATGCCTAATTTGTAAGCTTCGAAATTATTGTTTTCTTTTTTCCTTTTTTTGGTATAAGTAAATGTTGCTGTTGCTGTCATGGAATCAAAAAACTCTTATTCAATGGTTAACACGTTGGTATCTTTTTCGTGACACAATACGTTACCATAGCAACAGTATATTCTGCTAACACCCTTAATTTTAGTTCTTAGTGCTTATAATTCAAAAACGGCTAGATGAAACCCATTTTTTATCATCGAATTTTAATTAACAAAATAAGACGCAACTTTTGGCAAAGTCGACGGTAAAACATTCTGTACATGGGGTTCAGAGCCACTTTGAATATTCCAAAATATTTATATTGTGTCAAGAAAATGATATCAACATGTTCACCAATAAATGGCAGATATTTGATAGCATGGTTAAAGCAACAATTGACAAAGAGCAGTTATAATAACCCATCAAAAGCTTAGTCTTGGAAACTGTTTTGAGCCACCCTAAGTGGCTCCCAGGACAAAGTTGACATACCTGTCAGTTCAATTTCATTCAACACTCTGGGACTCTTGCTTTTCTTGAAATGAAATTTGGACGTGAAGTCTTTATCAATGACCACGTGATGGGCTTCCTTTATACACCTGATGTCATTTCCACTGCACGCGAACACCTGGCACTTACGGCAAAACAACTTCACCTTGTCGTGTTGTCTCTTATCTTTCTCGCACTTTTTGGAAGTCTCTTTTCTTTGACGCTGATGGACGGCTCGCAACTGAAGATCTAAAATCTTTAGAAATAGCGAGAATAGTTATACATTGCTGGTTTTAAGAAAGGAAAGAAACAAGTCAATCACCCAGGCAATCTTTACGAGCCGGCGAAGATAGGCTTTATATTGTTTTTGTTTGTTTGTTTTCTAAAACAATATTTGAACATGACATGCTCATCAAGAGTGCTTATGCCGGTGAAAAAAAGTCGTATTATTAACATTTTGCGCATCACCATTGCCGCTACAATTAGAGTGACCATTGTTATGGCTCTGTCAATTCCAGACCGGCCCATCCTCCCCCGGGGGGCATTTGACGTGCATTTGACAGGTTGTAGTCATTTGATTGCAAAAGGTCTGCCCGAGGTGGGGCATTTGACAATTTAGAATTATAAATCGGTACTTTTAGAAACAAAAGCCCGCTTTATTAAATGTCAAGAGGATTAACCCTACGTAAAAAACGTAGATATAAATTCTTTTTCTGTGATTTAACCTACTGGAAATTAGATCGTGCCCTACCATCGTCCCAAAAAGTTCATCTTTGTCTTCCCGCCTATGCGAGAGAATTGAGGCGAGAAGCAAGTATGATGAGAGTCGTTGAAAAAGAGAAAAGGGCCTGGAAAGTTTAATAAAAACCTTCAGAGGTAAGTTATTAGCGTTTTTATAACAAAAACAAATAATATTTTTGTTTGATGGGATAAGCCTTCTTTCAATGAGTTTTCTCTGCAAACATGGTCTTTGCGAGTGTGTCTTTGTCTTTGCGGAGATCGGTGTGCATTACTTTTGAAAATGTTTGGATCAATTTCAATACGCTTTATACAATACCATGCCATAAAGTTGACTTCATGAGTAGCAATCAAAATTAAACTTATACAAGCTATTCACCAAAGAGAAGATGCTTTTTCCCGAGTTATATTAGCGATCGCAAGTACAGGGCAATATCGCAAAACTATAACTTTTACCCTATCCCATGGGTGGGGCATTTGCACTTTTCTCGTGGCCCCGCCATGGAGATTTAGTATGCATCAGCTGTTCCACGGTGGGGCATCTGCCACCTTCTGAAAGCAAAATGTTAAAAATGTCACATGCCCGTCAAATGCCCGGGGGCATGAGAGATGAGCGGGCTTGGAATTGATAGAGCCACTACATGTATGAGCAAAGACATGCACTGGCTAAAAACTTACAAAAAAGAGTAAATAATTAAATAAATAGGTTACGAACAGCGGTGTGATTGGGAGAGAAAAGACAGAACAGACTGGCATAATAGAAACACCGTATAGAACCCATTTCTGCATTCTTTCTTTCATCAGATGCTGAAAGCCACTTATCGGCCAATAAGTGAAGTTGCATCTTATCCTGCTTATCAAAATTCGTTGTAAAAAAGGGTTGCACTACGCCGTTTTTGAAATATAAGTACTGAAAGCTAAACTTAAGGGTGTTTTTAGCAGGCAATAATGTTGCTATGGAAACATAATAGTGTCACGAAAATGATACCAACGTCATCACCAACAATTGGGCAGTTTTTTGATACCATGATTGCAGCATCAACTGATGAAGAGTGGTAATATTGATCCATCAAAATGTACGTCTGGAAAAGTGCTGGAAACTGTTTTGAGCCACCTTAAGGCAACTATGAAAGCAGAAATTCTTCAGAAAGGGAATTTGTTTTTCATAAAGTAACGCAAACGCTTGTGATTTAATTAATTCGTTTACCCAAAATAAGTGACTCCATTTATACTGACGCACACATGACCCTAATTTCTCCTGTCTGCGCTGATGAATGGCTTAAACTCGAAGCATCAGAAGCTTTTTCTTCATTAATTTTTTTATCATACCTTGCGATTGTACTGATCTCCATCCATAGCCTTGACCTCGCCTATAGCTTCCTCCATCATCTCCTCTCTGATCACATTTAGATTCTCCTTCTCGATAACACCAGTCTCTTTTCCTGCCACCACTTCATACTGTCCCTCCTTGTCACGAACACGCCCACGGGACTGAACGCTGGCTATCTCATTGCCTCTGACGTCATAACGAATGACGTATTTGCAGTCAGGTATGTCAATTCCTTCCTCGCCAACTGTAGTAGAAACTAGCAGATTTATTCGACCACTACGGAAACTAGCGATGACTTCCTCTTGTTGGCACTGGGTCATTCCATCTGTAAAGAAGAAACAAGTGTACAGTTAATAGAGAGTGCAGCTGTTTGCGTTTAATCCTAATAAGGAACATTCAAGTCATTATTCATAGCGGAGCTCCTGCAGCCCGAAGGGCTTCCAAGCGGAGCCCCATACCTTAGAAAATTTGGTAAGACATCGATCTAAAAAATTTTCGTTGTCACGTGACTGTCCGTACGCTTCTATGCGAAGCCCAATACCTTGAAAAGTAAGAGAGTAGCACCATTACCATAGGTACATCTTTGATATCGGACATCCATGTTATGGTTCATTGACTGCTGTCGAAACAAGGTATCTGCTGACCAGTATCACATGACCATATCGGAAGTTCAGGTTTAGAACTTATCGAAGTCACGTGCTTTTCAAGTTGACTGCTGACCAGGTACTGGTTTCCTTTATGGTTAATTATTACGATCAGGAGTTCCGCTTTTAGACTTGGCTAAATCTATATATTATTTACGACTGTAAGTTAAAAAAGCTAAATGTAGCTCTATAAATTTAATTGGCAGTGTACTATGGTGCAGTTAGTAGTTTAAGTTGGACTATATGCGAGGAAATTAGCGAAGACAACCATGGAATGACCACTAAATAAAGCATCAAATATGCACTAATAAAGGAAGATCTTCAATTAATCAACAAAGGTTTGTTAGCCTACAAGAAGTCCATCTTTTCTTTTTTTTGTCGACCAAGAGGATCAAATAAATGAGAGAAAAATATTACACATCCTCCACTACTCTACGAACTAATGAAAAAGAAGTACTGCTCGTAATTATATCGGTTTTGTTTTGTTTTAAATTTAATGTTATTTTTTTTAAGTTTGGGTGAAGGATAGCTTTTAATATTTAGTCCGGCGTTTAACACCGGCACTGCAATGTCTGCAGATGATCTGAACAAGGGTTAAAATGCCTACAGACCTTCTCCTTTGCCAGTTCCAACGAGGCGCTCAGCCCTGATAAAGGCTAGATCACTATTCTCATCAAGCCAAGCCTTCAATGCCTTGGTATTTTCCCGTGTCTGAGTAAAGAGCATCCCTTTAGCTGTTTGTTGGCCTCCTTCCTCCACGCATGCCTGGTATTTTGTTCTCAACAATTGGGCAACAGCCTCTAATTTAGGGTTTTTGAGTTCCCCTTTCTTTCTTCTCTCTGAATCAAGGTCTTGCTTGGCCTGGAATGATTTCAAAAAAGGCCTATTATGCATGTCCTTCACTTCTTTCCATATCCAATGAGTTTATTGCCTAGAGTTTCTACTGTTCCTTTCTTTTACTTTTGGCTGTTTAAGATTTTTATAACTCTCAGTTACTACGAGCGCTGTGATTGGTATAACGGGCCGTATTCTACTGTAAAGCCCGCCAAGATTTAAAGCTATTAGTTTAAAGCTATTATTTAAAGCTAGAAATTTAAAGCGTCTTCTCAGTCTGTACTGTAAGTAACGGATCCTCGCTTTTTCCCCTTAATTTATGGCACGCGCGCTTCGCGCTTGGGCCGTAAATCGAAGGAGAAAAAGCTCAGTCCATAACTTACAGTACGGACCTCGAACTCGGTCAGTAAGAGGTATTTATGTGACAACTGGGATGGTCACATCTTCATTTCATTTGATTTCCGCAGTTCACATTCATTCTACGTTTCAGTTCCTTTCACGAGTTCTAACTCATGATGAACTCAGTCAATTGGCCTGCTCCCAATGAATGTGTCTTCATAGCTCAGTTCAGTTGTACAGCACTGCATGGCTAACGCAGAGGCTACGGATTCGAATCCCGTTGAAGAAACAACAACAACAACAACAACGCCCCGAAATCTTGTTTCGGGCTAAATTTGCAATTACTTGAATGAGTCACGTGCGCTGCATCAATATTCTAACATGGCTCCGAGGCTTTCAGGACAATATTGCAAACTTTTCAAGTTTCTTTTGTCCCTCAGTTCCCAAAGAGACTTGGATACAAAGAAAACACCACGAAATATAGAACTATATATCGACTGTGACGTTGCATATTGGGGTTTATTGGGATGACCACTGCGAAGTTCAATCTTTATTTCATTTGGTATGTGGAAGGACGGCAAAAAGACTCTCATACCACACGAATACGTGTCTCTCTAAAAAATGAGCAAAGCTTAATTTCTAAAATGAGGTCCTGATGTGCTGCTTCCTCGGGCAAGTGAAACGCTTACTATTTTTCAACTGAAAGCGAAGGTAGGGTTGAGCCTCAGGGGATAACTTTCGAAAGGTCGGCTTCGCAAACACAACTAACACGGTAAATTAGTTGGCAAATCGAACAGAGCAACCAGATCAAGCCTCCCACCATCTTACGGCGTACCTTCTCGTAGAGCATCCTTAACTTTCGATCAATATCCTTAAACTTGTTTTCACTCTGCCTGTCATGAAATTCCGTGACGTATTTTAGGGCGTCCTTGACTCGGCAGCTTTTCTTGATGGATAAGGCAGTATTATACACCATCAAGTGTTGTACCAAGGTAAACTGGTCACGGCTCTTGAGGGCTACTGAACTCCGTTCCAGTTCCTTCAGCCATTGCTGGTATTGCTGACTTCCGTGGTTCATCTGAGGCCGCCCATTGCGGCCGGCAGGTAACTGTGGCATCATTCCCTCAATTGTAATCATAACGTTTCGTACGATCTCATCAAAGTAATCCGCTTCACCATCCGGGATTTCGTGACAAATACGTTCGCACCTTCCGGTCATACCTTCGAATAAAAAGTCATACAACACAGAATATACATTAAAAATGAGATCAAGATTCTGCGTCCACTGGAGTATTTTTATCGAAAAAGTCTTTCAAAGATCTTTGCCCATGATATTGTGCTTAATAAAGATAGAATATAAATTTATTGCTCAGTTGCTCAGTTTTCTCCATATAGCAAAGGAACCAACCTTTCAGATCCTTCTTGTATTTCTCTACAGTAACAATTACGGAACAGTCAAGGTTTGCACACAACTGAAGAATGTGTTCCTGGGCTTCATTCTTATTGCGAGCTTTTCCAACTCCCAGCGAAGCCGTCAGCCCAATGATCTGCGGCAGCCTTTCCTTTACTGCCTTATTTCGACCACCTCGAAAAGGAAATTTAATTTCCAAATAGTTCAGCATGATGTCATTGTAGGGATGGCCTTTATCAGTGTGATGGCATTCATCAAATATCAGTAAAGAGAAGTCGTTTATGGCGACCCTTCTGGACTTCAGAGCATCCACCAGAATCTGGGCGGTCAAGACAATGACGTCATTTTCTTGGATTATCTCATCGAGTAGTTTTTCTTGGGCATTGGCTCCTGATATGTCTGTAATATCATAGCTGTAAAATAAACGTATGCTTTATTAATTTTGGACTTTAATTAATCATGACGAAGACTAGGCTCGATTTCCAGCCATTTTGTGAGCCCGCGTAAACAGCCGGACTCCCAAAACGGCTGAAAATTGAGCCTAGACGTCGACGGTCGCCTAGACGAAGACCGAATGATCAACTTTGACTTACTACAGGTTGTTGGGTGGTTGTTTGTTTAGTTACTTGGCTGACCGACCGACCGACTGCTGACCAGTATCACGTGACCATATCGCGGTCTCAAGTTTAAAGCTCATGTCAGGTTTACTTGTTGAAAATAGGGCCGGGTTTTTCGGAAGCCGGTTAACGCTAACCCAGGATTAAAAGTTAACCGAATTATAACTTTTTCTTTTATACAAATGTTTTTCACTGCTTTTATTTTGTGTATTTTGT
>Ga0126338_10002914_pt1 | contig 11911 bp, 9 predicted proteins | sample OrbCmetagenome_2_FD_92529 | JGI IMG/M metagenome (GOLD analysis project Ga0126338, IMG submission 92529) | Coral microbial communities from Petempiche,Puerto Morelos, Mexico - Orbicella C C metagenome | ecosystem: Host-associated > Invertebrates > Cnidaria > Coral | place: Petempiche,Puerto... | reverse complement strand
CTTTTACTTCCGGTGAAAACGTAAAACCGCCATTTCTCCGCCAATATTTAGCCTTTTTCAAATTTTTTTTTCAGAAATTAGAGATTATTCTTCGACCACTATTTTGACCCAAAAATCCAAATTCGAAGAAAATTGCCGACCCGAAGGTATACTGTAACCTTAAAACGATAATAATACGTCGCTTTGGAATATGTAGCTGAGACAGAAGATCATCTTATGTTGCGCGTGATGAGCGATTTAAGTAAAACCAAAAAACGAAAACGACGAAGAATGAGTAAAATTCGCTTTTCCTTCTGTAATCGCTCTATCAGTTCTAAATGTTTGGGCGCCTCCGAAAAGAAAAAAAATCATTGGCGACCTATGCCTTTGTTGTCCAGCGTCTTATACCTAGTTTACCCAAGCTGTCTCGCCGCCAACCCACCCTTTTTAACTGAGGTGTCGATAGAAAGAAGATTGATGAATGAATTGAAAGTTCTTTTCTTTCCTTTCAGCAATTATTCCAGAGCATAAAAACGTGACTTGTCATGTGTACAACATGACAGTGACAGTGAAAGAACACTCACGAAAAGCCATTAAAATCCACACGACTTCTCAGACTCCACGTGACACAGAGATCATACTGCGTATCGCTAGCCCACCCCGGGTGGGGAGAATATTACGTGATGGCAAGATGAGCTATGAGTTTAGTGTCCAGGACTTGGAAGCAGGGTTGATCGTTTACGAGCACATCGGTAGGGAGACTGGACTCCATGGAGACATGGATCGTTTTAATATGACGCTTTTAAATGACACGGAGACCTGGATTCGAGAAGGCAGGAGATATGAAGGTATCTGAAGGTATCACTGTTCTGAACATTTCTCCTGTAGGCTGAAGCCCCATGTAACTAATTCACTTTAGAACTCACTCTTTTCGATGGAGATCATACTACATGTAATATGCACACGTATCAAAAATAATTGGGATCTAATAGTATGCGTGCAAGTTTAGCGAGCTCGGTAGATTCCAGGTACGGTGAATGAATAAAGGAGCTACGTCACGGTTTGTGCATCTTGAAAAGTTAAACCTAAATTTTCAAGTTCGTCGTTTGTAATCTGCGTCCATCTTCTCCATCTTTGACCATCCTTGTTCCTTTTATGGTTTATTATTATCTCTGTAGAGTTTTTCTATCTTAGCAAACTACTATTTCCAGGTTTCCTTCAATTTACAGGTAATTTTGTGCGTGGTCGAAATAACTCAAACAACCGTGGCTGAGCTCCTTTCAAATTCTCGGCTTTTTTTTCTTTGTGAAAACGAAAGACACTCCTGATTCTGTATTTTCGTCCAAATACTGCTGTTTTACTTTAATCTGAGAGGACAAGAGCACAGTATTCAAGGTGTATAACTACTGTTCCACTTTGCCTCTATATTTGTAGCTGTTGATGTGGTTACAATGATCCTACCGGTGGACAGCCAGCCACCCATGGTGAGCAGAATCAAACAGCTTGTGGTACTGGAGGGCGGCAAGACTAAGCTCACGTCACGCCAGTTAACAATCACTGATCCCGACACGCGTGACAGTGACGTAACATGCAGCGTCGACGTCCAACCAACAGTGGGGTTCCTGGAAAATGTCACGCCATCTTCAGGATCAGAGATAAGTAACGCTGGAAAACGCGTTACTTCTTTCACTATTGACGATATCCGAGCTGGAAGGATTAGCTATGTGCAGGACGTGTATGAGGGAAGCGAGCCGACCATGGACTGGGTGGCTTTTTCTTGTTCAGATGGCAATAACACTTCACCGAGATACTTGCTCAATATTGATATTATCCCGCAAAATGACGAGAAGCCTCAGATTTTTACGCGCGATTTCTATGTGGACGAGGGAGATGAGAAGTTTATAGACGTGACTGTTCTGAACGCAGTCGACAATGACGAGCCTCTTGACGAGTTAATGTTCTTCGTCGTCACGCCACCTCGTCACGGAATGATTACAGACAGGCGGAAGGGTGCCACGAAACCAGTACCCAGGTTCTCTCTGACGCAAATCAAGAAGTCGACCTCAATCGTGTATGAGCATGACGGAAGTGAAAGTACAAGTGACTCTTTCACCCTGAGCGTGTCAGATGGTAAATTTAACACAACTCGTTCAATCCCCGTGATTATAACTCCTGTCGATGACGAAGAACCTACGTTGTATGTGAATACAGGCTTGCGCATCGCGTCTATTGGCGAAAGCAAGACTATCACGCCGAACAATCTCAAAGCCCAGGATGTGGATTCCCCGGATGAGGACATTATGTTTGTAGTGCGCAGTCCTCCACGGGCAGGGTTTCTCAGGCGGATAAATGTTAATGGCTCCGTTCAAATCTTGGCACAATGGCAAAGATTTACTCAAAGGGACATTGATGAAAGACGCATAGTTTACTCACAAGATGCCAACATCCCCAGCGAGAGAGATATGATCAAATTCGACTTGTCTGATGGGAAAAACACACGATTAAATCAAGACTTTTTTGTGGAAGTTAGCGCCGGGGACAGGATTCATCCTACAGTAATAAACAAGGGTGTGCGATTAGCCCAGGACTCCCGTATCATTATCTCAACAAATTTCTTGAGCGCCAGCGATGCTGGAAGTGCCAATGAGAAGCTGCGGTATTTCTTAGTTAAGCAGCCGCAAAAGGGACGTCTGGAGCACTTGGATTTTCCGGGAGTGCGGCTTGATTCATTCACTCAACTTGATTTGGCGGGAAACAAAATTGTCTATATTCACACGAGCAGGGACGAAGCTACAGCGGACAGTTTTGACTTTGAGGTCTCAGATGGAACGAATGGTGTGGTCAGGACATTTTTGGTGACACTCATTAACATAGATAACAAAAAACCTGTGTTAATTTACAAGAAACTCGTGGTAAATGAAGGCGAGAACGTGTTAATTACACCTTTTGAGCTTCGCGCGGAAGATCAGGACACCCAACCTGGGAATCTTGTGTACACAGTCACGCGTGTTCCTCTGCATGGTTGGTTACTAAACAGCGGGACGCCCTCGCGTGTGTTCACGCAAGAGGACATAAACCTCAATCGTATCTCTTACGCTCACGATGGCACGGACGTGGACAAGGACAGTTTCCAGGTCAAAGTCAGCGATGGAATGGATAACGAATTTTACGTGTTTCCGGATACTGAGAGCCTCGTTCGCGAGCCACGTGAGATCCACGTGGTTGTTGTACCCGTGGACAACAGAATTCCACAGTTGGTTCTTAACCAAGGAGCCACTAATCTTGAAACTTTACCCTGCAATAGAATTGGGCTTGTAATAAGAAGCTCTGCGTTAAGAGTGGAAGACCTGGATAGCAATAATTCTGAGTTACTTTATACTGTCACTTATCCACCTGTCAACGGAATGCTTGTAATACAAGGGAGATATAGCAGTAACAAAAGCGTGTCGAACTTTACTCAATCTGACATTGACGCAGGGAATATCTCGTATGTCCTTCACAACGGACACAATGCCACAAATGACGCTTTTGATTTTGATGTTTCCGACCCTGCTGGAAACACGCTCCGCTTTCAACGGTTCTCTTTAACTTGGGCCTGGGTTTCGTTTGAGCGTCAAGACTACCATCTGAGCGAAACAGACGGCGTCGCGCGTTTTGTTATTGTTAGGAGAGGCTTCCTGGGAGACCCTTCTTCCGTGCGCATGAACGTTGAGGGTCTTACCGCTACCCAAGGCCAGGATTTCTTGCTGGCGGGCCCTGCGCATGTGCAGTTTAGTCCCGGACAGAGTAGGGCAGAGTGGAAGTTACACGTGCAAGATGACGGCAATTACGAAGGCAATGAAACTTTACAGGTGGAATTAACAAGTCCTCAGATGTGTGTCATCAGGCCGCCTAGGAAAGCTCACGTGACCATATCAGATCCAGAAGATGGTATGCATTATTTAAAATAATTAATATCGGCTATGTATATCATAAGGAAAAAGCGTGTCCATATAATTATAACAGATTGTTCATGAATTAAACGTGTTATAAATTTGCTTGGAAAAATGGTGGGTTTCAGTAATCAAGGACCAAAAATACACAGTGCATATTAACGAGATATTTAAAACTGGATGCTTTGATCACAAGTTGCATTAATTAAGAACCAACGTTAACTTGGTTGAGTTTCTTCTCGCCTTTTCTAAAATCTTCAAGTGCTCTTTGAGAAAAAAAACCAGCTGAGCCGTGCAAGTTTTAAATTTTCGCCGTAACAGTCGTCCTGACTAGTTCACTCTTTTTATGTTTGTTTTTTTTTTTTTTGTAATCATTACTTTCAGTTCCAACAGTGGAAATTGTGCGCAGTCACCTTGTTGTAGAGGAAGACATTGGAGCAATAAAAATTCCTTTGAGACGAACTGGAGATAGCAGCCAGCGATTGTATGTCAGTTGCGTGACCACCTCTCATGCCGAGGAGGAAGGTATGACCGGAAGTGAACAGTAATTTAATTTGATCGCCATCACTCCAAGTTTCCGCGCTACCTCTTCCCTACCCAAGGACAGTTTTGTGAACACTTTCACTTGGCTAACTTGGCAGTCAAAAAGGTGGAGTGTTTGCTGCTAACGCTCCATTTTTTTCTTTTATTTGTCACGCAACGCTTTATGGACCAAAACGTTACGTGACTAAAAGAATCGCGTGATGCTAAAGAGAATCACGATGGTTGAAACTTGAAAAACTTGACCCAACTAAATTTTAATCTCGTCCTTCATAATCTTTGCCCTCTTTGATGTTACCCTTCTTCAATTTAAAAGTAATTTTGTACATCAAAAAAGTCATAGCTCCCAGTATGTTCATTGTGAATACTGTCGTAAATCTTAATTTAATGAACTCATAACAAAGCAAATCACTGCGAACAATCCCACAATAACCAATGAGAATTTGAATCCGAAAACTTTGTAGCCGCGGCAAACGGGGGAAAGTTCGCGCATGTGTGGCATGCATGGTTACTGTTTTAATCCCTGAATCCCTGATCATAAAAGAAAAAACATATTTACTTTGTATAATTAGAATACCAATGTAATAGTGTTCTAGAGTAATAAAACCGAACTATTGACTGTTATCCAGAGCTTAACTTGGTGTTGCTGTGTTCCAGGTTGGGCCACAGGTACCCTTCCCACTTCAATATTGTCATATTCAGACTTCATCTTAAGGCCTGCTAACAAAGACAGCATGATCACATTTGAAAAGGTTAGCTCTCAAGTGCACTTCGTTCAAAATCTTTGTAAATTTTTTTTAATTCAGTTAATTGGTTTTATTTAGATTGTATTAGTTTTATTTAGATTTTTTATTTCGTATTTTTTAAATATCCCATTGTACTATTTCTATTCAGATTTTTACAGTTGGTGTGATATCTCACGATTTTTACTGACTTAACTAAGTGTAGATGTAGATGAATTGATCTGGAGACCGCGTGGTCGAGTGGTAATTATAAGGATGCTAGAATCGAAGGTTCAAGTCCCATTTCACCGGACCTAGGCCAGCTATTAAATAGTCAACTGGTGTAGTCTTTAACTCCGGTCAGTCGGGACTTTCAATGTTGTTACCTTGGCATATTTGTTTGTATTTGATCGTTAGAATGCCCATTACCCCTTCAGGGTGAACAATATTGTTATTTTTCTTACTCTAACCCTTGGAACTTTCGTTTACCAACACTACCCCAGATGGGGTGATAGGCATTCACGAGGCAGCGATTGACAAATGAAAGACAGAGAGGTTTTCTGAAGGATTTTGTTGCTTCGCCTTTTACAAGACGAACCGAAAACCTGCCCTTAACCTTGTGTGACTTCAGATTTTTTTTTTACTGACTTTCTTCCTTTGTTTCTCAAGGAAGAGACAACCAAAGAATGCCCAGTTATCATTATTGATGACTCTCTCTACGAGAACGAAGAGAAGTTTTATGTAACACTGATTTCGCATCTTGGCAGCAGAATAAACAGTGAAAGAAACTCCAGTGTTGTTGTCATAGCACCGGATGCAAAGGATGGTAAGATCACACATTACAATAATAGATTATAAAGTGTTTTTAGCCAGGCGTCGGGGCGCCCGAATGCATTTCCTGGTGCAGGAAGATGATTTCAACTTAATGCATTGCTTTCCTCCCACGCCAATTCTGTTTCATGTGATTGTCTGAAATCCGGCGCACAAATATTTCTTTAAGAGCCCAATGCTGTCACATGTGGCTCAAAATAAAGAAAATTTACCCACGGACATAATAGTAAAGGAGGTAAACATCAAACAAGTTTAGAAACAACAGCGCCTTAGTTGAAGTCTCCCTCCTATTCCGCGCCGCGTTCGACGAGGTTGGGCGTATTCAGAGGCGCATGTCTTAACAGGCTAAAGACACGCATATGCGTACAAATAAAGGCGATTACCTTGTGGTTTAAGGTATTGAACGCCTCTGCCCCATGTCTATCTGGAAAGGTGATATTCAAATCAGCTTTATCATAAAAAAAAACCAACTCTGTAAGCCGACTGCATACAGTGCTTTTGGAGAAGTGACCTTTCGTTCTAATGGCGTTCGTCTAATCGCCTTATAGAGTTTGTTTAACCAAATTTTCTTATTCAAATATTTTTCTAACGTCATCTTTTGCGAGAGAACTATAGATTTTGCATGATACACTGATAGGGTTTTTGTGAGAAGCTTTGCCATTAAAATGATTTGTTATTGTTTACCCAGAGCCAAAGATATTCTTCAATAGCCCATATTACTCTGTGGATGAGAGTATCGGTAAGCTTGGTGTCACTCTGAAGAGGACCGGAACCGATCTTTCCAAACCGTCGTCTGTGTTCGTGAGATCGAGGCAGACTGATCCGATATCCGCACGAGGTTAGTAAACACTGACACATTCCCGAGTCCTCTCCCTACCTTAAAAAGGTAAGGTGGTAAAATGAAGAACTAACAAAACAAAACAAAACAAAAAGCAAAGGAACAACTGTTGTTGTTTTAATCTATCGTCGTGTTTTTATTCCACGATTTTAAAATCTGAACAAGCAGCTCACCAAACGAATCCTCGTAGAGGCTGATTAATAGGCAACTCAAACAGTTGTTAGCGAAACCTGAAAAACAAAAGTGCGGACGACTTAGGCAATACAAATTGTCGAGTTTCGTTCAGTTTCAAATGTTATTGCAGTGTTATCTCTTTACCCCAGGCTTCTCTCTTCTTTGCAAGTGAGAACAAAGTACTCTTGGGCCTGGAAATGTATTCCAATGACGTCATGAATTTTCCGCCGAAACGAATGAACTGGAAAAGACCTTCTGAGTCCCAGGCCTCTTGTAATTTATGCAATAATTATCATAGCCTGAATATTAGGCTTTTCTTACTGGCGGGGTAGGATGAGGAAACACCCGCCTTACCCTCTTGCTAAGAAAGGCCTAATACACAGGTTATAATTATCATGATTGACGCCTTTATTTTGCAGCCAGTGAAGACTATATCCCCCTCATTCAAATGGTTTACTTTCCACCTTTCTCCGAGCATCAGACAATGCAAGTAACCATCCGTGACGACCAAGGTCTCCCCAGGGTAGAGGGGACGGAGAAATTTGAACTCGTACTTAGGACTCCCATCAACACGGGGATTGGAGAGACAAGCAAAGCTGTCATTGCTATCGGCGACTTAGTGTCTGATTGTGAGTTTTGTTTGATACTGTTCGCTATAAGTTTAGAGAATAAGAACTGTAGGTTAGAGAATTAAAAATCCATAGAGACAGCCTATAAAAATGGGGCTGGTTTCTTTCGATCCAATCATGGAAGAATGCGCGCCAAAGCCCAAAGGGACAAGATTTGTTGCTTAACAACGCCGCTGACTAAGAATGAGCCAACTCGAATTTCTGCCCACTCACATTTTACCCCTTTCTCTATTCTCTTCTGTCGTATTTCTTCTTAGAGAAAAAAAACGAATGTAATACAGTAACTTTATCTTTTTAGATCGATGCTAGTAAGCACTTCTTTTTAACAAGCCTACCTTCTCTATCCATATTTTACCTAGCGCCCATGATACAATTCGACAAGATATCTTATTCCACCAATGAGGAAACCGGTACCCTTAATGTTGTACTCATGCGCACTGGGGACTTGAGATCTACGTCATCAGTTCGTTGCTACACGCGCTACATGACAGCGGAGGTGGAGCGAGACTTCAAAGAGCGTGCCGACACAGACGGCTCGCTGATTGTGTTTAACTCCGGAGAGAACCGGAAGTTCTGTCCTGTGGCAATCATCGACGATGTCGTGTTCGAGGGCAGAGAGAAGTTCCGGTTAAAATTGGGAAGCGTGGACAAGGATAGTCGGATAGGGGAGAGGAACGCTACAGTGATAACCATCGTGGATTTGGAAGATCGTGAGTACTATTAAAACAATTCTTGTTTTAATTAAATTAAATGCAATGCTGAAAGATCAGCACATAGGCTGGCTTGTAACACTATCCTTTCACTGGGCCAAGACTCAGAGGGATTTCCAAAAAAACTGTTTACGCTACCTAACGAATGAGGTAATAATGTCATTTACCTTATTTACCCAGAACCTATTATTGAGTTTACGAAGGAGCGAATATTTGTAGTGGGCCCGGCTGTGGCAGGTGCCAGTAGAGAGGCACTCATTACAGTGAAGAAGACCGGAGACCCTACCACGAGATCAAAAGTCAGGGTGTACACGCTGGACGGATCAGCAAAGGCTGGCAAAGGTTATCAGCCTGTTACTGAGGTAAATATAACATTTTTCGATTAACCCTAAGACCAATCACGAAACTTCGGATTGCAGTCTCAAGCTGACATGGCAAATTGTCGTGGTAACATAACCACTGCTCTTTTCTCCTATCTCCAGATTTTAGATTTTTCGGGAAACAAATCAAGTCACGTGGTACCAATCAAAATACTGTTTGATGCACACCGGAAGATTCGACGTGCGTTCACAGTCCACTTGAGCTCGGACATAACTGGCGAGAGCGGCCTAGGACTTAGGAAAGTAATCGTCTACATCGAGCAACCGTCTACGAATCCTGCAGTAACGTTTCCGCTGTCACCAAAAGTTGTCTCACTGCGCGACTATGATGACGTCAGTGGGGCGGGATCAGAAATTATTATGGGTTATCCGCTCATATGTGTTACGGTAAGGGATCGACGTAGGATGAAATATTAATCTTAACAATCATTGTCTACGTGATATATCAAACACGAAAGACTGTGTTTGACCACGGTTTTAAGCACCGAGAAGAGAGTTGAAAATATGACGCACAGCGAAGTATTTTTGACAAAATTCGAGGTGTTTGGAAATGTGGTCAAACACGGTCTTGAATGTTTGATATATCTTCTCAATCGAAACTAAAACTTAGGAGAAAACGGACAAAATTGTTAAAATCTATGCCAATTTAGATCAGATATGCAAACACCGTCACGGTCATGACTTCCTTTGTTTGAACTTGGGGAATTATTAGTGAGTTTGAGAAAAAAGTTTCAAAAACTTACTTTCTAAGTCCACGAAAGGCCATCGCATTATCATTGCTTATTATATGGTAGCTCCACGAGCGAGCAAGATACCCTACCCAAGTGGGATAAGGCTATCTTGCCAGTTCGGGACTGCCCGAAGTATCCAGCAGAAAATGGTGTTAAAATCCAATATAATAATCCCCCTATTGACCAAGCTAGTTTGGTTATGATGGGAGCGTATTTTGTCTCAAGGTTTTTGTGCTTGTTTATTGACTTCGACTTCGGTCCATAAATAGGCAGAAAAGGAACCTGGCAATATTAGGCCATGTAGACCTAGTGTTTGGTCAGTAACCGATATATCTCCTTTACTCCCTGCAGGCTTGCGATCCAAAGTATCCTCGCTATGCGGAAACTGGTTCTATCTGCTCCTCTCAACGAATCGACAATAGTTTGACGCAGTATCGCTGGCAAGTTGGAGACGAGCTCAGAGACCTGACTAGTGACACGTTTTTCACTAGAGCTGACCGAGTAACTCTGGATAGTGTGTACCTAGTGCCAGGCTCTAGAGTGCGATGTGTCGCGCGTGCGGTTAGTGACCGCGGTGAGCTGGGCCTTGAATCGACCAGCGCTCAAGTCAACGTGAGCTCTAAGGAGGGGCTTTGTGTGTCACGTGATCCTCATCGTGTTGGTTCCCAACAGATCGTGGCGAGTATTTCATTTACAGGAGCAACGGGTGATAAATATTCCAACAAAGTTCATATTAAATTAGTCCTTCCTCATACAGACGGGCTTTTACCGCTCATATCGACCAAGAGGTTGACAAACTTCAAGCGAATTCTTCGTCCAGGCGTGCTAAGAGTAGCACAACACAAGTGCTCCAACCTCTTGAACTCGAATGAACTAATCACGAACTTCGGTTTTGTTACAAATTCAGTCAAAGACCGTAAAAGCATGAATGAAGGTGAGCCGTATCAGTTCAGCGCCGGGCTGAGGAGTAACAGTACATTGCGCTTCTATAGAAATCTCGACCTTGAGTCGTGCGTATGGACTTTCAACAGCTACTACGACTTATCAGAACTTACTCAACATTGCGGCGCTTCAGTGACGTCAAATGAACAATCACGTAATATCGCTCAATCCCAGCTTACTGTACGAGTACCTCTGTATGTGTCTTACGTGTATCGTGTACCGAAGAACAGAGGAGACTGGATCCACTATGACCACGCCATGTTTCTGCGCCTGCATCTTACCTATGACACCGCAGTTCTGTTAAATAATGGCGTGCAAACTCCCGAAGGAGGTTTGTTCAACGGAGATCTTTGGCCCACAGCTATCTCCGTACGCGAGCAAGACAAAAGACTCGTGGTGACATTTAAGACTAAAACAAAGTTTCGAGGAACGTATTTGATCAAAAACCCAAGTAAGTTTACAAAACTTCCTTATCTTTAACATGTTTTAGAATACAGTCGAACCTCTCCACAACGGCCACCTTGGGGACAGATAAAAGTGGCCGTTCTAGAGAGCTGGTCGTTATGGGGAGGTAGGGGTGTAACATGACGCCTGATTTTTTCGGGGGTGCGACATTTCTTTTTTTCAGAAAAAAATGCTTATTTTAGGATATAAACTGAACGTTAATCAAAATATATTAATAACACAGAAACTAAACAGAAGCAGAGACCAGCGTCGCGCAGTACGGATTACGATCTCGTGACCTTTTACCATAAGAAATGGGGTTTTGTGTACATCGTTCGCCAGTCATTGATTGACTAGCGGTTGTCGAGAGGTTAATTTGACAGTTTGGACGCGTTTTAGTGGCCGCTGCCGTTGTGGAGAGGTAGCCGTTAGTGGAAGTGCGACTGTAGTTTAAAGCTCCATTACACAAATCCGTTTAAAATGTTCACAACCGACCGTGCATGTTTGTTTTTCTAGACACCCAAGCAATGGCAGTGGTGATGTCACGTGACCGTCCACACCTGAGTTTCGCTTTGAGCCTGGTATCTAGTGAACAAACGTTTGACTACCCCCAGCAGACTTGGCGATTTCAATCCCAGTATGCATTGCGAGATTATACGGGTGTTTATTTTATCAAGCTGATACCTTGTTCAACGGATTCAGTAAGTTTTAAAGTAGACTATTTAGTTTGAGAATTAATTGAAATTCTTTGATATCCTAGACTCATAGAGGTGAGTTCTCACGAGTAATAGACATCTTATTTCTCCCAAAAAACCTTTGCATTCCAAAGAAGACAAGTGATAAGAATGAAGTGCTTGGATCTGGAAAAATTAGTAGTAATTGCTGGTTTTCATTGTCACGCAATTCAAAATAGATCAAAATCAAAATCAAAACCGACCAATAGATAAAGTCCAGAATCTGGGAAATGAAAGAAGGTAAATATGCAAAGACTCTCGCCAAAATTCTGGTCACAGCAATTTTTCTTATGCGAGATATGCGGAGAAATTTTCTACCCAAATT
>Ga0126338_10002913_pt1 | contig 11911 bp, 7 predicted proteins | sample OrbCmetagenome_2_FD_92529 | JGI IMG/M metagenome (GOLD analysis project Ga0126338, IMG submission 92529) | Coral microbial communities from Petempiche,Puerto Morelos, Mexico - Orbicella C C metagenome | ecosystem: Host-associated > Invertebrates > Cnidaria > Coral | place: Petempiche,Puerto... | reverse complement strand
TATGTTGGTCTGTCCGGGCACGTGACCTCAAGGAGAAGCTGTGATATTGCTCAAGGGTAAAATGTCTTACCTGGGAGCACAATGCAATATCTGATAAGATTACTAAATATTGTTTTGATTCTGTTCAATGTCTATAATTACTGTTTGTTCAATGCTTGCAGGACGTCTTCTTGTTACCAACCTGAGACTGATATGGCATTCGCAGAGTATGCCCAGGGTGAACTTATGTAAGTAATTAATGTGCAAGGTTTCATTCTGTAATCTCTCATTCTGGTATATATGGCTTAGTGGATGAGATACATGTAAAGTGTGAAAACCCATTGCAACTACAGAAACGTTTTGGCATGGTTCTCTCAACTGGAAGTTACTTATATGACATTTTTTGTGCTCTGCATCATAAATTTGAAAATATAACTTGTGAAAATGATACATGTATGTGTCAACTGTATGAATTTTTTTCATCCCTGCAGCTGTTGGTTTTAGTTGTGTTGTTAATGTATCCACAAGGTCAGCAAATTCGGTATGTATAATTTTTTCAAAGTTACAGATGTATATAAACAATAGCCTCCATTTGGCACAAAAACACGCTTGGATATTTCCACAGACATTGTTCTGTTCTGACAAGTGAGCTCTAAGGAAAAGATAATGTCCAGGGACAGATATCTGAGGATATTTTCATGGCAAATGGAGGCTATTGTGTTTATTATCCCTCAAATACTTTTCACAACACATGCATTTTTGAATATTGGGGAATACATCACTTGGATATTCTCCAGTTTTAGCTGGGGCATATTCATTCAGGTGACACGTTTAGACCAATCGCGCGTGAGCAAAAATATTTGATGGATTATTAGTGTGGTCATCATCCATTCACTGAAATCTTTTGATGCAGTATACATTCAAATTCTTGTTGCTAGTCTTCAGATTTTTTGCGTGGTTACTATATAATTACATAATCTTGCTGATTATATGTAGTTTCATTTGGTTGTTACTCCACATTTTAGTGGAAATCCACAGATCTGCTTATTGTCTATTTAACAATTAGACTACAAGCCCAAGTTTTCTATGAGTGAATAGTTGACAAGGCATAGCCAAGTTGACCATCGCTCATAGAAAAGTCAGGCTCATAGTCTAATTGTTTAAGAAGACACTCTAAAGGATTACAGCACAAAGCCTACACTTTTTGGATAAGCATGAAATTTAGAATAGTTTTCAGTTTTAAGAGCAGCATGCACCTGATTGTTGTCTATTAGTGAATAGAAACAATGAGAGAACCAAACAGATTTGCAGTTTTCCTGTAGAACACAGCTGAGTGGCTACTACTTCCTGATGAAACATCATTGCCTGTGTATTGTTCTTGGGAAGGGAAAAATTATTATGTTGGTTTTTTTGGCATATACAATAATCCTGATCAAGGCTCAAACCTGGACTGCTTGATCTGTAGTCCAGTACACTAACCTAGACACTACACCTACCCAGGGCTTCAAATAACGGCCAGTCAACAGACAATGTCTGGTCAAAAATAGGTTTTGTCCGGTCAAATCCTTAGATGGCCGGACAATTTGTCCAGTCATTTACGCTGGTAAGGAAAAAAATCTAGAGTTTCAAGTTTTAAATATTTAAAGGTTCAATATCATTGGCGTTTGTGAAAAAGGAGGGAAAAAAGGCGGATACTTAACTACCAGACCAATAACTTTTAATAAATGATTCGTAATAGTCATAAAATTTCCGGCTGTCATTGCAAATTTTCATGCAAATGTGATACTGATTTTGCTGTACCATGTGTTCCACTTTTCCTGCATTGAGATCAATGCTCATGTACAATAAATGCTTTGAAAATTTACCTGTTTCATATTTAAACATCATATGAAGGGAGGGGGCACTTTTGTAGTGATAAGACATAATCAATGTTTGTCCGGCCAAAAATGGGATATGTGCAAGCAAAAATAGCTTTGACTGGACAATTTGACCGGCGCCAGCCGGGAAATTATTTGAAGCCCTGCTACCGCTTACATATTCTGTATAACTTCTTAGGAAAGGAGAAGCTGGATACCCTTGAATTGTTGGGCTAGTCATGACAGAGTACGGTTAAAAAAGTTACTTTCAACGTATTCCATATTTTAATAGTTTTTTTGAATTTTCACAAATATTCAGAAACTTAGGGGACAAACAGAAGCCCTGTATCTTTTGACAAGATGCAACAACACAAGATTTGAGTTTATTTTCACCAACCTGGTGAGTAAACTAGCCATGGAATTTTAAAGCATTATTTAAATGAAAGTATGTTGTTATGGAAGTATTGCAGCTTGTTAATGTGCTAGTTGTTTTGTATTAAAAATGTCAATGCTCAAAAACGAACAGTAATAGACAGTCCGTTTTAAAAGTATACAGAAACACAGACATACAGATGCTTTTGATTAGTTTTCTTTTCAATATACATGTATGTTGTTGTTTATGAATAACTTTATTTTTTATTAGGTTGATGTTTATTTTCCTTGTTCTCACATTTAGACTACAATAATCTGGGTAGTACAAGGGAAGTGAAAATCATTAAGTTGTGTAATATGAAATTTTGAAGCAGTTTAAACAATTTTCAACCACAGCATGAAGACACTTACAAAATCATGTTATGGTGCATTCTGATATAGATGGTATATAACTCACAGTACTGTTTTGAAAAGAAGTGAAACTGTATATAATGCTTAGTAATCTTTTGTTATTGCTTACATCAGGTTTCTGGTAGTCCCAGACTTTTTACAACTGTTATTTCAGTTTTCAGGTATGTGCAATGCAACTTCGCTCCAACAGTGATGTCTCATAGTTACAGATATTTATTCAGTTTTGTAAATCAATGTTAGTTCTGACTAAAAGAGTATATCTTCTTTAGAGCATATGAATCATCAAAGCTTTATCGGGACCTGAAGCTCCGTGGAGCACTGATTCTCAATAAACAACTGCGTTTATTACCACTGGAGCAGGTTTATGATAAGGTAAAATTATGTAACTTAAGGATGTTACCATTTAGCAAATCAACCACATTTTCCCATGATCTCTACTTTTATGGACCAAAAAAATGATGTCTATGAAAATATTCAAAACACATTATAGTACTTATGACCTGTAGGCAAAATAATGGTTTCTTTGTATCCTGTGTAGCAAGCGTTCCAGTACGGAATCGGGCCATGCGAAACTGTTTTTTCAAGAATGGAGTGAGAGCAAAAAGGTCAAAGGAGGGGCTCTCACCTCACTTTTTGCACAGCCTGAGTTGCTCTCACCCCATTTTTTGTGCGGCTTGAATGAGAAAAAGTTCTTTTGTGCAGCCTGATCTTGTTCGGCTTGTACGGGAATGCTTGCTATGCAGGCTAGTTTCACTGCAAAGTTTTAGACATTTTACCATGAACTATTATTTACGAAATTAGAGTTAAACTCAGTGTAGAATTCCATGTGACACATGATAGCTCATAAGCTTTTTTTTTGTACATGAAGCTGACAAATTCCTCAAAAATTTTGCTCTAAATGTCCCAAATAACATTTCACAACTTTATGGTTTGGTTTATTGGAAAATATTTCCCTACAATTCTCTAAAGTTACCTTGCATTGAGTTCCAAGTTGAGTACATTGTCATTTTCGTGGTCTATGCACTCATTGACCAGAGCTCTTGATCAATGAGCATGCGTGAATTCTCTCATGCATCTTGACAATTAAATTTGAATTGTTTTAGATTGAAAGTTTTAATGACTGCAGTAGCAGATTGAAGTATTGGGTGTTCTCAATTAAAAGAGGGTGGAAAGGGTTTATATATGACTTAGAGCAAAATATAGAATGTTACCAATGGTTCTTGAAGATGAAGGAAAAATGTAAAATGATATTCTTTCATTATTTCAATCCTTACAATGTGTTTGCTGTTTTCTGTTAGATAAATGGTGTCTGGAATCTTTCCAGCGATCAGGTATGTATGGTGTTGTTGGTTTTCTTCATACCATGTGATGTGCATAATAATTGTCTGGGACCTCTCAGAATAGAAGTGGACAGTTGTGCAATATTTCATTAAATTGATACAGTTACACATTTAGGAACTTCCATTTTGAACTCTGACCTCACTTTTTCCTTTGCGGTTTTAATACACTGGTTTTGAATAGTTTATTTGTTGTGATTGTTTCAGGGCAATCTTGGAACATTTTACATCACTAATGTGCGTTTGGTTTGGCATGCAAACATGAATGACACATTTAATGTCAGCATTCCCTATTTACAAATGGTAAGAATGCAATGCTATCAGGGTCAACATTGTCTCTGGAGTTACTTCAAGTATTTCAAATAAACTTAAGTGCATTAACTGTCATGGGCAGGTACATTCTAAGTGCTGAACAAGTGAAGGCCTAGGTCATAACCATCCTGTAGTAATTTTTATTTTTATATGTCTCAAAATCACAGACAAAAAAAATTCTTCAGTGTTTTTGAATTAAGTTAATCTCATCGTGCTAAAATATCAGTTGTTCAGAAAACAATCAAGATAATCCAGGATTAGGGTGAAATTTGAATTGAGTTTTATAACTTTATGGTGTGTGTTTTTTTTTATTTTCTGTCCTGATATTTTAATGTTGCCCAGTCTCAAACTCCACATAGCGTTAGTAATGAAAGATAAGAGAAATTAAAAACTTGATCAATGTTTGATCCCATACTAGTACATGCAGTCATCATTGTGCTTCAAAAAGCCTGGCCCTGGACTCCAGATTGAGTAGTCTTGGTTATAGGGTGACTGAGGTCACTATGTTGTCTTCTAGAGGTCAGGACACTTTCTTCTCATGATTCTTCTCTGCACCCAAGATTATAATCAGGTGCATGTACCAGCAAGTTGTCTGGGTAATCAGCCAGAAACCCTGTAGAAAATCTGCATAACTGGAACAAGAATCTCATCCAGGGGGAATTGCAATATTACTCCTAGTAATTTAAGGTTGATAATTTCTGGCAGTGACTTTTGATTGAAGTTCATTACATTGCTGTTAATGCATACTGTGTGTTGTATTCAACAGAAAACTGTTAAGATACGGGATTCCAAGTTTGGACTTGCACTGGTCTTGGAAACATCACAGCAGGTAAAACTCCTTTGTAAAGTAGAGTGTTTGATTTGTTTTATTTATCACTATTTACAACTTTTGTATTGTTTACTGTGCCATGCAGCAACTGATCCTTTTGGATTACAAATATTTATTGCTTGATTTATATGAGCCAATTATTAACTGAGCAGGAGGTCTTTATGGGAGAATCTTGACTGAAGTCGTGAGTACAGACTGAAGGTCTGTGCACAAGACTGAGGTCAAGGTTCTCCAATACAGACCGACTTAACTCAGTTAATAAGGTGTTTATTATATGGCAAACAAGAACAATTTAATTTGTTTAATGCAACTGGTTTGTAGGTAACTGACATTTTGCTTGTGAACGGCAATGAGCTGAACTTAACTCTGCCAAAGTTTGCTCGTCCTCTTTACTTTTTTTCTCATCAGGCTTTTTGGCACTTCGATAAATAAATACTGTTAGAAGAAATTAGTCAATATTTTTGCATTATAGTTAACAACTTTTTCACTGCAAAACATCACTGGTCTGGTGGCCAGTCTGGATGGGAAAACCTAGACCGCTTTCAATACCGATTTCAACCAATCGAATTTGTGAATTCGGTAGTTCCCAGTCCTTGTGAGACACAGCCATATAATAAGTGATTAAGAATAATTTTATCAGTTGATTATTATTTTTTTGTTTCCTTCAGAGTGGAGGATATGTTCTTGGCTTCCGTGTTGACCCAGCAGAGAAATTGCAAGAAGCAGCTAAAGAAATTCAAAGCCTACAAAAGGTACTTAATGATTGCAATCATGTATTTTGTTTTCCCTTTGTATGATACAATTTTTACCCACTGTTGAGACCAATTAAAATGTTGTTCAGAAAAATTGGGTATTGATGTTTTTGACTCAGTCAGTCACTCAAATAAATTGTCTCTTCTTGCTGGCTTGTATTTCATTTGGTAGGTTTACAGTGCTAGTCCAATATTTGGAGTTGAATTTGAAACGGAGGAAAAGGTAAATACAGTAATTTTGTATTTTGTAATAAAATACTGTACTTATGGCATCTTTTTAGTAGCAACTTTACCCCACCTGTGTTTTTAATATACCTGGTTTTCACATGACGTCACTAAAATTCAAACTACAAAACTATTGATCTTACTGAGATTTTTCTTCAATGATGTATAAGAGCAGTTGAAAACTACTATTCATACAAATTTTCGCTCCGAATGGGTTCTTGGTTTTGTGATACACTACGCTTGAATTTCTAAGCTTTGCGTGACGTGGCATTTACATGACGGCCAAGAGAGCTGTCATGATGGTTAAAAAAGTGACTTATTTAGGGGAATTTGGCTATCTGAACAGTTCACGTCTTACAAAAAGTATTATTTTAATGTTTTAGAGTTCCTCGAGGGATAAATTCACGCTTTTGTGGCAAAACTCAGTGACAGACGTTTCTGTTGGTTTCCGGCCGCCATGTTGGTGCCCATACGGATGGGCACCATCATGGCGTCTCCATACAAATCTCTATAAATTTGGGTAAAAAATTTCTCTGCATATCTTGCATAAGAAAAGTCACTGTGACCAGAATCTTGGTGAGAGTCTTTGCATGTTTACTTTCTTTCATTTCCCAGTTTCTGGACTTTATCTATTGAGCGGTTTTGATTTTTATTGTGACCTATTTTGAATGGCGTGACACTGAAAACCAGCAATTTTATTCTTTTTATCTAAAAACGTTTCACACTTTATAAGTTATTCACTTTTGAAAATTAGCATTCAACAAAAGTTACAAAAATACGGCACAAAATCTCTGAGACTTTATGCATAATTTTTGGGTATCCCCTTTCATACACCAAACACTTCAATCTGGAACTTTGTAATCTCTAAAGAAAGCCTGTCAAAACCTTTGAGTGTATGTCATCTCCAATAATTTATGGTTTTTACTATTCTCTTATTTTTGTTTCAACATTTTAGCCACAAGTAGTAGACGAGGTGACAGTTGATCCAGTTCAGGATGATATAGAGATTGTTAATGATGGAGAAGGCACTGATGCCTTTGCAGTAAGTATACATTACATTCAAAATTCTCCTACCGATCTCTTTTAGGGGTAGCCTTTTGTGTAGATCCAGTAACATTCTTGTCTTCACTTTTCTCTGTGTATGTTTCACCATACAGCCCCTCAAGTTTGGGATCTCATGTTAACAGGCAGTTCTGATTTGCCCAGATATTGCGTACATTATATTCATGAATGTCACGATGGCTCAAAACAGTTCCCAGCACTGTCTAAGAACAGAGTTTGATGGGTCATTGTAACCAATCTTTATCAGTTGGTGCTATAATCATTGTATCAAAAAAAAAAAATACACAGTCAATCACTGGTGAATTTTGGTGACATGTTACCATGGTAACAGCATGACTGGCTAAAAACAGCCTTTAACTGCTAATAGCTCAAAAACGAGTTCAGTGACTCCATTTTTTATTACAATTTACCACATGTTGATTGGCGGGGTGAGATGCAACTTTTGGCGAAATTTAAAAAAATTGTGTACAACAGAGTTCAGAGCCACCTTAAATTTTTGAAAATTTGGTCATTTACTTTGCTATGCCATCAGGGTTTAACAGAACATTAACTTTACTTAATAGATGTGAGCTACCTGTTAGTCTTTTTGGTAACCCAATATCAAGGCAAGTCTGCATAATGTCTGTCAAATCCTGTACGAAGTTGTTACCAATAATTAAGGGACTGTTTACTGACTCTACATAGCTGAAACTTAAAAGGAGCTATGTGACCATTTTCTATATAATATCTTCCCATTTACTGTGCACACTTGCATGAAACAATTTAGAGAGCGTTATTTTAACTAGCCTTTAGAAGGGAAGACAAAATTTGTTCTGATTTGTTTCCTCTTTTTACATGTAGGCCTATTTTGCTGATGGTGATAAAGTAAGTGTGCATTATGTAAAATGCTACAAAGTTCTATGTGTGAAGGCTTCACCCCGAGGTCCAACTCCTTACCCTTTTGTGTACCATTTTGACACAAAAGGTACCCCTTTTGTATAGCCTTTCATTGAAAACAGATACCCCTTTCCCTTACCTACTGAAGAACATTTGCACCTTTTTTCGAAACCTTTAAAGTGAAGTTTAACTTAGTGATGTAGAGCATTATTTAATGATACAGCTGCAAGGTGCATCTGGTCTGGTCTTAAATAACAGATTTCCCTACCCTTTCATATACCTCAACTTGCAAGATCTCTACTCTTTTATATATGTGAAGCCTGAAAAACTTTTGGTGGAGCCTCTTCATCTGGAGAAGGCGTTCTCCTTGAATTCAATTTGCCTCTAAGTGTGCTCGTCATGTTAGTTGCCCTTCTCCTTCCCCTGCAGAATGTCCCCCAGCTGTTTGCAGACTTTGAGCCATGATTTGAAAAGTTGGCATCCAAAATGTGCCATAGGGTCTGCTCAAATGAACAATTTATTAAGCAACATGCGAAAAAGAAATTTTCTTTAAAAAATGGGTATCCATAGGACACCAGCCTGGACTCCTATCTGGCCAAAATCCTGGCCCTGTAGATTAAAGAAGGTTCCCTCTGGACGGTTCCCTGTAGATACATGTGGTCCCTCTGGGGATAGTCTGCTAAAGAAAGTCTCCATGGGGATACTATCAAGCAGTAAGATATACCCCCGTACTTTATAGATATTTTGGAACACCAACCTTGGTTAATACTACAGTTGAACCTCCCATAAGCGACCACCCAAAATGTCAAGCCTAGCTATAGGTGGTCACTTATGAGAGCTCAGACCATAATGGGTGAACATTTTACCTCATTAGCATATGGTAACTGCAGAGACTTACCCCATGTTTTAAATGTCTTTGTCATGTGAAAAATCAGTTTTGTGAAAAAATCTGGTACTTTCCGCTGAGAAATTTCCGTCCCTTGTATTACCTGGGAATGCAATAATTTAACAACAACTTTTTTTCCAATTTACACTCTATTATCTGTCAAGTGGTCACTTACAGGAGGTTAAAAACAAAAGAAAATTTTAAACTTTTAGCTCTAAAAGTGGTGACGTGACGAGAGGTGGTCGCTTACAAGAGGTTCCAAATATAGTGATATGACTTGGAAACGTTTGGTATTTTGGAAAACTGGTTGCTGAGGAGAGGTGGTCACAACAGGACGTTTGACTGTATCTTCATAGAAATGAACCACTGTGATTACATAATATATCAAACATGGACGACCATGTTTGACCACATTTCCAAACACTGAGAAGAAGGTTGGAAATATGAAGCATAGCAGAGTATTTTTGATGGACATTGAGGTGTTTGGAAATGTGGTTAAACACTGTCTTGAGTGTTTGATATGCCTTCTCAATCGAAACAAAAACTAAGGAGAAAATGGAGAAACATAATCTTGAAAATCTATGCTAATTAAGATATCCTTGGCAAACATTGTCACAGTCATGATTTTGTTTGTTTAAACTTGATGAATCATTTATGAGTTTGAGAATCGACTAAAATACATTATTTCATCAGGTGAAATCTACTATATTACCTAGTATCAAGACTAACATGATCCATTTTGTTGTCTTTTTCTTTTGTAGTCTAGTGATCGTGAGCCAGTGTATTCAGACCAGCTAGGACTAGCAGTGGAGAAATTAAAAGATGGCTTCACTTTACAAGGACTGTGGGAAGTTGTCCCTAGTCAGTAGGAATTCAAAGAAATGGTGACAGTAGTCAGCTTTAAATTATCCTGAAAAAATCTTGGTAGCAATAATGAACTTACCAGAGTGTTCAATTGTACAAAATGAAATAGTAGCTAGTGCAACAAAATATTTGTTTTAATGGAAAAATGGAACGTTTCCTTGTTCTGTCACAAAAAGTAAGGGAAAATATAGGTGCAGAATGTGCCATTGCAGGAAAAATCCATGCCCATCTCAAGGAAGGTCATATTTGGAAATTCCAATGTGGAGGCAAAGTTTTCAAAGTGTGAAGCTAAACAATCTGGAAGGGTGGAGAGGGAGGGGGTCAAACCAAAAACCTTCTGTATGAGGCACTGTGGATAATCCCGGGACAACGCTACATATACCTGCCAACTCTCATGCCTTAGGCTTCCGCTATCTTCCGAACACTTCGGACGTCTTCAGATGTCTTCGGAAGTTTCGGACATCTTCGGAAATCTTTGGATATGATGATTGTGTCATCTTCGCAAAACCTGACACTCGAAGGATAAAATCTCATGCCTATAACTCAGAAAAAGTTGGCAGGTATACACTGCAGCATATATGACAATACTTTTTAAAGTACAGTTGGTTATCAGCAAGTCTGCACGTACTCTCAAATCATGCAAGTTGTTGTTGTTTTTTCTTCTAAAGGGTAGAATTTGTCCAAAAATTGCAAGAGAACATCTTGGAAGCTCAGGCAAACATTACAGTGTAGTTGATGGAACAGATCTTGTTACTTAATCATACATGAACTCATTCTGTGTTCAGTTCTTCACAAAATCGTTTTTGTTAACAAGCATCAGCCACTCTTGAGATGCTTCAGCACTGATCTTGAGCCATTTGCTTTTAATCTCCATTCATTTTGGAATATAATTTTATTCATGTATTGCACAGTTTGTATTCTCTCTGATTGTCCAGTTCCAGAAAATATCCATACCTCCCCCATGGAAGGGATTTTTTCTAAGAACTCCTCACTCCTCTGGAAATTCAAAATGATTAAACTTTATACATTTCTTTTAATTTTTGATCTTAGAGAACCCCCCCCCCCCCCCCCCCAGGAAATTTCAATCCCTTCTGTAGGGGGAGTAAGGATATTTTCTGGAACTGCACATTAGGTACCAAGCCTGTATTGTGTTGTTCCAGAAAATATCCATTCCCCTCCCACAGAAGGTTTTGTAGCTTGAACCCCCCCACCCCTCTGGAAATTCCATTTTAGTGTCATACTTTCCTTTAAAAAAAATGGGCTTTTGAAACCCCCCTCCCCCTCGGAATTTCCATTAACCGTCCTTGGGGTGGGTATGGATATTTTCTGGAACTACACATTGCCAGTGCACTGCACTCCAGAACAGTCAGTACCTTTCTCCACGCTGGTGTCAAACATCGATTCTGGCAAATTTAATAATCAGGGTAAAACAATAACCCTGCAATGAACCGGCATTTTATCCTGCTGCCCATACAGCAGAAAAAATGGGTGCCCGCCTCAGATGGGCCACTAGGCTAGAATGCAGACTTCACCTTAACTCCATTGTAAGTCTTTTAAAAAGCAAAAAATGACAGGCTACCGTTTCTCACAAGAATGTAAATGTGTATTATAAAGATTGTAAAAACACTCTCACTCTGGTCATTTGAGGCACTTAAGAAATTTATTAAAAGAGCACTTGACAGTAAATGTTTTGTACACTTTTCTTCTGTTCCAAATGCTCATAGTGTTTTGTGACAGTTTTAATAAAGTACTGTAAATACACTTACTTATATATGTTATACTCCATCTGCATTCCTGTTAGAAAAAGCAGTTATGAAAACAAAATATGGTGTTGACACGTAACATTTTGACCTCTGAGTGATAACTGCAAAATTATACATTATCAGGGGTTTCATTAATGTTTTAAGCAGGAGTGTACCTGGTTTTCAGTTGGGCAAAATGTTTTGAACTGAACTTCTCAAACTCATTAATAATTCATCAAGTTAAGACAGAACATCACTACCATGAAGGAGGTTTGGGTACCTGGTCTTAATTAGCACAGATTTTGACGATTTTACTTCTCCATTTACTTCTTATTTTTTGTTTTGATTGAGAAGAGATATCAAACACTTGAGACAATGTTTCATCGGCCATCCAAACACCTCAAATTT
>Ga0126338_10002912_pt1 | contig 11914 bp, 4 predicted proteins | sample OrbCmetagenome_2_FD_92529 | JGI IMG/M metagenome (GOLD analysis project Ga0126338, IMG submission 92529) | Coral microbial communities from Petempiche,Puerto Morelos, Mexico - Orbicella C C metagenome | ecosystem: Host-associated > Invertebrates > Cnidaria > Coral | place: Petempiche,Puerto... | reverse complement strand
TTGCAAGTTTTTCAATGTCTGTAATCCATTACAGCAAAGCAAAATGATAAATTGCTTTCTTTTCTCATGTTGAATGTTATAGAAGCAAATATCTTTCACGATGTAGTTCTGGAAGGACATAATGTCTGAGAAAATAACCGTTTTTTGATCATCAACACAGAGAAACGCCATTATGAAGTCGCCATTATGATAGCCTGTACTGTGAACGCAGACGTATTTTGGGCTGTCGACTAAACCAGAATTTTTGGTCGCCAAAAATGAAGTTTTAACCGCATTGGTGAGCGTACTGGTCACAATTTCGAGCCTTTTAACAATGTATCTAACCAAATTTTATGGATGAACTATAACTTGGTGTTGATGAAATGTTCAGACATCATGTCCGATCATAATGTGAAATTGGCCAGACATATTCAAAATTTGGTCGGACAATGTCCGATGACCGACTGTTATTTCCAGTCCTGATATCAGCAAGGAGGAATAGAGTTCAACGTTAGAAACAAGGTTGATGCACTATGATGTTTCAGTCATTCCCAAATACAGTAGTGTCATTATAATCATTAATAACACACAAAAAAATGCATACCAAGATTATCATCAGCAACACATCCACCTTCAATTTTTTTTTCTTTTTCTTCATCTTCTTCTGTTGCATTGTTTTCATGATCTGTTGAATTGACATAAGGAAAAACCTTTCACAGACATGTTAATCTGGGCAGCCCAGTTGCAAAATAATCAATAATAAAGCTGATAAAATAATGTAAAATTACAGCACTTCAAAAACCTTGTGACATTAGCAGTTTCCACAATTCTTTTGCAATTACCGAAGTTCACTATGAATTTGCAATAAATATTATGTAGTAGTCAAACAAAATGCAAATTTCAGAACAAAGTTGTGAATTTCCGGTTGCAAAATTCATAGTGATCTTGCCAACTATAAATTGACATGATGGAAGTTTTGAGGCAAATATGGACTTGTAATGTTGTTAATGTTCAAGAGAATTGCAGACAACTGTGGCTATAAAAAGGTAAAGGAGTGACTTGTCTGTGAATCTGAGTGAATAAACATGCTGAAAAACAAGACTGTAAATATTAGGCTTAAGTCTGATTACAAAAAGTAAGAACATGTGTTTTTCATGTTGGGGGTGCCACGTTTACAATCAAGAGCATTTAATGTAGAACAGTAGAATGAAGGAAAAGATTTATAATTAACTCAGACTGCATTTACACCACTGCCGGCAACACCCAGAATTAATCTGACAATAAAAAAACTTGTATCTATCCTGTACAAACTGAAAACCAATCAGAAATTACTTTACATCATTATAAAAAACAGTAAGTGATGTCACTGGACGCAATTAAATAGATCATACTTCAGGTGTCTCTTTACCCAGAGATTAGGCTGTCAGGGCTGGATATGACTGACCTTTCAAGCTAGAATTTGAAGTTGATGGTTGTTATTGGGGTGAGGCATAATTACACCTTATAGGAGAGGTAAGGGTAGGGGGAAGTTGCCCCAAAGTTAGGGTCAAATTTGAAGTCATCAAGAGACAACACAATTCTTTGTAACATTTTGGATCAAAAAGAAAGGTGTTCAAAAGCTTTGTATTGACTGTTATAAGGTGAATAAAAAGTTTTACTTGCAAAAAATTTAAACACTTTAAATTTATACAACAGTGGAACACAGATGGAAGTTCAAAGTGGGTGTTCAAGGGTGCATTCATTTCTTTTTCATTAGACATTTTTGGCATGTATGCCCCTTTTTTGTGGCCTTGCCTACTATGGCCCTAACATGGGGCATTTGAACACAATTTTTGCCCCAGGGGATGGGAATTTGAGGGTCAATACAAAAGGTGGACCTCTCAATCTGGACCCCCTACTGGACCCCCTTTTGGACCCCATCTGGACCCCCTTCTGGACCCCCTTCTGGACCCCCTATTTTTTCTTCCAGAAAATACAGGCTCCTGATTTAAATAATTAAACTAAGAGCATATCATGATGAAGTCTATTTAATCAGTGAGCAAGAGAAGAAATTAATGAATTCACGTAGCGTTGTGTCTAGAATAATCTGATGGCTGTGGCCGCAGTTAACTGGGTTTAAATTCCCAAATAACTTGACTCGGTTAAAGGGTTACATTTTATGAGCGGCTGCATTGAAATAGGTTATGAAGTGGGTGGACACAAGTGACGTCACAACACGGATAAACAAACAAAACGGCCGACTTTGAGAACTACAGTCTTTTATTTTCTTGATTCTTTTTCTTTGTTTTCGTGTCCTTCAGTTTCTTTACATTCACGGCTAAGGCTGTCTGTCTTCCTTCTCATGCGCACTATACACAAATTTCCAAGGCAGTTATTTCAAACACGATGTTGATTTCATGTAGACGTCAGAGTGTTTTCCATCACCCTCGAATGAATCGTCCTCGAATTTAACTCTATCCGAAAAGTCAGCGATGGTTTGAGGAAATCACCAGGAATCCTACCATGCATGACTTTTATACCTGGGCTTTAATAGAGAGCACCTCCGAATGAACATCAAGTCCTATCACTAAGAACTTTGCGTATTATTTCCTTTATGACAAAAAGAAACACTCGCTTCTGAGCATCTTTATCGATAGAGAAGCGTGGATTATGGCACCTAGGAACTGGGAAATGCTCTTGGTCCACAGCTGTTACGTTTGGAAAATGTACTTCACTTAAAGTGGTACTATGATCAAATTTTTCCCCCTTCATTTTTTAGGTGTATCACATAGAATTCCATGAAAGAATGAAAACGCCATTTACCATTTGCAAATATCTGCATTAGTTCCGGAGATATTTAAGTTTGAAAAATGTGTAAAATATGCAAATGAGATGACTGATGACGTCATACACTCAACTCAATTTTATATCAAGTATATAAATAGAGCTATCTTGGTCAATTTGCAGTGCAGACCATTGAAACTTGGTAGGCTAATAGTTCTACAGGAAACACACCTACGGCTACAAAAATTCTGTTCCCATGGTGACTCACTCCTTTCCAGTCCCCACCCTCTTGATTTCAATATGTTAGTGATTTTCAGGTCACAAAACATTAAACGAGGCGACAAACTTGAGCTAACATATTTATATGCTTGCTGGATCAAGCATATGAGGCACCATTTGCAAATATCAAAATGGAATGCAAAACGTGGCTAGAAATGCCTTTAATATTGGTGAGGTCTGGAACCAAGTATGTTGCCATGGTAACCAAACTGTTAAGCTCATATTGTGGAGCACATTTAGTAGAATCTTACTGCAAAGAATCAAACATTTTTTTCATCATATTTGATCAAAATTTGGTTGAGTGTACGACGTCATCACTAGGCTAATTTGCATATTTTAAAAACTCAAATATCTCTGGAACGAAAAGAGATATTTGAATATAGTAAACAGCATTCTTCTTCTCGCACAGGCTACTTGTTTATGTTTTAAAATGGCTGCGAAAGGAGAGATGAGATTTTCGTCATAGTACCACTTTAAGTTTAGTCACAAATTCATTCATTCATTTGTCTGCATTTCCTGCCATTGTAACGAACTGCCCCTTCCCTTTAACGTATTCTTGTGTTCTTTGCAGAGGTCCATTAAAATTTTTCCTTCTAAGGTGAGTGAGCGCTTCCTGTTCAGGCCATGGTTCAGGCGTGAAGGTTCCTTGCAAACTTGACTGATATGGTATAGCCGACACATATTAGGAAAAAACTAGAAATCCGCTCTAGTAATACACCTGTTTTGAACTGTTGTTACCACTTGCCATGTTCAGTAGAACGGATCATGCACTTTTGTGCCACAGTGAACAACATCTCACACACAGACCGTGATGACTGACACATTTCACGAAAAAGCCAATGCACGGCACTGATAAGAGACCACTAACCTGTGTTAGACCATGCAGAAAGGTAGTTTAAAATTAACCAAACTTGGTTAAAAGATCTGTTGTTCTTCAATTAATTTCCATGGTAACTGTTAACCTGGTTTAAGTTCAATAAACTGCCGAAAAGAGTGGCCACACGATTTTTCAGTAACCCGGTAAATCGTAATTGATTATTAGACATAACCCGGTTAATTGCCAACAAGACAGGCCAGTGAAAACGCAAGCCTGTCGAGACGGCAGGATATAGAACCTTGCGTAGTTTGATGGCTATGTAGAAAAAATCTCAGATCTTTCAGCTTGATTTTCGTGTAATCCAGTTCCATCAGTGACATTTTTTTGGCCATATTAGGATGTAGCTGGATGTTGTCAATATATCACACAAACCAATCAGAACACTATTTTTCTTTGTGATGTTACAAGGCTTCAATATTGTTCAGCTCTCATGCGGACCCTCGTTGGGCGATTATTTTGCCTACCATTCTGCCTTTTGAGGCATATACATCTTGGATTTGTTGTGATTGAATCATACCATTGTTAAAGCTGAACAAGACCCGAGTTAAAACCGTTGTTTTCTGGAATGAATTTGAGTGTTGTTTATTTGATTCAGAGTAACGCCCAGGATTTGTTTGCCATCCGTTCAACGAATTATTTCGGTAAGTAGTTTGTCTGACATTCTGCTTTTCGCTGTGGTTACATGTCACCAGCTGGACAGGTTTTTTAAAATACTCTGTGTCCGGCAGTGAGGCTTAATTTTTTTTGAAAAAGTAAAACAACGTAAAAAGAACTTTATGACAGGCGACCCCAAGGGGAATCGAACCCGGGTCACCGGCACAGCAAGTGATACCCATTACCACTGTGCCACGGCAACCGACCGGCAGCCTTCCGAATTCGGACACTTAAAAACCTGCCCAGCTGCCAGACAGAGAGACACAGCGTCTGCTTTTTGAAGGTGAATGTAAAATAAGTTAGTAAAGGATCAATGAGGTGCGTGTAACTTTGATTTAACGCGTTTTCACGGAGACAAAAGTGTTGAGCAGTGAACAGTGTAAAACAAGCTTCCATGTAATGTGACGAAGATTATCAATGTTGTTTGTTTAATTTGAACGTGTTTTTAAAGGATTATTTGCCATCAATTTGGTGATTTGTGGTAAGTTTTTAAGCGATTAATGATATATGTTTGGTTTGAAGTTTCTTTTAATTTCAAGAACTTTGCTCAGAGGTTGTCAGAAGTGAACTCGTTGGTTCGATTTGAGCTCTGTCAACACATTGATTGAAATTTACACTCAAAGAGCACCTTCGCTCGAATAAATACCTGAATGAGGTTTTCCAATTATGCGATTCAATCGCGACAAATCCAAGTTACATTCACCTTCAAAAAGCAGAATGTCAGACAAACTACTTACCGAAATAATTTGTCAAACGGATGGCGTACAAATCCTGAGCGTTACCCTGAATCAAATAAACAACACTCAAATTCATTCCAGAAAACAACTCGGGTCTTGTTCAGCTTTAACAATTGTATTGTACTATTCAATCACAACAAATTCAAGATGTATACACCTCAAAAAGCAGAATGGTAGGCAAATTACTTAAGTGCTTACCAAAATAATCGCCCAACGAGGGAAAAGAAATCAATTTTAACACCTGTTATACATTGTACTGGAAATGTAACAAGTATGATTTTTAAAAATACAAAAAAATTAAGTGTTTAGCGTTTTGTTCACTCACTGAGTTGAAAAATAAACCATGTTGTGTTCAATTACAGCAATAATTTGAAACATTAACTAAAAGAAATTGATTTTAACACCTGTTATACTAGAAGTATCCCAAATAAATATTACAAAATTCAATCGACTCTTGTTTACTAACTCAATTCACTCGTTGGCACTTACCGATAGGTACAACTAGTTAACTCTCATAATGCGGCCGCAGCCATTTTGTTATTGTAGACACAACACTGCGTGAATTCATTGATTTCTTCACATTTTGCTCCCTGATTAAATAAAACTTCATCGTGTTAGGTTCTAAGTTTAATTATTTAAATCAGGAGACCATATTTTCTGGAAGAAAAAATAGGGGATCCAGATGGGGTCCAGGTTGGGGTCCAAATAGGGGTCCAGAACGGGATCCAGAAGGGGTCCAGAAGGGGGTCCAGATGGGAGTCCAGTAGGGGGTCCAGACTGAGGGGTCCACGTTTTGTAATTTGATCAAGCAAAAATCAAAATGTCAAATGCCCAGGGGGTGTTCCCAAGGGGGATGTTGAAGCTTTAAATTGACTGGTACAAAATTATTCATGTTAAAGAGGTTGTTTGGAAATGAAAGAAAGGTGAGAAAACTCCAAGAAATATTACTAGCAAGTTCAGGACACATTATTGACTTTGATTGTACCTAACCCTTGATCCAATCTGGATCAAGATATTTTGTTGAGTGTCCTACCGTGAAATGAAAGCCTTTTTCCACTGGACGAGAACATACGTGTATCACATCACAAACCCAAAAAACTATAAAAACTGACACACGAATTAGACTTACCAAATTCCTTTTCCGTTATGAAACAGGGAACAATTTTCCCAGCATCACTCCTGCCTACTACGCCAACAACGGCCCTCTCTTTGTCCGCTGCTTTGTCGATAATTGGGCATCCCAGTAGGGATACTTCCTCTGTAACTCGCTTCTCCAATCCATCACAAGTTAGTTCGTATTCCTTCTTACTTTCGTCGTACTTGAATTTCAGTTCAATCGTCTTTCCTCCTGAAAACGAGTACGCTGTAAGAGTTGACGCTTTGATTTCACTTCCTGGAACTTTGCTCTGTAGGAAAGCAAAGTTTTCACTACAACTCACGGAAAAAAACGCGAAACTGCCACAGGTCGTACCCATTAACTTTTGGAGACGGTATTTTGGTACATCCGTAGACTTTTTCGCAAAGCGATCCATTACCACTTTGTTGCAATCAGCATTGTCTACTACACCACGCCAAGTAACCAAGCGAACAGAGCTTCCCACTTCGACAGCACAAGCCATTCCTCTCGTTTGATAAACGTGTTCTTTCATCTCTCTGACGACGAAGATGGCCTTACGCCAATCTTTTGGTTTTTTGGAAGAGGACAATCCCCCCAGCAACTGCGATGATTTCACCCGATTTTCCGACATTTCCGCAATCTTTGCGAGGCTTGCGAGCAATCTTGGGCGCTTTTCTCGACCAATCTCGACCAATCTTTTTCCGGTTGCCTGGACGTCCCAGGCCTTCACGTCCCGAGTTTCGCGCGGAAATAAACAAAGGGGAAACAAATGGCCGCTCTTTGCCTCTTTTACTCGCGCGGTCAATCCGGTCATGCCCACGGAAGGATAACGGATATGGCTCCTAGTCCATCAGCTGAGGTGGTTGTATGGCTCACTTCAGAGGAACAAACGAAACTTGTATATTCTTTGTCTTTGACTATTAAGCGTCATAAAAATGCATGATAGCAAGGATAGAACGGTAGCTTTCACTTTGTAAATCGAATTTTAAATTTACCCCCAATACCCTCCTTTTGGTCGCCATCTTGGAATTCTAAACGTTATTTTCTTATATGTTTCTTTTCTTAGAAGTACACGATATTTTGCCTGGACGTATATTTGAAATAATTAGTATCTTAGATATCATTTCAGTATTTTCTGTAGTTGTTCAAGCTATGATGACGTCATAAATTACGTCACAATAGCCGCCATTTTGTTTTGAAGTTTATGTATTCAAACTCTACTCAACTATCTGAAATAACTAAATTACCAACAAGGTGCTCCACATCACAGTACTAGAAAAAACATTTTCTACGTTTAGTTAATTAAACACACTACGCCATGAACCAATATACCATAACTTAACGTAGATACATGTAACTAGGTCCACACTTCAGTCTAGAGCTCGTTCGAGTACAGAAACGCCAGGCTCGTATAACGCCCTTTGTCACTGCTGTCACTTGCATTTGGATCTTTAACTTCTCAAAGTCATAAACCATTCATCAAGCGTAAACACGGTAAATCATGACCGTGATGGTGTTTGGATATCTGATTGCTTTAGCAGATATTTCTACGATTTTATTTTTCTGTTTCTCCTTAGTTGTAGTTCCGATCGAGAAGTTATATCAAACACTCAAGACTCTGTTTGAGCACCTTTCCAGACACCTCAAAAATTGTCAAAAAATACTCCGCTATTAGCGTCGTTTTTCAACTGTCTTCTCTGTGGTGACGGCTCCTTTCCAGATTGCTGCTTGACAATTTGCTCTTGTAACGCGAAGTCAGAGAGATGATTGGCATGGCCGCAAAGTCTCTGGCTAGATTTTCCCGCCGGCGCAGTGGACTTCATAGCGCAGCGCATCCATACTCTGGCACTCCTTCTCGTAGAGCTGTCACATGAGTACCTCCTCCAGTATCTCTTCAGATACTGTTCACTCCTTCCCAATTCTCGCCATAGCTCATACGTACCTTTCACTGTATTGGAGAATTAATGCTTACCAGAGAGTATCACAGGCTGTGATCGTGTGTGCGCTAATAAGAACTTTCATGAAGTAGTCCTTGTCAATGCCTTGGTCAAGTTACTTCTCCAAGCTGTTAATAACTAAAGAAATTTTATCATTCCGGTCTTTCCACCTCTTCCATTCTTCATGTAGCACATTCGAAGGTTTGTGCCCTATCTGAGGAACTTGCTCGCATGTGGCTGCGTCTTAATCTCTAGCACTGATCTTCGGTTGTCTCATACATGATCCGGTAACTGAGCCTGCCTCAGAATGCTTCTGTCTTCCACTGTGACACCAGGGAATTGGTGATATCAGGCTTGTTTGCGACGACACTGAAGAGCTTGTTCCCTGGCTTTTCAGTATAGGCAGGAAATATGTTCTTGTACTGTTCACTGTTAGAGGTAGACCCTCTTTAAAATCTTTCGACATTCTCGATCGATGCCTCGTGATACATGCCGAACACTACGTCCACGTGCCTGTTGCCGGTGCTTATTACCAACTCAAACACTCTTAGCGACCACATGAGACATACCTCCAGAGGGCCGGGATATTCAACTTCTGCAAGACCACCATTCCAGGTATACTGAAAAATACTGGTTGCGTTCTCTGGGTATTTCTCGGTGACTGTGATGCGTCACTCTAGCTGTTGGGAGAGTTTGGCTTTGCGCAGTTGTTTTTCACGGGGGTCCACAAGGACCGGCAAGAGTCCAAGGGATGGACAAAACTATCCGACAAGTGCCATCAGAGCAAATACATCACGATCCGTACGAGGAGGAAGTACCACATCCTAGTTGCGAACCTTACGCACAACCTACAGATCCTTAAAAGACTTCAGCTTGGCTTTCTTCAAAGGATATAAGTAATCTGAAGTGGGATTAGATGAGCAACGGTCGTCACAGTCATTCACTGCATCCTTTACCTTGCTCTTGGCCTGCAATAAGTCATCACTTACTTCTGTTGTCACTTTGATACCCCGGTGTGGACAAGCTTGTTAATGCTGCATCTTGTCTCCATGGCCAGGTGATAACATCCTTGAGCTGATCCACCAGCTTTCCTGCAGCTCTGATGTCTTCTTTGATGCTACTGGAGCCAACTCCTTATGGATGTAGGTCTGTGATGAAGTAATAGCTAACTACTCGTGAAGAAGCTTTCTAAGCTAACTCCCGCTAGAACCCTCACAACCGCATACAATGGATTCATCCACCATTGATCAGATCATGGTGCAGAGGAAACTCTTTTGCACTTTTGTTTGTGACACCGCATGTTTGGATGCAGGAAACAGGCAAATGATTTTGAGGGCTTTGTTTCAACAAACTTGCAATTTATACATATATTTTATCTACTTGCCCTCTTTTTATGAAATAATTTTGAGAACCGTACCCCACAATGTTTTTGCAATGATCATAAGTGCAAAATGATCATATTGTGACCAATAATCAGGCGTTATGACGTCACTTATGACGTCATGTACTGATAATTCAAGCACTAGAACAAATGGACATCATGTTTGTACTTCCGATACGTTTAGAATTTGCATTTGAAACACATTAAAGAAATACAGACTACTTTGGAGCCTTCCCCAAAAATCCAAGATGGCGGCAAAAGAAGAGTATGTAAGGGAAAATTTAAAATTCGATTTACAAAGTGAAAGCTACCATTCTTTCCTTGCTATCATACATTTGTAGGATGCTTAATAGTCGAAGATTAAGATAAGACATGTTTCGGCTGTTCCTCTCAAGTGAGCCATGAACCCAAATTTTCGGCTCTCAGCTGATGGACTATCCATCCCACCTTCAAAACAAGTTTACGCTTTCCTTTGGAGCACTGATATCGAGAAGCTTAAGGATAAGCCATGTTGAGTAATTTTCTGATTTTCCAGAATTTTAGGCCAACCTCGCGAGGTACACCCAAAATTTGGAATGAAAGTCCGGAAAATTTCTGTTTCATTCCCTCCCACACCCGGAATTTCCGGAATATTTGGTCGAATGGAAAGCGTCCCTGGAGGGTAGAGTAAAGCGGACTACAAAATAAACGGCACGCAATGCATGCAGAAGCGATGACGTTTAAAAATTGTTCCTAGAAGATTGGAACATAAGCAGACAAACTGATTCTTAGACTAAACTGTAGAACTTTTGTGTTAGAAATTTTAGGGGTTTACATTGAGCGTAGTCCATTGGTAGTTCATGTACCAGGTCCATCGTGTCAGTCCATGTGCTAGGGGTCAGCGAAATGTACCAACCCAAAAGAAAGATTAATAACTAAATTTTCCAATACATATAAATAAAGGAATTTCTGTTACAGTGTATTTTTCAAATTTCTTACATTAACTATTGTTTTTGTTTCAGCGAGGATCTTTAAAGATATTTGGCAAGGCTAATTACCTCACCAGAAATTAATTTGTTGTTTTAACCATATACTTGTCATATCGCGTGTGCGACCCGCTTGTCTATCTAAAATTGTATGTATCAAAAATATGTTATTATGAGTTTGTCCGTGAGCGCAAATTTATCCGACACTGTATAAACCAAAATCTACCCCCAAATCTTCGTTTAAAAGCTGAAATTAAAAGTACTCCGCTGATCCTACAAACAGCAAAGGAAAGCTGCAAAGTACAAGTTTCTCTCTCTGAAATCGACACCTTATTATCTTTAAAGATATTTGGCAACGCTAAGTACCTCACCGAAAATTAATTTGTTGTTTTAACCGTATACTTGTCATCAATGAACATTCGTATTGTCTTTACCCTGACAAAACGATTATCGATTGTTTAATCACAACCACTCTGTCGTTGACAAAAAATATAAAACAACACATTTCCAAAACTTCATAAAAAACTGAAAACTGCAAATGAATCGTACCCTGACTTCATTATAACTACTGTAAACAGTATACTTCAGTGCTCATACAATGCTCATACAGTGCTCATTCAGTTCAGACAATGCTCATTCAATTCACTTCAAGACTGGCAAAAGTAAAACTGCGCTACCAATCCGTAAATTTTATATAGACCAGTAGTTATATAAATGCCGCATTAAAGACATTATGCAAAAAAACGGCCTTCCCACTCCCCTAGAAACCAAAAAAATTACCCTCGCCGGTGTCACAGTGATTTGGGTATCCCCGTGTTTTGGGTATCCCCGTACCCATATCCCTAGCTAGTGTTTTGGGTATCCCCAGTAGGGATACCCAAAACACTGAAAGCGTTAAATGCCACAGACTGGGGCCAGTGAAGTCATCCATTATTCGGCTGAAAAACCATTTATCTTCTTACAAAAGCTTTGTCTCAATAAATTAAAACTTTCTTAATCTTGATATAAACACATAAAGTTGCTGAAAATAGTCGCAATTTATAACAGACTGTCTGATCCGAGTCCGCAGTTATAACTTGTGCGTTACCATTTTGGAAATAAATGTAGACTATTTTTAATTGTCTAGTGAGTTTTCTTGTCATGAGTGTTATGGCTAAGGAGGGAAATGCTGATGGAGCAGTGTAATGCTGCTTTTATGAACGACGGTGACCACAGTAGGGCACTC
>Ga0126338_10002909_pt1 | contig 11919 bp, 7 predicted proteins | sample OrbCmetagenome_2_FD_92529 | JGI IMG/M metagenome (GOLD analysis project Ga0126338, IMG submission 92529) | Coral microbial communities from Petempiche,Puerto Morelos, Mexico - Orbicella C C metagenome | ecosystem: Host-associated > Invertebrates > Cnidaria > Coral | place: Petempiche,Puerto... | reverse complement strand
CGCAATATTGAATATTTTCTTTCATTCCCTGATGATGCCGTAGAACGGCGAAAGCCTGGAATTAAAATACAGTAGCTCAAGGCCTCAATTGAATCGATATATCTATCCTTCGTTTGATTGTTTACACACTCATCCTTCTTCAGGAAAAGTCAGTAATACACAACTCCGGTTTAATTTCCGTCTGTCTGCAAAGTTTGTGCTTTTAATTAATAAATTACCACGAACTGACTCAATCAAATTACAAGGAGACAACTTCATGATATCCTTGCAAACGTTTATCCTTTCATCCATTCGTTGATTTATTTTATCAACAATTATTCAAATCTCATTCTGGAAATACGCTTGATGGGTGGATCTTCATCTGTCTTGAAAACCACTATCGACCTAAAACAAAATGAAAACATAGAGATAATACTATGTAACTATAATACTCTGAATCACTTCTAAAATTACTAAAGGTCCGTAAAATGTTTTAATAGTAAAGCTTTTCACTGTCTTTTAGTGAGTAGGGTTATGAGTATAATTTCGTTATTTGTCTGAGTCTTAATGCTATAAATTGAACTTTTGAAACAATTTAAATTGTTAACTAGAAGCCTTACTGCGTGTACCTAGGCAGTAGTTATACTGAAAAGCACTAGCTATATTGCATTTGAGCTAAATGTTCTGCATTTGAAGACGTACGAAATTCAATTGCAGCTGTTAGATCGTGGTTCCCTGATCTGCTTAGTGAGAATTAGCGGTAGTCTGAGAGGTATTTCTAAAGGAGCAAGTGGGTGATGAGAAATACGTTAATAAAGTATACACGTAAGTTGTTTTCACGCTGTGAGCATCTAATAAGAATTACTAAATGCCATAACTTTTAAAAGGAGCATGATGGTTTAGAATATTTTCTTTTTTTTTTTATCTGAGAGAACAAACCAAGGTTTTTTTTCAAAATTGCAAATCCCTTCATGAGTGGTTAAAAGGTACAAATAAAGGAAAATTAAATGACAGGTCAAAAATTTCAGTTTTCGTTTTGTTTTACTGTAAACTTAAGGACTATGCTTTGAGTAAAAAATCACTTTCCTTCGCCTGTCGCCCGTCCTTAGCTTGTCAATATCCCCGAGAATAATATTATTTATATGCTATGATGGATTAGCGAGACAAACAGATAACAAAAAAGAATGAAAACTAAAAGAGAATAGGGCTTACCGTTGCAGTTTTTATCAATTCGAGGAAAAAGTCTTATGAGACTAACTAACAAATGGCAAACATGTCAATAGACAGCTAATGATTATCACAGACCCCGCCTCCTCTCTTCCATACATGTAGCTTTGAGGAAAAATCGGAACAAAAAGATCTTCCAAGTCAGTCGTCCAAATCTGCAGCAAAATATTGCAGTGTTCGATCTACGAGATAATTAAGATTTATTTTAATGACACAGAAAAGTAGTTTAAGTCTTCGCGTAGAAAACCATATTAGTCTACATAATTACTAAATCGTAAACTCGTTCAATAATTTTCCCCCAAAAAAATGTGCGCTTCAATACGCGACTCTCCACCACCCCCACAAGTTTTATATCTATATTTTTGGGGGGATTATAGAGCGTCCTATCGTTTAAATTTGGTTCCTATCTTAGTTCATATTATTTTTAGACCACAGATGATTTCAGAAGGGCAGCGCAGGCTTTTGCAGCTTTCCCATTACTCTAGCACTAGTTTAATTTCTGTTTTACGACGCTGTGTTTAGACACTATTTTCAACAATTATTCCTATGTATTTTTATAAATTTTATAAATATATATAAGCCTAAAGATAGTATAAGCCTGACCTCTTACGACAGGCAAATTCTTCCCAAAATAACCCCACTGAGCTAATATTAAGACACCCAAAAATCCTTCTCTAACAGAAAATAAACCAGGAGCTTTTTGCTCGATCTTTATGACTGAGCAACTAAACAAATAGTTAGCACGTTTTTAAGCAAATGCCAAGGTTATTTAAAACTAGGTATCGCAGATTTAATACAAAAAAATTAATAACGCTCTTTAAAGGTTTCTTTCCGATATTGGTTTGATTTGATGCGTCAATATTATGTACATTTTAAATCACTTCCTTGGCAACTGAATAAATGGATATAAATCAAAAAAGATAAAAACTTTTTTTTTTTTTAACAAAGCTCTCATCAATATACAAAACTGAAGTAGTTAATCTTATAACACTTGTTGTCATTGCCGCAACCTAAAATAAGAGAGATAAACCAATTTAAGACACTTCTTTTTTGTGTGTGAAATATAGTAGTGCATTATACCCACTATCTTGTAACAAAAAGAATCCCACGAATACATAATACAGTAGGTATAGTGAAATGAACTTTTGGGACAAATCAACGAGTTGCATAAAAGCAAACACTTGCATATGTCAAAATTATGTTCGGAAAAGCCTACCTTTTATGTTAAAACCTCTTTGTACCGTTTGCATGGTCACTTGTTAATCTGCAAACCAATAACGATAATCTTTACACCAGCGCTTCTTCGAAAACCAGTTACCGGTGGCAAAACTTTAATTTATCCTGAGAAGGTTTGATATCGAATTTGAACTCCTGAACTAATGTAGAAAACTGAAAATGAAATAACTCATTCCGGAAGAAAATAAAATGAAAGTTCCATGTTCAGCTGAGCTGACATCATGTATAAATACTGGCATACATCAAAGATGCTAATTATTTTTTTTCAATAAAGTTACATCATCAAAACTAAATATTAATAAACAGTCCATTTGATGACATTTTCATGGCCATTCAACAAGAAAGCGACCATCCAAATTAAAAAAATTCTTTGAGAATGTATTACTTTTGGTCAAATATTGCTTTTATGAATTTATACCGTCTAATATCTGACGAAATTTTCACTTAATTTTAATACCACATGCGATATCTTTTATCGATCTTCTGGCTAACTAAGTAAGTGGAAACTTGCAACGAAAGGAAAGCTATTTAATTTGCTACCCTCTAGCCTAACTAAGAATTTGCCTGCTTGGTTCTAGCTCCTTTTATCCAAAATTTCCAGCAAGTCTGTGTTCAGAGAAGCTGAATGTAAAACATTGCTTATAAAAAGAAATGAAACATAAATTAAGCCCAGAGTATCACAATTGCATTACCAGTTGCCATGCAAAAGCTTTTTCCAGCACCGCTCGTGATCCTATTTGCCTCTCTCTTTGCATCAGACAAAGGAGTAAATGACCAGGATTTCGCTTTGGTAAGGTCTGGTTAGAGAAATTGGGTCCATTTTGTGTGTGAATATATATTTAGATAATCGTCCATGGTAGCCCGTGCCTATCAAAGCTATTCTAGACGAGCTACTAACAAAGTAAGGGTTAATCTGTGTTACCTTAAGTGTTAGTCTTAGGAGATGGTGCTGCATTGGTGCAGAATTAAAACAACAGGGTTAATATTGTCCATCTTGCAGGAGTTGTTGATTTTTGTTTGAATTTTTTTTTTTTTTTTTGTTTTTTTTTTGCGGAAATTCCTCCAACAATGTAATTACATGTCAACAACCCGATCCGGTGATCATAACACAAAGACAGCAATCAAAAAGTTCCAGGAATTCTTTGGTCTGCCAGTGACCGGTGAACTGGACGACGAAACCTTGAGCGAGATGAAGAAGCCCCGCTGCGGAGTCCCGGATATTCATGATAATATGAGAAGAGTGAAGCTAATAAACCATGGAGGTAGTCTACCTAAGTATTTTCTCTACAGAGGACAGGATACGAAGGTCTTTAAGTACTGTAGCGATGTAGCACTGAAGCTTCAGTTTACTAAGACGAAGTCCACGCGCGATGCTGACTTAAAATTTAGGTGTGTCAAGGGGAGATGAATGGTTACAGAGTTAATATAGGCTCTTACTTGCAAGATAAACCCGCTCAAATTATTTTCAGATACGGTATCTAGTTGTCCCACAGAGAATGATACCACTCGCTTAGCGTAGAGGTTTTCATGGAGGCTTATAAAATCAGACTGCCTAGGATCTGCTATCTCTAGAGCCTCCAAGGATTCCTTAGGTCGCAGTGATCTAAAAAAACAAACCTTGATGGGGGTTATTTTAGGAATAAGGCCTATATCGGGAATTGATTCCCTACCCTTTCAACTTCTCTTGGGTATGTCAAAGTCTCCTGTGAGACCATGCACTCGTTATTCATTGGGTTAAGAACAAGTTGATGGGGTCTGTCCTGCATCAAAAAACGTACATGACTCAAAAGTGCTTGCCATTGTTGTTTCAAAATTTTCTCATAACTTGGCATCAATATTACATTTTATTCCCATTCGTTTTCATCCTTTTGTTTTGTTTTCTAATAGTTTTGGGAAAACGAGACATTCTGGAACGCAATATGAGCCACTGTGTACAACGGTTTTCGACGGTAAAGGTGGCATGGTAGCCCACGCATTACCTCCGAGAGATGGACGAACTCATTTCGACGATGATGAGTATAAGCTGTAAGCTTTCATTCATATCTGAGATTCGTTTAGCTTTTCCTTTGTAAATGAAAGGTACTCACGATGAATCAGTACACAGCTATTGTTGTTGTTGTTTCTGCTACAGTTCCCTTTCACGTGCTTCCATATGCGCTTGTGTAAAAATCAGTTCAAGGCTCTTACAAACTAGAGAGTTTCATAAGAAAGCTACGAGCAAGTTCCGTCTCAGTTTTGGTTTGCTCATAAATGTTTAACTAATTGTTAATACAGCAGAAACCCGCGTGTAACAACCTGCTGACAGAAGTTTACTTTTTTAAAACCCAAAAATATAAGAACATGTTTATTAAAGGTAAACTATGAACTCTTGGAAGTTATAGAGGCAACACTATATAAACATTCTGTAATTAGTTGTTTTAAGCTTATCAGGATAAAGTTGTCAAAAATACTGTATATTTAAATACGAAACCCAAGTCTATTTCTGGTAATCAACAACCATATCTCCTTCCGAGAAATTAAGAGCCAAATAAGATCCTACCTAGCCTAAATTGCAAATAAGTACGCGGTTTTTAACTGCAGTTTTCTTTTTACTCTTCAGATTGGCGGATGGCGTGCATGCTGCTGACTTCTTGGGAGACGCACGTTGAAGTCAACCAAAGAACGCTCTTTTTTTTGTTGTATAAAAGTAAAACGGATTTGGAATAAAGGGAAGAAAAGAAAATATCTGAAAACGTGTTTGTGTCGTAAGTTTGTTCAATCATGCAATGACAGGCCTTCTTCGCATATATTTATTTATTTTTATTCTGTTCATTCTTGAAGTCATTTTCACCCTTTGTCCTATCTTATTCTAAAGCAAAACAAGTCGTAATTCTAAAACGTCTCATTGGGGACGGGTTCAAGTCCCGCTTAGACCACTTAGCTGGAGTTGTTTCTCGGTAGACCCTAGTTCAGCTGCTCGGTCATCCTTGGAAATAGCCAACTAGTCTACCTCCTACCAGTTGGGATTTTTCAGCCTACTATGCATGCTTAGCTGATATATTTCTTTCTTTCATTTTAAGTGGCATGCCTGTGAACTAGCTACACGTAGCTACAGCTGTAGTTATGCGTATTGATCGCTGTAAACAACAACCTTTGACCTTTTTGAACATTTTTTTAACTGTTGTTTTCACGCGTGGCGTCAAATATAACGTTATACCTTAAAAAAAGTTAAGGATTAAGTGAGAGGACCGCTGTAGAAATTTATAATAATCGTACAATTGGAGATAAATTTGTCCAGTCTCGCTCAAATATATAAGTATTTAATATGTAGAGTAACGTGATGAAACCTACATTGTAGGTAAAAAAAGTTAGTATTCAATATATCTCGTTTTGCCCATTTTAGTTTCGAGAGTTCTATCTCCTTCATTAATTTGCCGTTGTTTTCGATACATTTGTTTTGACCGAAGTGTAACGGTATTCAATTTGACATATACCAATTAAAATTATCTTATTAAATACTTCTCCAGCGCAACATTCTGGACGAATTCTGAACTTATTAAATGCACTATAGTGAACGTAACGGCACAATTACCCACAGAGAAACATTAACCTGAGATTTGAGGCTTAGCCTGAACTAGTTAAGTGTTGTTTTTATAGGAGTATTAGTATCATACTTTTGTTGTCAAAAAAAAAATGATCGGCCTTTGTCGCCAAAGACTAATATTGTTATAAATAAATACACTTTGCCAGTCTAACTTAAGCAAAGTTACAACATGCCTGTCTTCTATCGTTAAGTAGCATCTCACTCTTGAAAAACGGATATGTCATTTATCTCTATTTTTGCCTTAACTTTTTGTCTTGCATAACAAAACTTCAGTTTGCACGTGCAAATTCCAGTGTTCACCAGAAGCGCTTTTAAGGAGCAATATGATCGGGGCTATATTGGGTCCTTATTAGATTCGTATTTGGTCAGTAATTAGTCCTTATTTGAGCCACATTAGTCGAGACTGAAAAAAATATGCAATATCAGATATCATATTGCATAAAAAGTATTAGGTTTTATTCAGTGTTGAACTGGTTAAGTGTATCTACTGGTGAGCAGGGAAGGTCGGTCATGCTTCTCCCCTTGGTGTTTTTGTGGTTGCTATTTGTAGGTGGCACAGTAGGTGAGGTTGACGACGACGAGGACGAAACAGAATTTGCCTTGGTAAGTTCACAAACTAATAGAATAGCTAGTCATGGTATTTTCCTTTTTTCTAATTTTTTGACACTCATTAATTGACCAAAATTTACTTTCTCATCACAGTTCCAATACGTTATCGAGTATCCAGGTAGCAAGAATAAAAAAATATCATCTCAGGGATTTCGACTTGATGAGCAAACAAATTCTCACAACTTATACAAAATAAATGAATCATATTTAGTAATGAGAGTTACCCTTTCAATATCATTACGGGAGTGTTAAAGCGGCAGAACTGGGAGGAATTTTTTGTTGGTTATCACTTATGATAGAACAACATTGGCCAAGACGAAAGTAAACTGAGAATGCATTAGAATTGCAACTATATTATCTATAAAGCTGGCATGAGAAAAACCTCAGACTTTCACATACATGGACAGACTTTATTATAAAACCAATACTTTCGATGGATTGAGATTTCAAAACCACTGAACGTTTGTCAAATAAAACACGTTGTAAGCCTAGCGAGTCAGTCAGTGTTTTACTTTTCTATCGCCTTAATGCAATCCAGTTTGATAATTATGGAAAATTTGACACCCCTCGAATTTCCATTTTTTTTAATTTAAACCACAGAGGACAAAATATTCTTAAGTGTACGTTTGCCAGCATAATACTGTATCGATATTTCATCGTGCTCTTGATCGATGTGAAAATGTTTTAGATTTTCCCACGATCCGCGTTGAAAACGTAGTTGTTGATTTCAATGTTGGATTGATACAAATATGGAAGATTGTAAACGATGATCACTTCAGGATGGCTTGAAAACAAGCCGTGAGAATAGATATTTATTTGTATGTGTGTCGTATCACTGCGATATCAGCATCAGAACAGATATTGCATTAAAACATTCCCGTCAAATTGAAAGTTCGTTTTAACTCAGAGAGTTTGCTTTCCTTTAACAGCATTATTTACAACACTACCACTACCTTTCATCTGACAACTCTAGTAACCACAACACCACAGAAGCAATTGAGACCTTTCAGAAGTTTTTTGGCTTGTCCGTTACCGGGGAGCTGGACGCGGATACATTGTACGTAATGAAGAAGCCACGCTGTGGTGACCAGGATGTGGATGGCGATGGAATGCGCGTGAGAAGATACGCAACATTTAGCAAATGGAGTAAAACAAATTTAACTTATTATTTGTCTTATGGCGATGATATGACAAAGGCAGATCAGGACAGAATCATAGCCAGAGCGTTTAAATACTGGAGTGATGCGGAACCAACGTTAAAGTTTAACAGAACTTACAACTACAATAAAACCGACATTAGAGTCAGGTTAGGTTATTTCTTATTCACGACTATACTTTGAACTTTGAACTTTGATTATATAAGTCATGCTTTAGCATGCACTATCAAGTTGGTATGCAAGCGGAAACTCTGGAGAACACGAAAGAAGCAAAAGCGTCGCTCGAGACGCAGCCGAGGACAATTCGCAAAAAGTATGAATCAATTCTCCTTTCTGCATTGCCAACGGGAAAAATAAAAAAATCTTACCCGACCAGAAATGGGGCAGATCGATTGGATTTCAGTCATTTTTCTAGCTGAATTTGTTTTATTATTAACACAGGTTTTATCTAACAATATAATTAAAATTCTGGCGAATTTGCAAACACTTTGAGCGAGAGCATTCACCACTAAATTAAGATGCGCACTTTCTTTCGTGTGCTAAAGGAATTGCCAGCTAGATTATGATGTATTTCTATTTAGTGCCAAAGCAGTTTTTAATAACGTCCTAAAATCATCATATTTGTGTAAAACGTGCTCCGCCACGTCGTAGACAAGCAGGTACCAGTATCTGACTATAACATAGCACAGCAAGGAAGATCTTGAGGCTACAGATGATAAATCATTTATGTAATTTATGTAAGCAAGATATGCTTCTCTGTTTTAGAACTTATGTTATCCTTTGTTCTATGTATTTTGAACTGATTTTTTTCTCTTTGTTTCCTCCCTTTTTGATTCTATATGAAAGTCTTCGAGAATTGATTAGTAACATAGTAACATCCTAATAAACTGGCTTGTTCCAAGGGTCTTTCCTTCCAAGGAGCAAAAGAGAGCCTGGAAAGGAGCTTGAGTTCCTATTCCATTTGCGCATTCTCGATATTGGACTCTAACTAACTGCCAATGGAGGTCCATGCGGGGGTATATCACTGCAAAGGGCAAAATGTCATCAGACTCCCCTCGTTAGCCTCAGTTTCATGCTAGTTACAGTCCAGTGCCGAGAATTTTTTTTTTTGCAAATATCTTTAGCTCATGGTGTTTAATTCATTCTGCACAAGGGACTGGTTCAGAGACACGCCAGGACGCTGTCAGTAACAATTTTAACACGTTTGACATGAGCAGGCGATAATTTGATGTTATGAATTGTGAACTGATATGATTCAAATATATTCAACTTCTTTATATTTTTCAGTTTTGGAAAAAGGAGGCACCGTGGCGTTCCAGGTGAAAAGCCGTGTCCTTATCCCTTTGATGGACCCGGTGGAGTAGTAGCGCATGCCTATTTTCCATCTGCAGGAAAACTCCATTTCGACGATGACGAACAATTCACTGAATTTGGTAAGAAAGTCACAGGCTGGTGGTGGAATCGCCGACAGTCAACTGGACTGCTTTACACAGCTGTTCATGAGATTGGTCATGTCTTAGGTCTAAAGCACTCCGACGTTCAGGAAGCTGTCATGTGGCCTTTAGCCAAGAGTGGCACGCCAGTACTACACCAGGATGACATTGACGGGATTCGCTCATTATATGGTATGTGAGAAAAAAAAAAAACGTGCATCTTAGCTTAGTTGTTTCGTTGAATCCACAATTACAGTAGTTACTATTGCAGTAACTGTAAATTATATTAAACAGTTAGATTATGAGCTCGAGATTGTAAAAAAGTCAAGGGTGAATAATTTAATTATTTTGGTACAAATCTTTGCCTCAACTAATAAACCATATAAATCTTCTCCTTATACTCTTCAAAAACACAAAGAAGCGAACCGCAATTTGGTACCAGACGCACAATGCTAGGCTACTCATTACTTTCAACAGAATTGATAGTTGGTAGCGTGGCCAATAAGAGAACGATGATTCTATTTATACTTATTACCTGAGGATTTAGCGCGAAATCGCCTACTTTGCCCGTTTTTTTTTAATTTATAGCTATCTGATCCCCTAATTTAAAACTCATTTAGATGCAGTTTGCTAATAAATCTAAAGATGTGCTATTTCGATTTCAGGGTCTTCGCCGACTGCAGATTAAAATTGTACAAGATTCAAGAAAATTCTTCATTCCTAAAGAATTACGAAAGTTACTCCACCTAATGAAAATAATAAACTGAAAAAATATTATATTTTTTCTAACGATTTAAATGTACTATAACTTGAATTATTTTGTTTGTTTGTTTGTTTTTGCGTTATATTGCAGTTTTGAAATGTACACGAATATGCACATAAACATGAAAGTTAGAGATCTTTCTTCAGGAGGGGAAAAACCTAAGAAAACTAAATACGGGCTACTTTGAGTTCTACTGTTCTTGTCGTATCTTTCAAATATTCAGCGTGAAAAGCCCACATATGGATTTTAGAACTTTAAGTTTAAACCTTTTAAACCTTAATTGCTTGTTTTGATAAGGCGCAAAAAGCAAAATTTTCGAGTTACTTTTGCCTCTATTTCAAAACTACCTTTTTGTGCAAAACCTTTCAAATGAAATTGAGCTTGATTTGCATGAAAATGAACCTGTGGGGGAAACTCATTGTACTATAAATGGTTTCGCAACAAGACTCAGAGGCAAAAGGCAACTCGTAAATGGCCTATTTGGAGCAATGAATCAGACACCAGGAATAATGACACGTTTATAAAATTAACCATCGGGCTTACATAGAGGGAGAGAGAGTGGAAGCAACTCCCCAGAGACCCTTGCTGAATTTTCAATTTGCTGTGAGATGTTAAAAATTTCGATAGCTGTTTCTTCAACCTTTTGAGAAGTGTTAAATGCAGTCCACCGTTTCTCTGTGTTATTTGACATAATTATAGTAGCAACATTTTGTTTTTCTGGGTAGATTATTCAGTCTTATTGAGCAGCATTGCAGTAACAGTAGTGAAATATTATCTTATTGAGTTGCATGCGTTTGTTATATATTATGGTCTAATTTTCCATCAAGTTAGGTAATGTTTTGTATACCTTGTACCATTTGCTTCTACGTCAGAGAGTTGTTAATGCCATAATAAAGACTCTTTTCTTCACTGGAATATAATAATCGCCGGCGATAACTAGTCAGCGGCAAACAACAATTTATTAGTACCTTCCAATATTTCCTGGGATTTATGTGTACAGCGGCCACTCACGGGGAAATGGGAGGTGGCCGCTTAATAGGGGATGGCCGGATAATAAGGGCTCGTCAGAAATTAGCACTAGAGGAGCCCAAGTACAAACTTCAATTTATTCAAGTAGAAGCATGCTTTATGGCATCATGGAATCACGTAAAGAGAACAATAAACGTGTGTTTGAATGTTTTTATCAGTGTTCACTTTCTATTTAAGACTCTCAGTATCTGTCATCGCCATTTCTAAAACAAAGCCAAACTACGTGTATTAAATTTTGGATGGCCGTTTGATCAGGGTGTAAGGACAATAGAGAACCACCAAACCGTGGCCATGGCCGCTCACAACGGTGGCTGGTGAACAGGTTCAAAGTTCCAACACCCTACCAATGAGCATGAAATTGCAACCTTTATTGGCACTTGTATTACTATGTAATTTGTCTCTTCTTCTATTAGAATTTATAAGGAAAAGGTGAACACAATCTTCCTCCCCATAAAGATGCTTTTTTTTAACCCGCAATGAAAAAAAGAAAGAACAGGTTCTAAAAATGGCTTTCCAAGCAAGCATTTTTTTTTATTAAGGTTTTTCCTCGTCAATCAATCGAATGATTTGGTTGAAGGTTTTAACGTAACTGTTCGATAACCTGGCAAGTGGAATTTAGGTGACACGTAGCTATAATTCCTTTAGTTATGATTATGTCGATTACAAAGCGTTCCTCGATTCCGTTTTAGTTATTAGAAATCAAATTTGGATACACAAAGATTGAGTATTACACGCCATTGCCTGGTGCCTTAACTAACGGCCATTTGGAAAACAAAAAGACAACGAAGGGAAAATTTCGAAGGACAATCATTTCTAATTTTGAATCAAAGAGTAAAGAATTAAATTGAATTGCTCTTACATTTGCTTTTCTGACATTTGTTTCAAAAGCACTTAAATCGCATT
>Ga0126338_10002907_pt1 | contig 11928 bp, 12 predicted proteins | sample OrbCmetagenome_2_FD_92529 | JGI IMG/M metagenome (GOLD analysis project Ga0126338, IMG submission 92529) | Coral microbial communities from Petempiche,Puerto Morelos, Mexico - Orbicella C C metagenome | ecosystem: Host-associated > Invertebrates > Cnidaria > Coral | place: Petempiche,Puerto... | reverse complement strand
CTAGAGCCATTTTTCAACTGACAGAGCTCAATATCAAGGCAAATCCGTCATGTTTTCAATGTGCGCGTGCACGAGCGCGCGCTAATGACGCCATAAATTATGCGCAGTAAGGATGCGCAATGCGAATGTGAGGAATGACCTTAACGCGCGCTGGTACACGCATTTTAAGGAATAATGTCATTTTTAGCAGACGTTTGATTGACAGCATTATATACCCATATTTCGGAACCACTTTATGCTTTCCGGGCTTGTCAATATGTCTGCGGTACCGGCAGATGACTTGAATAAGTGAGAACAAATTGGAACGAACCAGTGTATAAATTGATTTATTTGGGAATCTTTAAACCGATTGAACTTGATATAGTATTTGAGAGCCTCTCTAATTCTGTGTAAGCCTTTGAGCGACTAAAGGTGAGACTTTTGACGGTTGACAGTAAAAATGTTCTAATTTGACAATATATTTTTAGGCTATTTGACGGTTGACGGCTCAGTTAACTCCATTGAGATTCTCTTGGTTTAATTTCGATGAATTCAATCAAATCACACCCAAATCAGTGGTATGAACGGCGGTTCGGCACAATCAGTAAACGGGAAGTCTTGAAAAAATGGCCGCGTGACTGAAAATAGTTTGATAAAAAACGTATACAGGGAAGTTATACCAGAGAAGAAATGTCGCCTCAAAAAGATAAATTATTGTTTGCAAGTAGCACGTTAAACCAATTTCAAGTTTTTTTTTTTTTCTTTCTTCTTTTTTTTCATGTCTTCAAAGAATGACAACTTACAAAACGATGACCGTTATATATGGGGCAGGTGATACGGAAATGTTTGAGGCGGGGCTGAGCAAGCTAAAGTTCGCGCGTTTAATTGTAGAAATAATTTGGTTTTCAACAGTAAAGGTAAGATAAGTTCTTCAGCGCTGTTATGCAGTTTCATTCATCCTCTTAGAGAGTACTTTGACGTGCAGATTTGCATCTCTCTTGATTCCTTTTAATTTCATTTGTTTACTCATAGCGTGACTTCATTTCTGACCATTCAAAATTAAGACATTCTCATTTTTCATTGTCAGGTCTTAGGCTTTTAACCGCCGCGTAAAACAACTAACGAAGAAGTAACAATCAGTTAAATTAAGAAGCATCTGCTTCCATAAGCTATGATAAATTGTAGTTTGGCCTCTGATTCCAGCGTTTAATATATCGACTTTGCCCCTTTCGGGATTCGCTGAAATGAAAAGGGTACTGAGGTATCTGTCAGCTCATTTTAAGGCATCTGAACGGTCTCGTGTTTTAGTTGATTATAAAAGATGTAATTTGTCTTCTTGAACGATCTTTAACGACAGAAGTAGTGAAGTTCAACCTTAATTAAAATCTTAATTTCTCTGCCTAAGTAGAATTTAATGAACCTTAATGAAAAACGCGAAGCTTCGAGTTGGAGAAAACGTCGTCATTAATTAAAACCAAGAACGTATAAATTGATGATCTTGACAATAAGTTATTCACTTAGTTCATGGCTAAACACTGAGCTTCAGTAGCAAGCTCTTCGCTGCTATAAGTTTAAACTTTTTCGAAGGAACAATGATGGCGCAAAAGAAGTTTTGTATGCCTTACACAGCGGTCTTCATGCTTACTGTGTGTTTTCTTCCTTCGCAAATTGCTCACGGCCATGAAATCTTTGACCGCGAAATCGAGGAAGAGAAAAGTAGCCCTTGGTTTTCTCGCCGAGCGCTTCCTAAGTGGATAGAAGAGTTACCCGATTCGGTTCCGCAATGGATGAAAACTGCCGCCTCCAACTACCGTGGGTCTCCCCAACAGATCGTTTGCGCAGTGAAAAACTTGGCCAAGGCGTTGAATGACATGCAGGCAGCGAGAGCAAGGAACTGCGATGATTACTTTCGTTGCCGTGGAAGTAAAGACGCAGCCCAGTGTGGAACTTATGCAGCATCGTTTGCCACTCAAATAAGGTAAAGGTAATTTGCTTTTTGGAGTCATGTCTTTACAACAACTAAGGTAAAAGGTCAAGTTTATTTTTTCCGCCCTTAAGATCACAGGAGAATAAGTGACGCACAGTAGCACCTGCCTATCTCTGGTTCGTAGCTCGTAACCGTGTCCGTCTCCTTTATAAAGGGTATGCTGGTCCTTCTGAGGTTACCCGCATCATTTTACTTCCCGTCACCACCGCGATTCGCAGATAGAGCATGAAATCTTGGTGGGTGGAGAGAGTGAGTGATGATAGTAACTATTGCTCTACTCAAGGGTACCCTGGCAACACATTAGACTTTGCTTTTGCTTAGCGATCTACGGTTACTTCTAAGTCGAAACAGCAGAGTGTGTTTCTCCGGAACTTCGGAACTCGCTCGAAAAAAGCTATGTCGAGGGTTTCTCAAGCGCGCAGCGACAATGCCGCCTAACCCCTGGAAGATGTGGTATTGGCAAGACTATCTGACTATGACTTAACCTACCGTATCTACCTACGTACTTATGCGTACGTACTCCTACCTACAGCTTTTTACCTTAGAGTTACGTAGCTGCCCACCTCAAAAATGGTTGATCACTAGCCTCTTGATCTTGTATCACTTAGATCTGTCTTATCTATATACACGTTATACTCCCGGAACAAATCGTAAGCTAACAAGTGATATATATACCTACCTGAGATTTTGAAGCGGTCTTTCAAACACTGCGTAGAGACTGGGCTCCAGGATCAAAATTGACATTCTATTTTTTCAGCTTTTCCGCATATTATATTTTCTTCAGTTCATAATATAGCATTAACATTGCAAGTGGACGCTCCGCTTGCCACCGCTCCCCGAAAGCTCCTAACCCTAAACCCGGATCATTTCCCGGCCCCCTTGGGGAGAATGACTGACACGTGACACTGAGCGGCCGCCCACACAATCGGCGCGAAGCTTACGTAATTCGATTCCATAACAACTGCAAATATCTCTATTTTTAAATCGAGTCACTGCTAATTTGAACATCGTCGATTGCAAGCATGAATGCCCGCTCTGCCTGGTCTCAACGAACGTAAGTTAATTCAGTTAGGACTTATTATGTTTTTTCTCTGTTACTTCGCTGATGACAAAGTTACAGATGGCTGAATAATTCGGTTTAATGACCTCTAAAATTCCATCTTGAAAACCCGTTGTTTGAATGATGTCCCATCTTAGGAATTCAGTGTGTACTAAAAATTTATAATCAGAACTACTGATCCAATCAGTTACGTTTTTACAGTGGAGGTCTGAAACTGTAATGAGGAATTCTGATTCCTCAAAGCTTTAAGCCGAAGCAATTATCAGGTGATAATTTTGGCGCTTGGGGGTCGTGACTTCCATGCAAGTGATCGATCGCACATTCAAATGTTCCTGATGGTTAATTTTGTCATAATAATCAGGTTTTCGTTAAGATAACGAAACTGTGAAACTGTCTTTTTTCCCTCTTTATAGATTTCTTTGCTTCATGATATAAAACTGACGTATTTTGCAATGTAACCGTTAATACTGCAGCAGGTGTTACTTCCGGTCTGGCTGTTATCTTTTATGGCGTTACAGTTGTTGTCGGAGAAGTAATTTCTTTCGGGTATTATTTGATGAATATCAAAAGTTGGTTAGCAACTTTTCAATTGCTGCTTCATGCTGTGTGCTCAAAACTTTCAGAATTCTGTAGCAGTTCAGGAGTAGTTAAAAAATGCGAAAGAGAATAAAAAGTGTTAAGGTACGGCGGCAGATAGTGAAGATAATTTCTGGTGACGTCATGACGCGCGTTCCAGCGAGGGAGGCAGAAGAAAGAGAGAGCCTGGGAACGAGGTTGACCGTAAGGCTTTCGCGCCTTAGCCTTGCTATCTACAGCGGGAAAGTGCCTGGTTTTACGTACTGTTCAAGTACATGAGTATAAGCCTGCTTTTTCCTTCTCATTTCAACGTTTTTTCACTTTTTGAACAGTCTATTATAGTTCGAAGATAAAGTACTCAATCATAAAAATCCATTCTAAGATAATTGTTTCTTTGTCATTTGTATAGCAAATTTGAACTATTTTAACGCCTACCGTGGGCGACAGTCATATTAGTATCGGGCCAAACAGCCGCAGATAAGAAAGCTTCGCAATTACTAAGGTGAGCTGTAATCGTTTATTGCTGTTCAAAACGTATTTTATTGGAATCAAAAGTTCTCTATATTCAGGCTTATCACGTGGTACGAACAACCTGTCCATGCTGTAATCGTATTTATTTTACCAATGTTTATATTTTGTTTTGTGGTTGGAATTTAATACAGGCGGTTCTATCGAGTTGTAAAAGGCAAATCTAAGTTCTGGGAGATGTAAGACGGATACAGGAGAAGGAAATCATCGTCATTCATCAAGCCTATGTGGTATGAAAGTGGAATAAAGTCTCTGGTTTTCCTTGAACGAAACCCTGGAAGCCATTTTTGTAAAGACACGTAGAAGCTGCACACGCCGTTGCTATACAGCAAAGTTTGGCGGGTAAAAACGCCGTTGTCAGCCTAGTCCCTCACGGCCAAAGTAGCCGTAGCAGTACCTCGCCGTAGCGATCCGTAACGTATCTTAAAGTCTCTATTTCAAGTGCTATATTAAAATTAAGCGGAATTTAGGTGCTTACCAGTCTGAGCTAAAGCCAGAAACGTGATAAAGAGAAATACTTATAATCTTGGCCTCTCCGCTACGATGCATATGCAACCCTTTTCAATTTCCTATGTTGAAAAGAATTATCAAAAGCTCGAAAATATATCCTGGAGTTCAGTTTCAAACGGAATTTGAACCCATGAAGAAGTAGCCCACCTGGACACGCTCCTTTGGTCATGTTCCAAAAGACCGCTTCAAATTACAACAAACAGGTAAACCAGCCTCTTTATTTGAACCATAAGAAATAATGACAACAACGGATCTGTGGAGGTGGGTACGTGCGTAGGAAGGGGAGGGGGAGAAAGGGGAGTGTAAGGGGGACCTTCGTCTAAGCCGGGGATCTCTCCGTGATACAGTTTTTGAATTATTTCCTAGCCTTGATCGTCGTCTCTTACCTCGGTACTTTGCATCATTTTATGGTCTAAATATCTATCTTTTTTTTTTTTTTAATTTGCCGGCGGTCATTAGCGTCTGGTCGTGATCCTCTGACAAGAAACTCTTACATACTTATGCATCCCTAATTTTGTTTCTTGTTTCGTATACAACGGTTAACGGCTGTGTAAAAACCGCCATAATATCTTACTCCTCCGCAGAGGCTGTCTATGGGAAATTGATATTGGGAGTGGAGAAGCGCAGGGGACGATGGGAAGAGAGAAAGGGCGTTCCCGGCGTTCCCCGCGAGCTTCCGTTTTTTCCCTCTTCCCAGCCTCCCAACTACTAGCCTACTGTCAAGGCAGCATGAAAGCGGCCTCTGCGGAGGAGAGAGGCCGAATATCAAACCACTCCACACTACAGACAATAAAATAGTGGATTCAAAACAGACCTCAATATAAAGGTTATATCGGCCACTAGTGCTGATGCTGACGTTGTAAAATATCATATTTTATTATTATCTATGTTATTGACTGCTAGATATAAACAAGAGTGGAGATCAGCTGGTATGGACAAGCAGTATAACAGCCAGGCTGACGTGTTTGGATTAGCGGGTGGTGACTGCCTGGATCAATATAAGTACAAGACATACGGGACTTCCCGTGAATGCAACGTGCCTTGGTATTACCACAAATGATTCGCCGGCCATGACTGCCTGGAAACCTCGGATAGGTTTTACTATACTCGAGTCTGCTATATCCATCAAATTTCTGTTAAGTTTAAAAACTTGTTAAGTGATGTTAATTAATTATTAAGTTCAATGAATTAATCAGAAAGAAAGCATAATTACTGAACAAATTAAGACAACAACAATAATAAAAACATGATAAGTTACACAAAGGTTTGATTAACATTTTTTTGCCAGAGAGGAGTAAATAAATAACGACATTTCAGATAGTAATTGGAAATTCACTCCGGCTCTGTGCGTGCATGAATTGAGGCCCTGTCCACACTACACCAGAGAAATTTGAAAACGCAGCTTTATTTCTGGGGTTAGGCCTACGGCGTCCAAAAAAATCCAGAATATTGACCACCGGCCGAAAACGGAGCCTTTCGATATTCGAATCACACGAATTTGAAAACGCCGGCTTGCGTTTTAGTGTGTGGAACCTCTCGATTATTCGAATCCAATTTTGTTTTCTTGGTAGCTGGGAACTGCATGTATTTCTATTGTAAAACGAAAATGCAAACGTTCAAGCTGAGAATTAAACTACTGGACACCAAAATAGACTCCACATTGGAGTAAGCCTTATATCGGCTAGATAATCCCTCTGAAGTTAATTTTAGATCTCTCACGGTTTGGACGTCCCAGGGGATCCTGAGACAGGAATTTTGCTTACATGGACAGCCCCAGCAATTTGACACGGAAATTCATCCTCCACGAGAACCATGGTGATCCACGAAACGCGCTAGAACTGGAAAAATAACTTGAGAAGGATTATCTTGGGAATAAGTCTCTTGCCGTTCATTCTCTCTTATTCGTTATGCCTTCTTAATTTGTCACCACTAGAGCCCAGCTGTCTTGTTGAATTCAAATGCTTAATTGCATTGCGCATCCTTGCTGCCCACGTTTTTCAGGTCGTTTGCGCATGCCTAAACGAGCAGGGCAACCCCACTCACTTAATGTATAAATTTAAATGACATATGGTTGACTACGACATGTCGCGATAAAGTTTAAAATTCTGGTTTGATATATTTCTATTTCATATGCATCCTCGGAGACCCAGGGGCTACTAGCCGGGACGATGCGATATTTTCGGGCGAGCGATATTTTTGGTGCGAAAGTTTACTTCAAGAGCTGAAGAGCCCCTGGGAACTTATTCTTACCAAACCAGTTCCAGCGCTGGTCAAATTCCGTCCCGCTGATTGGCCAGTAGCCCCTGGGTCTCCGAGGATGTTTCATATGGTGTAAAGCCTAGAACTTTCTTTTAGGAAATGCTGGTTATGTGCTCATGCAGAAAATTCGTTCAGTAATTTGCTTCATGATCTGAATTAGTTATTTTTCAATTAATTAAGATAGGTTATAATGTGAGATCAAAGTCTTGTTCAACAGCTGCAACATTTTAATGCAAGGATTTTTTCAGAAATTTCAGTTAATACTTTCCCTTCCTTATTACAAGGGTACGTTCCTAAGAAAAGTCTCGGGGGCAAAAAAGTTGCTAAAACCGTCATCCATATTGCGCAAAAGAGAGCACGGCGACCCTAGTTTTATACTGCACTGTATTTTGCAAGATTTCTATCATAAACAACGGAAGGGGCCAGTTTGCCTGTTTTCCTATAATAATGAATACTGAAATGTTGAAAAGGAAGATCCGATCAGGAAGGTATTCAACTTATTCGGTATGAAACAGAAATTTTTCTAATGTTACAAATAGCATTCATAACATCCATGTTAGTTTATTGAAAAGAATCACGTATTATTTTGATGGTTGAATACCTGATTAAGAATTTAGAGGGCTGATATTGAAACCACTACGTCACTGAAGACAATTATATGGTAATTAACTTCTTATGTCTTATGATTGGCGCCGTGATCACCATAATGGAGGCTCGGTTTAAAACAGCTGTGTGTGGTAGGAAGGAAAAATTGGTTAACACACTGTTGGAATAGACTCCGTATGACTTGAGGACACAGGGAAACTCCACAAATGTGGACGAGGTATACGAGGTATATACACTGTCTGTTATGTTTTACAAGCAGAAAAGCGTTACCCCCAGTTAGTAGGGTCACGCGAACATTTCTTTGTAGATGAAAAGTTCTCATAATCCTGTCTGAAGCCACAGGATTACGGGAAATGTCCATTCTCTTTGTGGTTTTAGTGAAGTTCTTCTGGAAAATCTCGATCGCAACTGTGTAAAAATCGAACGCAAAGAAAAGTGAATTAGACTGAGACAGTAGTTTATTAAAGCGACAAAAGATCACAAAAGGATCATAATTTTGAAAATTCAGTAACTGCCGCTGATTCAGCCAGCGTTTCAGTCCGGCCGTCAAGTTAGGCACAGGCAAGACAATTTTAGTAAAGCAACAGGATATTTTCATTCTAACTGGAAAAGTCTTACTGTCGTATATTTTGAATTGCTAACCCGTCGAGAAAAGGGCATTAAGAATTAGATATTGCCAGCAGACACACTTCACAATTCGCTGTAAAATTTGCATCAAGCTGTTCACATTTAAATGCTAACAACAGACGCGGCTGCCCCTTTTTTTTCCCGCGTCGAAAAACTTTCTTTCCGTTTGCCCTTATGAAGTCACTTCCGAAAGAAACCGAGAGCTATTTCGTTGAGTTGTTTTTCTGCCGCTTGAGTTAACTTCAATGGAATTCAACTTCAAACAGGAACGATTGTTGACATTAAGAACGTCAAAAATAATAGTGATATTGACTCAGAAGGCCACTGTGCATATCATATAATCAATACGGGCAACAACCGTTAAGACATACGTCACGTGTTGTTGTGTTTATAAACAACTTCTGCTGATACCGAGGAAACGGAGAGAGCATCGTCAGTGGAGGCGAATTTCTTGAAATTTTCGCATTCTTCATTATTTATATCTTTGCAAATTCTAATCTTTCAGGCAATAGTTAAATATTTTGTTAAGAAAGTTCTAATTACGAAGATTAGTTCTACTCAATTTACAGCTAACGTGAAAAGCTTTTATGTTCAAACTCCAGAACATATTTTTATGTTTGCAGGCCTTTTAACTTCACATTTATTTCTTTAATTTTCCGTTTTCCGTGCTGTGGAACTTAGTGATAAATTTCTAAGGGATAACTGAATATTAACTCAACTTCGAATGGTGAACGTACCATAAAGGCATATAAAATAAAAATAAGTTATTCCATGTACAACTTTGTGAAAGTCATATTTTTGTTCTTTACAATTATTTCTCGAGATCAGCCTCTTGTTGAAGCTCAAGCAAAGATGAAAATCTCTTGAAAACCAAAACGGTTCTAAAGGTAAAAACATCTCTGATCTCATATGGTTTTCGTCAAATTCGCCAGCTCCTAAGCCATTTTAGTACTTCTCTTCTCTGGTAATATAAAGGCTTCATGGGTGAGTGAAGACTTAATCTCACCCATTGTTTACGAGCTGTTCTTATAGATGGCACATGGATCAAAACCGACGGGTTTTTGAGAAAAAACGGGCGCAATATTCATACATATCACTTTTTTCCTAAGGAGTTATCACTCGTTAATACTTAAAAACTCATCAATCTTTGTCAAAAATTCAAATTACGCATAAACTTTAGTCAACATGTACATTCTACAATAGTTTAATCGACGATAAAATAAGTGCCTTTACAAAGGTTTCATATTGTATATTTTCTAGCTGTTATGATTATAAGCTGGCCTCAAGTAACTCTATATGTTTTCTGATATGTTCAGGAATCATTTTGCCCTAAACTGGCTAAGAACTGACGGAAAGTGGTGGATCAAATGAGCGGAATGGAACTTAATGGAGGTATGGAGTTTTGTCTTTTGTTCATGACTTTTCACGTTTGCTCTCTGTTTTTCTGGCTATTTCCTAACTGCAAGCAGTATAAGAAATCGGAATGAATTCGAATCAGCTTTTGCTCGGCTACTCCTGACCATGCTAAAATCTCTACGTCTTGCCATGATTTCACGCAGAGATAAAATTGGCTGGTCTGTCATTAAGTATAAACACTATTTGGATGATGGTTTCCCAGTTTTATCCGCCACATTGAAAATAAATGGGGCAAATATAGAAGAGATTTCGTTCTCAAAAAATTTCAATAAAACTCAGTCGCGATCTAGTTTAAATATATCAGTGACCCTAGCTTCCAGAGGGGTCCGGACCATTTATTCTCAGGGAGATGTTTAGGATTTTAACTCCCTGAGTGCAGTCTCTTTTCCTGGGTTTCTGTGCATAAATAATGATGTCAGCATGAAAAAGCTGACCGATCTCTGTAAAACGGTGGCAACCGGCTTGGATCCGTACCTTAAACTTATCTACAAACTCGATAAAGTTGGAAAAATAGCTTGCACAATCAGTTTCGAGAAATGCGCGTACATGTGATTTTTGAAAATTAAGCAATCCAGTTTATTAATATGGGAATTTTCCCAGCAAGTCTACAGCATTGTTTTCAATTACGACAACCGAAATTGTTTTGTTTCTTTTGTTCACTGACCATTATTTTTCTGAGAAATTAAATCTGTGAAATATCAGATTTCCTTTGAAACATATTTACTTGTCAGTGGAATTCTTGTAGCTTGTGCTATAACATTGATCCGACCTGATTTCTTTCCTGTTGAAGTCACAGTTACTATTAAATTTGCGGCGGTTTCTCAGCCATGAGTTAAAAGTAGTTAAACTTCCAGCACATTTCTCAGCTGACAGTCAACTTTGACTTATTCTTAGCTATCAGGTAAACGCCACCTATACCCTTGTTTGATGGATCATCTGTATCTGCCTTCGAATTTACAGTCAAAAAAACGTTTTACTTGTAAAAGGGAAATACCTATTTTTGAGATTGCCTTACTCTAAAAAGATATCTCGTGAAAGCCAGATTGGATTTCAACTAAGTCTATCCAACGATCTCATTAATTTTTCCCTTGAATTGACTAACTTCGGCCTTTGAGTTCCGTATGGAACAAAGGGGTTCAACACTCCGCATGTGAGTTATGTTTTCGTGGGTTTTATTGGCCTGATTTCAGGCGGTATTTGTCTTTCAGTTTCTCCAGGAAGATACTGCATCGTTTAGCTGATCTTGCCCGGTATTTTTACTTGCAGTTTTGCCCAATGGGAATGTCAAACAACAAAACCTCACCACCTTACAGGTCGACAGAATAACACGGTCATCACTCACTCCCACGGAACAAGACGAAGAAGAAGAGGAGGAAGGCCAGGTTACACCTCTGCCAGGTTCCACAGTAGAACTAGATACGCTTGCTTGGCCACCTGATGACGATACACAAGGCCCAGTTCACGTGACAGTCATACCATTAGAACGGGTCAGTGTATTTCTGAAGAGAAAACACCTTGCAAAGGAAAATTGCACACTGTACTGTATGAGCAAGGAATAAATTGTCTCAAAATTGCCTCGTTCAGTAGAAGCTTTACTCTTTCTTTCTTTGACCAATTTCAAAGTATGGGGAATGTTAACATAAAAAACTTAACATTTGGACTAGGTAAATAAAGATAAAGTCTGCATACGAGCCAAATGGCCCGTCAGGTCGGAGCTTATCCCGGTTTCTGTAGCATGACTCGACTAGGAATATTTCTACTCTCCCCTAGACGGGATACCAGTCCATAGCAGGATTACCCCCTGCATTTTATTCGCCGGTTCCCACTTGAATACTTTGGTGATGAGAAGAACTGTGAAAGTAAAGTGTTTCGCCCAAAGACAAAACACAAAATCCCCGGCCACGGTTCGAACCCGGACTACCCGATCCAGAGGTGAGCGCACTAACAATGAGGCCACCGTGACTCCACAAGAATTTGGACTGAATTAACCAAATTTCGCCGTTGAATTGAGCTGAGCGTCATATCCCAGCAAAGCCAGACGAAATCTAGCCCTCGATGTCTATATAAATTGCCGTCTGTTTTAGTTTACTTATTTCATCCAATCACATTTTAATTTCATATTTTGAACTCGTGCTTCACATTTCTTTCTTCATAGAACACTGAGATCACGATCTTTTGTGCTGACATCTTTGTTTCTACTTTACACGTAGGACGACCCCAGAAGAAAATCTCGTTATTCAACATATAACCAGACGCTTCCACGACTCATTCCCCGTCCAGATAATCACATCTGTTTAGCACTCATTGCAATCTGCTGCTGTTTACCTCTGGGCTTTGTGGGATTCATTTGTGCACTTCAGGTAAAAAACAATTTTTTTTT
>Ga0126338_10002906_pt1 | contig 11932 bp, 12 predicted proteins | sample OrbCmetagenome_2_FD_92529 | JGI IMG/M metagenome (GOLD analysis project Ga0126338, IMG submission 92529) | Coral microbial communities from Petempiche,Puerto Morelos, Mexico - Orbicella C C metagenome | ecosystem: Host-associated > Invertebrates > Cnidaria > Coral | place: Petempiche,Puerto... | reverse complement strand
GGTCATCGCTTCCAGCAAGACAACGACCCTAAGCACACAAGCCGTCTAGCACAAGACTTCATGGATCGGAGTGGAATCAACTGGTGGAAGACCCCCCCGGAGAGCCCAGACCTGAACCCTATCGAGCTTATCTGGCATGAACTTAAACACTTCCTTCGCACCAACGTAAAGCCCACAACGAAGGATGAGCTTCTCGGTGGAATAACGCGATTTTGGCAAGAAAGAATGACAGCAGAGAAGTGCTCGACGTACATCGACCATTTACAGAAGGTTGTGCCATTGGTAGTTCAGCGAGAAGGCCGTGCATCTGTAATTACCTCAAAAACTTGTATGGCTAGCCCCATTTTTGTTTGTGGATTCCAATAGCCCTTGCAAAGATCTACTTTTTCCATGTGGTCCTAAGTTGGCGCAAAAACCTTTGTATTTAGTAGGCACCATCCGTAAATATGAAAAAAACTGAGTTTATGCTTATTGCATCAAGGCAGAAGTTGTCACAATTTATGGAAAGTCCCTCTCTTATTATAAATGAGAACACAGTAGAACAAGTAACCTCCACTCAATCCCTTGAAGCTTATGTCGATCAAACAATAAACTGTGAGTGCCATATTGAAAATATCTCTAGACTCTCTAAGAAGATAGCTTGTGCTATTGGTGCAATTAAACGAATTTGGCATCTCACTCCATTTAATATTTTAATTAAAGTTTGTAATAGCCTTGTTCAACCACATTTTGATTATTGCAATGTAGTGTGGGGAAACTGTAACAAGGGCCTTTCTGAAAAACTCCAAAGACTTCAAAATCACGCAGCTCGCACCCTAATGTCTGCAAGCTATGATAGTAATTTGGACGATTTGTTCCAGGCACTGGGGTGGCAAAGACTCCACTAACAAAGATTGGAACAGAAGTCTATACTAATGTATAAAACATTACATGGTATGACACCTGATTATCTGAGATCAAAATTCATATAACATAACAATGTGGGTACTTATCATTTACGGAATACCAAAAACAAATTAGTTCTTCCACAACCTTGAACTTTTTATCTTAAAAGAAGTTTTTTGCGCAGTGGAGCTCAGTTGTGAAACAACTTACCTATAGACCTAAGACAAGCATCTTCACTAACCGATTTCAAATCTAAATTAAGTTGCCACAGTTTTAAGTACAGTACCGGTCAAATGTAAGTTGACAGTCTCAACTAGAAACTCGATCCTCGATCCTCGATCGTCGATCCTCGATGCTTTCGAGAATCGAGAATTGAGTTTCAAGGCTCGAGTTTCAAGTTTCGAGTTTCGAGATGCTCGAAGAATTTTTTAAGAAAGCGATTTATATCTCGAATTTGTAACAATAGAAATAAACAATACCGCGCATCCTGCGACTTCCTTTATTCGTGCAAGAGTACGTGTATTTCATATTAACGTCCAAATCGATAGTCTGAAGTTGAAGTCTTGAATCGCAATTATATAGCATTCGTCGCATAGAAAGAACAACACGTGTATGAATCAACCAAATTTAGAGAACGCAGCCTGCGAGCGTGAAATGATATTTCTAGCTCTTTCCCGTTCCAGCGAGCTCAAATTTCAACTTGCTTGTCGCATGCAAATTTCTAAGTGTTACTGCGATTGTACTGCAAATGATTTTCTAGCCAAATATCGTATTTAAAAAAAATACCTGTCAAGATACCGTGCACGTAACTTGAACATCGCCTGCATTTAGCGGACGGCTTTTCGGCTCTTGTTTGCATTGACAGCCCGCAGTGATTGCGCGTTTGAATTTGCATAATGTTCATTTTTGTGATTTTCGCTGATTATGTTTGTGTGTGACTCGATGAAACTGCGAAACTTGCATGGCAGCGTTAAATTACTCCTGTCATGTGAACTTCTGTTACATTAAGGCATGTTTAACATAACAACTTGATTTAAACTACAAACAAAACTTCCTGTGCCTTCGCAAAAAACCTAGACGGATCCCAGACAAAAAAAACTGTGTTGACTCTTTTTGTTGACTTACAATTACAGGCTGGCCAATCAGAATCGTTGCTTCCCACGGCTAGTAAAATTCTAGGTTGAATAAAGCAGAAAGGTTTTCCTCAGACTTATTCATTTTTTTTATTTAACAGCTTTAACAGTTGACATATCTTAATTTTTGTGACATTATTATAGGTAATCGAACAATTGATCTTACATGTAACTTCAGCTGAAGATAAGATCTTTCAGTTTTGATGTGCATTTTCTTGTCTGCAGGAAACAACCCGCTTTGAGAGTTTCTAACTTCTATCGAGCGGTAAAACTAAACCCAGCATCGAATTGAAAACTGACTGGAAAAGTTCCTGTGAAATCATAAGCGAATGGATTAAAGATAGCTCTGAATCGAAAGAAATGTGTTCATACCAAGCGTCAAAACAAACAACCGATTGGAAGCTGGCGATATTGAGTCATGTCATGCACCTCGAGAGTTAACGTTTCTGATTTCTATCGAGCCTTCGTACAGTTGATTTAAATGAAACTCAGTGTCGTCTTCAGAACTGTTACTGTGTTGTTGCTCTGAATTAAATGATAATTAACTCCAGATCGAAAGAAGTTCAACCGAGAGACAAAACAATCGATTTAACTAAGCCAACTGAATTACAAATGTAGATTTGCCTTCTGCCTCTGGAGTCGCGACCTGAAAATTTCTCTGTCTCCAAAAGTAAACCAGCAAGATTGACACGTACAGGATTAATCGAGCGATAAATTTTTTGTCACTTCGACTCGAAACTCAAACGACTTGACTCGAAACTTGAGGGACTCGACTCAAGACTTGATACTCGAAGTTTTCGAGTTTCGAGGATTGAGGATCGAGTCGAGTTGTTCGAGTTTTGAGTGACTGTCAACTTACATTTGACCGGTACTGTAATATCTTAATTTTAAGTAAATTTTTAGACACAGCCTCCATGAAAAGCAGAATTTTTTATTTGAATTGTTGTTGTTAATCTTTAATCTTTGTAGTTTGGTAGATTGGTAGATAGGTAGATAGTCCAGTTACTTAATTGACTGATGTAAAAAATGTGTATTAATAAAGTTATCTTGTCTTGTCTTGTCTTATCTTATAGACGTTATATTTAACTCATGAAAATTTTTCATCATAAGACAAATAGTGATGTCATTATTCTTTTGCTATGCCACTGCCACCCCTCAGTTGCATATCATTTGCATAATCTGCACCATACCAACAACTTGAAACTTGCTTTAATCGCAGTTCACAAGTTAAAAATGAAAAGAAATCTATGTGTTTGAAGTTTGAAATTTTTGTCCCACCTTCCATCAAATTCTGATCTTTTGAGAAATTGGGATTACTATTATTAGATCTCGTCTTTCCCATCTTGGCTAGGCAAACTTTCTTACCTTATATCCATTGTCATCTTTGGGATTGTGGGATGCTGTTACCATGACTCCACAGGTACATTTATACTTTAGTACACTATAAGGCTATAGCACGAATAAAAGAACAGTTCAAATTTTATCACTTGGGATGTACTAATTATGAATGAAAATACAACAATAAATCAGTATCATAGGGCAGAAGAGGAGGAGGGAAATTAAAAAAAAAGAGCCCTGAAACTAGGCCCTTATGTATGCTTTTGGTTCGACCTTGTTGAGCTGTGTCATTGCTGTACTTTGCGACGACGATTAGCCGCGACAATATTATTATTATTAGAACACTACAAATAAGAACATAATAACCATACACAGCAAATAAGCACAGGAAATAACTCAACGCACTACCATGCAAAAATGAAGACCACGTTTTGTTTCAATATCATGGTGTTGTACTAATGGTTAAAATTTGTAGCACAAAAATCTTGGTTTCTAGGAGCTTTTTAATTGTGGTCCAAGTCATGTACAAAGCCATGATTGCATTAAGTTTATTACAGCATTCCAGTGGTGCATTGCTGTCACCGATGAAAGCAACGTTCCTTTCCATTTGTTCTATAAAAAAAATTGCCAGCTCTCACCAGCAGCCAGCCACTATTTTGAGCCCTGTAACACACTGTCATAGCTAATACTGCAGCAAATTGCTCAAAGTTAGTGCATGTGCAAACATTTTGCCGCTGTGTTGCCATACATGTAGCTCTTCTTCTAGTGGTTGGGTTGTATAGTCTGCAAACGGGGGGCATGGAGTAACATGTAATTACTGACAAAGAAGAACTCAGAAACATCAAATAAAAGCTGCAAATCCAAAATATAAAAATAAACAGAAGCAGTTGCATGAGATACTTGAGGATAAACATATGCATCAAATATACTTACGACAAATGGGGTAGGTGTTATTTTAGAGAAAAGATACACAGGAACTCCTTGACTGGCAAATACGCTGCTTGTTCTCTGGGCAAGGCTACAAAATATATTTTTGGCATGTAATTATCTCAGCTACCAATAGACTGTAAAATATGCCAACAGTACAGTGATAATGCAATTAAACACAGCACAATTCGATAACACTGGTGTTTCTTGCCATTAACTTCCTTACCGTTCACTGTTGTGTCTTGCATCGAATCCTACAACAACTCCTCTTTCCTTAAGATCCGGGAAAACCTCTTCTAAATACCTACAAAGGCCCTGTAAGTAATAGCAACAAAGAATGTTACTTCAAACAATTACAATAGTTGTCTTCTCCTTTCAGTGAAGACACCCTTGACATTTTATCATTGGCTATACCATTTGGGGAGCTGTACACCTACCGAAACGTTCCAAACTTGTTGTGCCATAAAGATTTCAAACACAGTGTTGACTGAGTTTTAACAGCCACCTTTACAAACGTGTCGATACATGTGGTAGCTGTAAGACATAATGCAATTCCAGTCCTTGATGTATTCTTGTGACTAAGCTAAAGGACAATATAGTCCATAGACTACAGGCTGTACCCTAATGTTAATGATTACTTCTAATCTATGGAAGAAAAAAGGATTCGATGTGATGATAATACATATAGAATGCCTTTAATAATTAATGTGATTGATCCTAACAATTTCTTTATACTACTGAGGAAAACCCTATGATACTGCTTTCAGTTACAATAACAAGTTAAACTGTTAAGAAACCAGGAAAACTAGCATTGAAAATTAAAAATTACAAAATTCCCACCAAATGAAAAAGAAGTTGAAAATGCATTTTGTATGTAGCAATCAAAGCACTGGCATTTAGTTGGATTGATCCATACAATAATTAGACCTCATTTAAAATTTAATACTGCTTCCAGTGCTACAATAGGCCACAGACAATTTCATTAAGGTTTTTGTTATCTGATCTGTTGCTTTCTGTTCTGAATTTTCTGTGGCTTCTGTCCACCTTCATCAGAGTTGCAATGTTAAAGGTCATTAAAATTTAATGATTTCAAATATTTAATAAAGTTCACCTGGGTAGCTTGAATGATGGTCAAATCATTTATTCTGCTAAAACCTGCTCCCATTTTTGATCTCAACCCTATGAATAAAGACATTAAAGAGCTAAGATTCAAAACTAACAAAGACAATTAGAGAACTGCATGTCTACATAATTGCATAATAATCGAGGACTTTCGTGCAAAAAGGGCGTATCTGAAATTTTGGGCTGATTTTTATTTTTTTGCAGGATTGAGCTAATTTTTGGCAGACTGACTTGTTTTGATATGAAAAGCATCATTGCATGATTGTTTTTGTCGATTTGCGCTTCGTTTTCGTCTGGAGGGCAAAGCGTCTTCTTCCCATACAAATCCTTCTATTTTCTAACATCCATAAAAATTACGTCTTAAAGGATATAACTTGAAAATTCGCATGTAAGTTTATTTGTAAATGCAATACCAATGACAAAATCAGTGTGTTCTTGTCATGTGACCAACCGTTGCAAAAGGCCTACTCCATTAAGCAATGTTTAAATGGAGTTTTTAATTGTTTTAACATGGAAATGAAAATGGCATGACATGATTTCTTTCTCAATTGGAGCCTGATGTGTTGCACACCTTGGATTCGCTCTATGCCTTCTACCATTGTCAATGGTGGTGTTACAGTCACATGTACTGCGCTGGTGGCGGCATTGTTGGCGTTGACGGTGGTGCTGGCGGCGGCATCGTTGGCATTGACGGCGGCCCTGGCGGTGGTGGCGCGCTGTGTTTGCGTTGACGACAGTGCTGGTGGCGGCGCTGGTGATGGTGGTAGTGGGTGAATCCCCAGATTGCATATGAGTTAAAAATTATATTTATGCTGAAGTGCTGGCATCTTTTACGACCATTACCAGCTAGAAGACATCGCAATAAATTAAACTTGTGCTGTGTGTTCATGGACATTTTCCCGTATGGGTCAATGGTGGTGTTACAGTCACATGTACTGCGCTGGCGGCGGTATCGTTGGCGTTGACAGTGGCACTGGTGGCGGCTTCGTTGGCATTGACAGTGGCCCTGGCGGTGGTGGCGCACTGCGTTTGCGTTGACGACAGTGTTGGCTGTGGCGCAGGTGATGGTGGTAGTGGGTGAATCCCCAGATTGTATATGAGTTAAAAAATGTATTTATGCTGAAGTGCTGGCATCTTTTATGACCATTACCAGCTAGAAGACATTGCGATGAAACAAACTTGTGCTGTGTGTTCACGGATATTTTCCCATATGGGTGATTTTAAAAGGCATATATCAAGTGTCCATGATGAGACCTACTACCCTTGCCAGTGTGGTAAAGTCTTCAGTCGTAAAGATGTTAGACTCCACCATCAAAGGACTTGTCCTCACTGATCAGACTCTCAATCCATGCAACTTGGCTCCTGCATGCCTGGTACCACACCCTCCTTACCCTGGTTAGAAGCCAACTCACAGAGTGGAATGGGTATGAGCAAGACCTACGACCCACATTTTTTCACGTTTTTTTTCCAAACTGATACAGGATGTAGTCACCTATTTTCGAGATGACACTGGAGCCAGTGCATGTTTTCAACAAGGCTTGTACTGTTACGGCTCCTCCTGGCAACTGATATTCACAAGAATGCAACAAGACATGGGTGTTACCTTTTACCCAGGAATACCAACCATCCCTTGGGAAGAAGTGTTTCCCCTGGAACAACATCCTGGTTTGTTAGTGCTAGATGACTTGAAGAGAGAAACTGTTGACTCATACCAAGTGATGGATTTACTCAGTAAGAAGGCTCATCACCTCAATCTCTTTGTGATTGTGGTCACACAAAACCTGTATGCCTTAGGCAAGCACAGCATTGGAATGAATCACAACTATCAATACACAATCCTTTTTAGAAATCCAGCTGACACCCGTTACATTAAAACACTGGGGCAACATTGGATGGGTGATGTGAAATGTTTTATGCCTGTGCACAAATGAGCCACTACTCAGCCTTATGGGTATTTAGTGGTGGACAATCACCCACAAACCCCAGAGGAAATACACTTTCCTTTTAATGTATTAAAAGATGAACCAGGGTATATTGGAGTTCTACAACCCATCAAACAACACTAAATCATGTAAATACAGGTGTTAATAAAACTGTTAAAGCCTATCTTTGAAAGTATGTAATCTTTGAATTATGACAAACATCATCAGCAGTTTTCACTCTCCAGGAACCCATTGTTCTTTAAACAGCCTGTTCAGTAGGAATCACCTCTCGTGAATGGCCAGTTCTGTGGATTCTAACCAGTGATATCCCTTTTCCTCCATTAATTCGTCTCTGGTTGCCTCTACTTCTTGATAGATGGGGTCCTTTTTCAAGGCACACATCCATTTCAGATCTTCCAACAACACATCTCTCAGGTCTTCTATGTAAAGAGGAAGCAGGCTATTGTACACCTTAACAGCTGCCACTTCCTGTGAATTGCCAATTTTCTGAAACTCGGCTATCAAGGCTTCAAGTGTTTCCTTATATCGCTCCTTGCCTTCGTCTCGAATGCCATGGATTTTTTTTCTTCATCTTCTCCCCCAATGGTTCTTCATCTTCTTCTTCCTCTAGTGTGTCATCTTCTTCGTCCTCTGATTCGTCCTCTGGTTCTTCATCTTCGTTACCTTGATCGTGTCGTCTTCTTCCACTGTCTGTTCATCATCACTAATGTCCCTCTCATTGTGCTCCATTGTGACCTGTATGGTCTGACCAAACGTCTCACAACACACTTCCTTTTATAAATTTTTCAGTATGCTGGGTGTTCCTTGATAAACATCATACACTTCCACTCGATGGAGTTAACAAGTGGGATTCACTGGTAACAGAAGGTACCCGTTCTCATATGCCTTGGGGTTTGGAGAGATGGTATTGGTGAAGATGGAACTGGCAATCACGCCAGCAGCCACCACTAGTAACGCCACCCAATTGAGGAGAACCTGGCGGACCTTGAAAAGACAGTACATGTGACTGTAACACCACCATTGACAATGGTAGAAGGCATAGAGCGAATCCAAGGTGTGCAACATGTCAGGCTCTAATTGCACAGCTGCTGCTTTCAAGCACGTTCCTTCCAAGAGTGAAATGCCTTCTGGAGGCATGTTTGGATCCTTGGTTTTTTTTACACAGTGTTTTCTTAATGTAGTGCCTGTGATGATGGGAGAGGGGCTTGATCGTGGATCCGTTCTTCCAAAGAAATAACTGGAATAGATGCTGGTTCTGCCATGGCTGCCACGTTTGGTGGAGGTTCTGACTGACTGAGCCGCTCTCTTGCTACTGTTCTTTTTTTCTTTAGGTAGAAACACAACGGATTCCTCTTCAGTTGATGCTAATCTGGCCTTTTTCTTGTAACACGTCAATTCATTCCAGGTTTGTTGCAACTTCACCACCACTTGGGATAAACTACCAATGCAACTCAACAAGTGAAGCTTGGTTTTCATGTATAACTGCGGCGAACTCTTGACCACGTTGGACACTAATGTATTGATCAGTTGGGTGGTGCTGTGGATCAACTGGTCCAGCGACTGGCAAAATTTCTGTTCCTGCACTTTGATATTCATAATGTGTCCTCAACGCTGTCTTTGGTGTAAATCAAGAAAAATTGCATTGGGTAGGCGCTTTTATACCTGTCTGGGAACTCACACACACCACACGACAATGTTTTTTAAAAAAACAGGGCCTTTATTCATAAATGCCTCCAAGTATGTTTTCAAACCATAACAACGCTTTATTTTTTTAAAAAATCAATGTCCTAGCCATTTGTCCCCTCGTGTGTTGAGCTTGACAAACCAGACTGTCTTGTGATAGGCGACTTCTTCCCCAGCGGTGTCTTCTACTCACAAGTTAACTCCGTTTCCATCTTTTCTGAGAAATCTTTCAATTTGTTCCCTAAGTGAAAAACACTTACGAAGCATATGAATTTCGGTGGAGGAAACCATAAAAGGTGAAGGGACATTTCTCATGTGATCTTTATATTATATTTTATGGAAAGGCATCCACTATATATTTTAGGGGAAGGTGTCTAATAACAAGGCCACAGAAATTCTGTTGAAATATTTCTGATCAGAGATCGAACATAATTGCGATAAGGATTAAAATTTTCAATTGCTTCAAGAATATCGACCCATTGTTCCATTGTTTGCATTATAAGAAAAAGCCTATCAGGAATCTTATATCAGCTTTTTTATATTCTCACCAGAGGGGGTATCCCCCCTTTCGTGATGTCAGCCCAGCAAGGAGGAGGGAGTATCCCCCATGCCAGCCACTCACCAGTCTGGCCGCCTGAGCCACCTGGTGATGTCACAGTAACGTCACATTTTCTCGCACTTTTATTGGTGGCCATTTTGAATAAATTAAAAAAGCAGGCATGTCCAAGTAATTTGGCACTGTCTATCCTACTACTGTCAACATGGTAACTAAAGAAACTGCTTCTAAAGAAACAGTACCAGCGAGGCATCTATGGAGTGATTCTTCAGTGACACAAAAGGCATAGCAGTAGCTCTGCATAGCCCCTGTACACCTGTATGGGAGTACCCCGTGGGGACATGTAGCACAACAATAAAAAATTATAATGCTATGCATCTGAAACTGAAAAATAATTTAAGGATGCTCTATGAAAATGAAAAATGTTCTACTACATAGATTTTCTTCAAACTTCTACTGTGGACAAATAATGAATTACTTGTTTCAGAAATGTAAAAAAAAAAAAAAAAAAAAAGGGGGTCTTGCGAATTGTCTTCGCAGTGGAAAATCTTAGAAAAAAGACAAAAATAGAAAAATAAAAATGTTTTTATCCATATATTTTCTTCAAACCTCAAGTTGGGAAAAATAAAGAATTACTTTTTTAAGAAAATTAAAAAAAAAAAAAAAAAAAAAATGGGGGTCATGGACTTAGTTTCAGAGATAAAGTGTGTGGAAAACTAGTCTGATTTTGAAAAATTGATGTGCATAAATCAGCATGGTCTCCAGGGTTTTTAGCTTAAAATATCAAAGATAAATCAATGGAGACAAACTATTCTAGTAATATCTTGTTTAAGTGAGTCTGTTGCGTTAATATTTCCAAATGTTGCTAACGTGTTCACAAAACTTAACCTTTCAAGGGGCATCAGAAACCACTGCACAGATAAACAAAGAGCTAAAATGAACGGAATTCAATGGTGCATTTTGCAAAAAATTCAAAGTTCTAATCCATAGATTTTCTTCATTTTTTCGCTAAACATAGAAAATCAGTAGAGAAAATGATCCATCAAAAGAAAAATAGGGGTCACCGAACCTCCAAGATTGTTAAATCCAGGCAAAGGTATAGCAATGGCCATCTGCCCTATCATTGTTCATTTTATTACTTAGCACATGCTTGATGCATGATGTGGCATGTGAATCTGCATGCGCAGGACGGATGCGCAGGAACAATTAGCATGAACGTCCTTAATAAACACAATAGCCCCCATTTGACTTCAAAATATGCTTGGATATTTGAAAGGCCACAGGCAAGAACGTCCCCTAGATTTTTTGGCCATTTTGAAAGTGCTCAAAAATAGCTGAATTTTGGCATGTGGGCTTTGTTTCACCTGAGAAACATTGTTCTGAAGTTTTTTTTGCTGGGGTACTCTTCGTTCTCGAGAAATAACGTATGCAAAAAATCTCAGTTTTCTAAGCAACATCCTTTGGAGATCTTCTGTTGAACGAAAAACAAAAGAAACGTTCTTATTATTTTGGTGAACAGCAAACAGGCAGACTGTTTATAGTGTATTCCACAGAATGTTAGCTGTCTTTAAGTCAAAGGAAAATAGTGTGTAGAGCGGAAATCTGGGAACAGATTGTTTACATCAGTTATTGTGATGTGAACACAACACGTGAATTGATCGAGCATCAAACAAAATACCATCAAACAAAAAAGAGATGTACCACATTAGAGCTCTGTCAACTACAGTGCAGCTCAGATATATCCGAACCAAAATATACGTGTAATTCATGTCAGCCCAATACACGTATACGCGTATGCAGATATGCACATACGCGTATGCATATACGCACATACGCGTATGCATATATGCATATACGCGTATACAGTATATATGCCTATGCCTGATTAGTATGTATGAGCTAACGTATTGCTTTTTCTTTTCTTAACAGGTCATTGTTGTTTTCAATGGCTTGACAGCTTGCCACAGAGTGAGAAAGAGTTTTCTTTATTTTGAATACACATATACAGTATATGCGCGTATGCCTTCAGACTAGACTTATTAGCAAAATGTTGGCTGAAACTAACATTTTGCAATTGGGCACTTGACAGAAAATTAACTGACTGAATATAATTAAAAGAGAGAGTATTTTGCCGTTAAATCAAAAATTGACCGCTTTTTTTGTCAAATAGAACCTACAGGCTTCAACAATCCCATCTTCATGGAGCAAACACAAAGTAAACACGGTCCAAGCACTAGCGCGCGACTTGGAAATGTGTGCCGAAACACAGAACTTTTCCTTGAAGAAAAATAATTAATTAAAAATAACAAAATGTGAGCGGCGCAATGGTTTGTGTCAGATATAAT
>Ga0126338_10002905_pt1 | contig 11932 bp, 5 predicted proteins | sample OrbCmetagenome_2_FD_92529 | JGI IMG/M metagenome (GOLD analysis project Ga0126338, IMG submission 92529) | Coral microbial communities from Petempiche,Puerto Morelos, Mexico - Orbicella C C metagenome | ecosystem: Host-associated > Invertebrates > Cnidaria > Coral | place: Petempiche,Puerto... | reverse complement strand
TGAGCAAGAAATGCCGCTGAACGACTATGAGCCTCCTTCACAGCAGTTTGAAGAGGTTGCTGCTGAGTCCACTGTGCCGCTCCCTTCGCCTGAACCTGTGACACAGACCCCTATGACTGAACCCGTGGCCCCGGTCCCTGTGGTTACACCTGCGTCGTCGCCCTTCGTAGCTGAACCTACGCCAGCACCGGGCTCATCTGGAGAGCAGGAGATCAGAAGGTCCACAAGACGGAGAAACCCTCCTGGCTATTTCAAAGACTATGTCATGTCTTAATCGGACGTTTAGTAAGAACAATATCCTTATGAGTGATGACTTTAGCTTTCCTTTAAAGGGGAAGATGTGACAAACTGTGCATACCCGTAATTAGGTGTTATTATGATTGTTGTTATTACCTGTTGCATACCCGTAATTAGGTGTTATTATGATTGTTGTTATTACCTGTTGCATACCCGTAATTAGGTGTTATTATGATTGTTGTTATTTTCCTAAGTGCATGTGCACATATGCAGTATTTAAGATGCAGTCTTGTAATTTATGCGCCTTGTGGTCAGTTTCGCAATGTAATGGCTAGCGCTGTTTGTGCACCATTAAAGACAACATTTTACCGTTATCTTTCGTTACAACCACCAATGCCAGAACGCATGCATGTTACATGTTGTGTTCTAACTCAAGGAAAAGCACTCTATGTTTGTGTGTGATCCTATATGAAATGTATCTTTCGCCTAACATATAATCGACATTGACGCTAACCTATCTGTGTATGTGTTTCAAACAAATTGCTTTTGTTCTTAAGATAATAGCACCACAAGGATAGCATGAGATTTACTATAATATAGATATAGTTTTGTCATATTTTCTAGTAAGCAATGTAAGTATAACACGTTTTGCATAATGCACTTAGGTACCTACCCCACCAAGCCCCCCTTTCTGCAAGACTAACTGATTAATTGAAATTAATTAATTAAACAAACATTAAAGTTAATACGCCATGGTTTTAGTGCCTTGGTGAACAGCTGCCCACCTAAATCATCCCAATAGTGCACTCTACTCTAAAAAGTAGTGGGAGATAGGGTTTCCTCTCAATCTTGATACAATTGCCACAATAAAATTAGGTTTTAAATTTTAATATTAGTTAGGATAACATTAATTTTTTTCCTCTGTTAATAATCTTCAGAACTCCTTCGTCGTTCTGCAGAACAAACCTTGATGGACATGGTGCAGCTTTTGTTTTCAAGGTCAGAAAGTTAAACATTCTTGAAGGGAGTTGCTAACGGTTTTATTTTAAAAACCCTGAACATAAGAAAATTTTTACAACTTCTGATAGAGATATGGACCCTGAGTACAAAGTGTTTGAATGGTTATTAAAAATACTTTATCATTACTGAAAAGATGAATAAAAAGATGTTCTCAGTAATTATATTTATAATTTTGAAGTATTTTGGAATTCAAGCTTTTTGCTCTTAGTGTCTAAAATCTCTATCAAATTAAAATAAATGATTTAAATATTAATAAATAAGTCCAAGGTATTAGTAAACAACAAGTCCTTGCCTCTCTTGTTTTGCTTAATAGACTCCCTCAATTTAAAGAAGAGTTGAAGTCAGGAATAGTGCCTAATATAAGAAAGGTAAGTTCAAAAAGTTCGAAATATTAAGTTAGGACTGAATAAATATGCATAATTTATTGTTGGACCTCTTCTGGGAGGCATGCTGGTGGGTGGGTATTAAAGAAGATACCCGTTGAGGTTCAATGGTGCACTGCTTGAAATTCACATTTCCACTACAATATGTTTCTTCTTGAACTTACATTATTTTTGTATGATCCCAATACACCTAGCTCTTAAGAACTTCAACAGTAATAAAAGACACTTTGCCTAATCAGAACAGAATGGGGTTGAGGTGCATGAGGATGTGCAGGATATTGATCAACTATGTTGATAGTTGACATACATGTTCATTGGCAAGGGTTACTTGAGACTCCGAATGTAGATTAAGTCTTGACGCACCTTTAGTGAAACATAGCTTCTTGCACAATTGTTATTAGCAAAGCGATGTACTGCTACACTGCAGTGATGATGTTCAAGTTCTCTTCAGTAGCTTGGTTATTTTTTGGCCTTTAGGTATTCAAACGAGCAGGAGCTATTGCTACTGGAAAACGGAAAAAGCACATGTCACCCAAACCTAGAAGAGCCCACCAAGAAGAGATACCTCTAACAACAACAGCAGAAGCAGGGGCAGCAATGACACCAACTACAACAGCAACATCTTCTGAATCACTGACAGGGGTCAGCAAAACTGAGGAACATTTGAAGGAAGTAGAGGTCCCTGAAGAAGATACCAATGCTATAGAAATTGAAGAATTCCTTGAAGAGGCCACAGAAAGGCAAAAAGTGTTGCCAGAAGAGTCTATTGCTGATGGGGTCTTGGACAAGCCTGCTGAAGAGTGTACCAATACGACTGAGTCACCCACTGAGGAAGAGCCATCAGTTGCATCACAGCTGATGACCAGTGAGGTTGAAGGAGACAACTTGAGTGTGGAAGGCATGGTTATGTCTGAGGATGAAAGGGAGGGTGTATGTGATGCCCCATCCATGGAACTAGTAAGAGCAGCCCAGATGCTTTGTTTTCAAAGATATTTCACATGTAGTCCTGCTGACTAAAGCTGGTTTAGCTCTTAAATATGTGAAAATTGTTGACATTTGGCGTGTTTCACAGTTGTAGGATAGTCACGATAGACAAGCTGATGCCAGCCTGCTTATTATGTGCAAAATGTTTCTTGATCAATAACGATTTCTTAAACCACAAGCAGGTGAATATTAACGTTAAAAGCTGACGTTTTGGCATCATCATGACACCATTCTCAAGGCAAAGTGAATAAATAATGCGAAGATTTGATTTATATACAGTCTCTACGAATTAGCATAATAACAAAGGATTACAAGTTCTTCAAGTGAATACCTTTGCGCGAATCAAGTCTGTTTGCACAGTTAGGGATGGTTTAAGTTTTCTTATAAAAAGCATCTCCTTAATTAGGCAATGAAATTTGTTAGAACATTTAGTAAGCATGTGAAATTGTTCTGAAAGACAAGGAGGTACATTCGAGTTATGTTTGCTCAAATACTGTTTACAAATTGACGACAATTTATAAATCAAATCTTCGCATTATTTATTCACTTTGCCTTGAGAATGGTGTCACAATGACGCCAAAATGTCAGCTTGTAACATTAATATTCGCCTGCTTATGTTTTAAGAAAATGTTTCCTGAGCAGTTGTATTGTTCTGTAGTTCCTAAGATCATGGGTAAATTTCTCTTTGAATTTACTGGTACGAAATAATAATGATTCTTATTTTCTAATCATTGATTAGGGTGCTCAAGACAGTATTGCTAGCACTCTTATGACAGAAGATGATGATAGTAAAGAACGAATGGGAAGCACTGCCTCTCTGGAAACTGTTGAATCAGAAGACTTGTCAGAAGTAACTGAGGGAAGCCAACCAGAGTCAAGCTTGCAACAGGATGACTATGTTAACCCTCGTGGAGTGCGATTCACACCACAAGAACCTGTGAAGGAAGGTACCACGAAAAACCTCATAAACTGCCCTTAGTTTACTAGAACAATTTACATGCACTAGATGTTAAATAGTAGATTCTTCTCAATTTGACAACCAGTTTAAGTGAAATATTACTCAGAGACACGGTTTTGCAGAAATTCCAGAATTCCCAAAACTTTGCCGGTTACAAGTCAAATGCATTTGTGTGGGCATTCATTCAGGATTGCTCCTCTCAATTTACAAATTTTACAACGTAGATGTTGTATAACGTTTTTTGAAAGCTAATATATAATATTTCCTGGAACCATGCATGATGGTCATGTAATGTTAACTTCTCTGATGTGTTTCCTTGTAGGTGCTGGTCCTTTGGTTCCTTATGGATTACCTTGTATTCGAGAGCTATTCAGATTTCTTATTTCACTCATTAACCCTCATGACAGGTGGGTTTAAGGCATAATAATCTGTTATGAACTTGGATGATATACATGCTCCATGGGTCTTGATGTAGTACATGAATCAGGGTATGCTGCAGTGTCATTATAATATCAACATGGTAGTGCTATTTTACAATTATAATTCCATGAGCCCATGTTGGATATGAGACAGTCAATAACAAATGAGGTGTGTAGCACCGAGTTTTTTATAATCATCTTGTATCCAGCAAGGAATCGTGTTTGTTTTTATGTACCTTGGTGATCTTTTATTTTGGGGTTTTGTACCTATAGACATGTACAACACGAAAGTAAAATAAACCATAGCAGAGCTCTGATTCTTTAAGGTAGCTTCCGGTAAAGTAATGAACTTTAGATCATTTCACCACTGCTAGCCATGCTGACAAAGAACATTTGCCAGAAATGTATTGCTTATTTGATACAGGTAGTTAATATATAACAATTATTTGCCAAAGGCGAAGTGAACATTGGTGAATATTCATCGAGACGAAGTCAAGTTGAATATTCACCAATGTTCACTGAGCCTGGGGCGAATAATTGTCTTAGCATAATTTTCAGAGGTGAATATCAAGGACTACAAAATAATGGACTAAAACATAAAAACACAGATGCAATGTTCATGTTCATACACGTATGTAGCCGTAGTTTTAATAATAATCTTACATGTACATTGATTGTCAATCAATTTACTCATCGAGTTCGGCAGTAAAACAAACAAGGGAAACACTACAAAAATTAAATTTATCCGGTACCTTTGTTTTATTGTTGTTGACTTCATTCACAGTTGTCATCATCGCCTAAAAATAAGTAGCTTTAGTTTGAAGAAAAATAAATCTTGGTCAATCGATCTAACCTGCTGGTGATCGATGCAACCACTGCGTTTACAATTCTTAAAAGCCTTGAGTACGAGTTCTTGAAAAGATTTGTGACCTTCTTTGGGAAAACAGACACTAACGCTTTTCTGTTTATATGGCAAAACCATTTACAATCCGTTTATACCCGTTTAAACGGTTCATGCAAGCGTTTAAATGGTTTGCTTATCCGTTCAAAAAAAGTTGCATCCATTTAACACTTAAATGGAAACGTTTAAACGGTTTGCTTATCCGTTTAAAAAAATTTGCATCCGTTTAACGCTTTAGCGAAAACATTTCAACGGTTTGCTTATCCATATAAAAAAATTTGCATCCATTTAACGCTTTAGCGAAAACGTTTCAACGGTTTGCTTATCCGTTTGATGCTCTAGGGAAAACATTTAAATGGTTTGCTTATCCATTTAAAAAGAAAGCCAGCAGCTGTTTAAGTTAGCTCTGCGAGCAGAACTATCAAACTAATGATCGCTCAATACTCGCGGAACGTAAACTGCAGGACAACGGTATTTTATTTTAGTTCCAACTGATCCGTGTTTATAGAAGGCGAGTAATTGTCGTATCCTTGGACATACGACAAAAAAAAAATATCCGTGCGTACAAACGTATAGCATCGAGAGCCAATGAAGCCATTCATTCCGACCGTGATTCTGCCATCAATCTTGTTCAGAACAGTGCACTTTATCCTGAGATAACACTGTCTTGGTTCCCATGTCATAGTTTTAAATCATTCGTCATAGACAATTTATTTAGCTCAGAAATTTAGGTCATCGCTTGGTGGGATTGTGAAGGGTTATAATCTTTCAGGAGATGTTTATTCTTACCTGTTTTGTAACCAACCAGATCACACAGTCGAACGGCAGGAAGAAGATAAAAATGGCGTGTGCGTGCTCATTTGATTGTGATGTCACTTCCTTGCCTGCCCCGTATTGTTATTTTGATTACCGCTCACTGACGAAACACTCACTCGATAACAGTCTTTTACAACGACCTCAATCTGTTCTGGCTAATAATTTTATGGAATGGAGAGCTTGATTTGGAAGGGATGGAACACTTCGAAAACAGTGACGACCTTTGTGACCTTCTTTGGGAAACAAAAACAAAACGCGAAAACCAGGTAAAAACCTTCACCATTGAATTTAAACTCTGCGCTCAATCAATTAAAACTTTCATTATTGTATAATTATTATCTATTGCTTCTTCTGTTTCCTTATTAAAGAAAAACAGTCTTTGTTTTGCATCAGAGGCTTTGTTATTTTACCAATCAATTGAGAGTTCAGAAACCGAACACGTAAAATTTGTTGTGAGTTTGACTGATCGATTACCGCTTAAGCTGGATTGAAAATCTGTTCGAATTCGCTCTGTTTCCTACCCGGCTTATTTTCGTCAATTGAGCAGCTAGCCGTACTTGAGGACAAGAATAGAACTGTTGAAAGAAGGACCACATGGAAAATAATATTCCAAAATAATTTCAGTATACAACTTTATTTATTTCATTAGTAAACGATGGTGTATGTACAATAACTACCTACGTAAGCATCATTTAATTCTCTTACAGCTTAGGTTTGAATGTAATAGAAAGAAAAGTAAATACTAAAGCCAATTTGTCACATAGCATAGCACTGGTCAAGTTCGAAACAATGATCAACTTATGGAAGTGGTGCAACTAAATCTTCAGTTCCAGGCTTGGAAAACTGTCTTATTTCGTGATGTAAGTAGTTTCTCTGTTTGTCACTTAATCCTTCTGGGTTGATCTTCTGCGGAAGAACAGAAGCAGGTGGGATCACAGCACCATCCTTCAGTAAGGCACACGCTTGTTCCGGGGATGTCAAATATTCTCGGCAGTAAACAACACCTGGTTCATCCTTGGAAAATCTGAAATGGTGAAATTTTTTATGTTCACAATTTTTTTGAAATATTGTCCCAGAAAAGTACACCAGTCGTATGCAGGAACTATAACATGGCCATTGTGCGTCGTTACCAGTTGGGCTTTGTTCACTCCTGTGTTGCTTGAGGTGTCCACCATTCGAGCAAGTTCATAAATTGACGAAATGAAACTGACCTTGTGGGCCTTTTTCAGGATTCCGAAGCAACGATCTGGACCAAATTTAGTATGTCCAGCAATTAGGAAAGAGTACTTGATAGACTGGTGAAGTTCAGTGGCAATCCTCCATGCTAAATACCACAAAAAGTAATTGTTTTTATTTTGTCCGGCACAATTGTCAGCATGTAAGTGAATGTCTGTTTTCCCAAGGCCATGACGAGTGAAAAAGTGGTGAACGTAACTAATGGTTGCGTTGGCTCCTTTACCGACTGCACCAGCCTCATCAATCAAATAGTTCACTTGACGCGGTACAGCTTCACACATAACTCCAAAAATCCCACACTTTCTTGGGGTCTTAAAACAGATCGGTCCTGGTTGCATTGGGTTACTTAGAAAGTGCACTTGTTGTGCATAGTCAAAGGAGTAGTGCATTGTGCCATTGAATGAACACGGCCCTTGCGTTTCGTTTAGATTTGTCTCCGCATCTGTTTGACTGAAAGTCATGGCTACATCTGAGCAAGTTTTCCTGTAAAACTCTCTTTTGACCTGGGCACAGTCCAAATGCTCTTGCTGTGCTTTAATACAGTCAGCCTTTTCGTGCTCAGGAAGGTTTGTGGCCCGTACAAGCTTGGTGGTGTTCTGTTGACATGTCAAGCATAGATCGGTCATGGGTTTCGCCAAACAACTTTCAGACAAAACTGATGCCAAAGATCTATGAACTTGCTGTAACTAACTGCTTGTTCTCCAGAAGCTTTGCAAGTGGCAGTGTAGACGTGCCAAACACTCGTTTTTGTCTCGCTCGGAGACAGCACCTGAACATCTTCCTGCTTGAATCCTGGTATTCTCCCTGGTAGCACAAATGCATTCTCCTCAATGTAATTGGTAAGGAAACGATGAACATTCTCTGTGTTTGACTGTGGAAGGGTGTTACTGGGAAGTGTTTTGGTGTTGCCGTGAGTTCGCGGATGGATACCATATCTCTCATAATGCTCCTTGAGACGACAAAGTCGGTTATAACCGATACCATTAAGGTGAATGAACATTTCTTTGCAGATGGAGACGGACTGAAACTGGTAGGTACACCTGGAACTTCTGCTTCTTTTCGTTCCAATGCAGTTGTTGCCGCTGAAGGCTTGAATGTTTGCTAAAATTATCAAGTCAAGCTCTCCACTTGTCAACTCGAGACAGATATTCAGATTAAATAACACCACTTCTTCTTTAAATTCTCTGGAGCGGGGACCTCCTTTGGAACCACGCAAACAACCACAGCCATTGAGGAGGAATTTTTTCACTCTTTCGATTATTTCGTTCGGAGTTTCTTCTCTTTCTATAATATCAACGTCTTCCATAGTTTGTCACTTTCGTAAAATGCACGCGAGCAAAAGCATCATTTGTTGTCATGGATATTATGCATTCGTAGGGGAGAAAAAAGTAATTACTTAAATGTAGACGCGTGCTTCGCTTTATGTAGGAGGAGTTTTTAATAAAAGCTATTGTTTCGTAATGCCAGTTCGTCTACTTTTCTGCATGATGACCAATAATTTAGCGGGCTTAACAACTATCAAAAAATCTCAGTGATTGGAAAGCTATTCAGTTGTTGTGATAATCATTTGAGAGCCATCTGGCACAAGGTCATGCGAAACAAGAATGCTTAACACTCAAGTTCAACTGAACATATACTAATGAACTTCTGGCCTGGAGTCCCAGTAGGCGTACCTTACACTAATTAACTAATTCATAAATTTGACCAAAGCGCTTGTGTCATAGTGGAGCTCTGTGCTTTATTTTGATCATAAGCATCTCTCTTTTAACGGACCAAACAATAATTGAAAACTCGCGGTACTTCAAGAGCAGTTTCGAGACAACAACCTGCTGCCTATTCACTAAAGGTTCAAAGTGGAAAACTGCTTAACTCGGGTTCTACTGAACATATCTGAATAAAATTTATATCACTGTTTACAGAATAGTCCGTAGAATACAGTGATTATCTTTATTTTAAGCGCACGACAGAAAGCAGCGGCCTAAAGCAAGTCCGTGGTATATCAAAATTCCACCAAAGAAACAAAAAAAACCTTCTAAAGCTTGTGAGTCAAAAGATCAATGATGGAAAAAATCTCAACTCAAGTCCCAGTGGGCGTTCCTTACAGTAATTAACTTTATTAATGCAAAATCTGTTTATTTAATGAGCTGTATATAAAAGGGTGCCCAGTGACAGTCAACTGGGAAGGCAAGAAGATACAAGCAGAGATTGTAGCTGTGGATGGTAAGTCTTACAACCTTTCCATTGGTAACGGTTCGCTCAACACATGAAGATTCTGTTCAGTAATTTTTGCATGAGTTCCTCACACATCACACCAAAAATTTCAATTTTAAGCACATTTTGTGTGGTCATTAAGTTTTTACATTTATTGCTGCGTGAACTAACCCTTTTTGTGTCCTTGGTTACAGATAGCGAAGAGGTTCTCATCAAAAAGATGTTGAGTGGTCATCGAAGTTTGTGTCTGCCGCTGAACCCAGCCCAAGTTCCAACCAGTCCAACTTACCAGCCAAAAGGCAGAAAACACACCAGCAGCCAAGGAAAACTCAAGTCGATTCAAGTGTTCATAAGGTACTTATCGTTCATTTGCACTTACAAGGTAATGAGGCTGAACTGATTTGGGTAAAAAGTTTTTTTCCTCTTTGACACCATTTAATTGTCCATTACGTAATAGAAAACTTAGGCTGAATCAAAGCGAATTATATTTCACTCATAGAATTGATTTGGGCTGTGTTTTGAGGAGACCTGGAGCACCCACATCTAATCTTGTCTTACCCATGGCGACGCAGTGCATCAAGTTTTCAACAGGTGCTCACATTTGTAATGAATTATGGTCGTTTCTTGGTCAGTTCGCAAACTTCTGATAGCCAGTTCGCAAACCTCATATATTATGCGTACTCTGAACTGTTACATAAAATTAGTAATAAGAACTTCAGTGTAAGACGATTATATCATCAACAGAAATTCAGACCAAAACAGGCGTATCCAGCCTTATTTTTTTATGGAATGATTCGATGGAACTTATTTCCTGTGAATTCGATTCCCGTTTTTAATGCACTGCTAAACTGATAATTTTTACTGAATTGAAATTTAACGTTCGACATTTAAAATAGTCTGAACCAAAAATTGGTTAAGCACAACTCACACTTTTATTATTCACACTGGGATTACTGAGATGACTGAAAACAGTACACACTTATTAATGTCGCACGTGCGGCACTTAACTTAGAAGGTGGAGACTGTGGAGGCGTTTTCGAAATGACCAGTTACTTTTGTAAGGCATACCATGCATGAATACCGTAAGCTCTCATCCCATGAAATAACTTCTTCCTGGGTTGATTTTCTTCGGGGGGTCTTACATTGGGGATTTCACTGTGTCTTATAACAATGCCGTCATTCCCAGGAAAGTCCAGTGACTAGTGTTGATCCGTATGATGCGTTTCTGGCGGAGCAGAAAAAGCAGGAGGCTGACTGGGAATCAAATCAAGCCAACAAGAAGGCAAAAACCATGCAGACCACAAACAAAGATTTGTAAGAAATAAAGTAGCAGTTAGCCGCCAAGGAAGCTGAATGTGCAACCCTAAAGGGCCAACTCGACAGTCTTCAGTGTGCCAACATTTCTGTTGTGGAAGCTGTGAATAATAAAGTACAGGAAAGCTTCTGCAAGGTAAGTACAGTGATCAAATGTTAAACTGCATTTTCAAAAACATATCAAGAAACAAATTTTAAGAAAGTAACGACAATGGAATGAAGTGAAGCATGAAAGTGTGGGAACTAAAAAGATAGTTTAATGACCCGCAGTTTACACGGTGCGATTTGTCGTCGGAGCGCTAATCTTTTGTGTATTTTGACAGCCGATTTTAAGACGCGACCTGTACCTTTAACAATTTGTTCACATGCCCTTTGTTTAGGAGCCGGTTTCATTCAGTGTCTGGCCGACTTCAGAAAATCCGTTGCACTGCAACAGATTTTTTTAATTGGACCAATTTTCATTTCCATGAATCAGTCGTTCATCGGCTGTCAAAATCCACATAAGATTTCCGCTCCGAAGCCATCAGGCCGACAAATCGTACCATGTAAACCAGCCTTAAGATTGACATGGTGTAATTGTTGAGTCAAACAGGGTTGTTCTCTCTGAATATGAACAGTCTCTTTTGAGTTGAAAACTGGTAAACTTGTGATCTAAAACACGAAAATAATCTGCAGAACATGATGCGTGACAATGTTCAGAATTCTGCAGATGTTTGAAAATGTGAGAGGCCCTATCACTGGTGGCCAGAAAGCATGCTTTAAGGTCAGTACTATTGCCTCCAAATTGTAGTCAATCTGTGACACTAACACAAATTATATTTCTTCAGGTGATGGAGACATTGGAGGACACACTGTCAGCAATGGAGGACAACATGTCCCTACGACTAAGCAAGATTGAGCACCGCCTGGATTCATTAGAAAAAGTGGTAAGTTGTTGTTCTTTCATGGGATTTGCGTGAGCTTGTCGTAAAATGGATTTTTTTAAAAAATCACACTTGGATATGGAGCATCTTTGCTTTCTCACCCGATCGGGTCATACTGAATTGGACTGGCAACTGAAAACCTACATGTTTACTTCAGAAACGGCTCCATTTAAGGGGCACTGTCACGATATGTTTGCTTAAGACTGTTATAAATTCACGAAATAGTTCCAAAATTTATGTAATAAGAACTTAATTTCAACGATTTTCGAGCCTAACTTGAACTTTTGAAAAACTGACAGCCTGACGCTTTTTCAAAAATCCATATTGCAATCCGTTTCCATCCATGCAATCGTTAGCTGTCCTCACTTCCCAATGGGTTTTAATCATTTATTGGGGCTGCTCTACAAAATAAAACCATTATTGTTCAGCTTCCAATGATTGATATATGTTTTTGAGATTTCCAAACTCATGCTAAAAATGGTGACAGTGTCCCTTTAATGAGGGGGGCCAAAGTGGCCGTGTATTCTGTA
>Ga0126338_10002904_pt1 | contig 11934 bp, 8 predicted proteins | sample OrbCmetagenome_2_FD_92529 | JGI IMG/M metagenome (GOLD analysis project Ga0126338, IMG submission 92529) | Coral microbial communities from Petempiche,Puerto Morelos, Mexico - Orbicella C C metagenome | ecosystem: Host-associated > Invertebrates > Cnidaria > Coral | place: Petempiche,Puerto... | reverse complement strand
TAATTGCCAGTGGACAGGCCATGAGTGGATGGAGCTTCACTGGATGTAGAGCGGGTAGCTGTAGAGTTGGCCAGCTAGACGCATTTTTCCGCTTTTTCTCCCGGATCTTAGCTAGCGTTCGCACTTCGGCTGATCAGAGCTTTTTCTCTTCCTCTGAATCTTCGGCGAGTTCGTCGATTCGTACTTGCACTGCTGCCCAAACAGCGGGGTTCTTGTCCGCGGAACGAAATAACTTGACTGCTGACTTCACTGTTTATTCCGACAAATAAACATTTTTTGTCTATATATGGTGCTTGTGGTGAAAGCGGCTTATCTTGTTGCTGAAGACGAAAACGGTTATCGGTGGAGGATAGAGTAAATGAAAACACCGCTTCCCTTTCTTTGTTACCGCTTCGCAGTCTGTTCGCCTATTGTTCTCCTTTTGATTGAACATCAACCGATTTACCTTGTAATTGTTCCTGTTAAGATGTTGAAGGGTAAAGGGTTACTCCGCTATGTGGACATTATTCCTAAGTTAATCTTTTTCAAGCTGGTTTTTGATCACTCCCGTATTCTGAAATCCAGGCCTAGAGGGTGTAGAAACTGCCGATCCAGTGATGTGCATTTTTGTCACGTAGATAGCCCACGCGTTTTTTCAGGAATACATCCATGTAAAGTTCCCGGTAGCTGGTTACCATATCCTAATTTGTGTCCAATATGTCTGTTGATAATATTCCCACTGACAGATGATTGTCCTTAGCCAATTTCTTATCTTCCACAAGGCCGGTTAAAATCGTTTCACAGCAGCTTTGCTTTTGATAAGCTGTGAAGCCATTACGGAGGCGATCATCCTATTTTGATGTTACTTGGTTACCCAATAATATCAAACACTTTATTCACCCATAACAGTACAGTTACTGGCCTGAAATGCTCCTTGGCATTGCTCCTCATCCTTTTTAACTCGTGATAATATTTCCACTGTAGTGGACAATCACATTATGCAAATAACATGCAAATGATCCATTTAGCATTTATTCTTTTCCTGTAAGAAATCCTCTGCATTCTTTAAACATGTCTTATCCTGGCTTACAGACTACGTATTTATATTGAAACATTGAAGAAGCCGGACATAATTTTTAGGAAGCTGGCATAAAAGACAATTTTACTGTCATAAACCATATCTTATTATTTGGCAAATATTACACTTACTCTAAAAAGTGTCAAAATTTCCTACCTACGGTTTAGGGTTTTATTGCTCGGATTAAAATGATTTACAGAATTTAATTCCAATTTGCCAGATAAAAAAGTGGTGGTGGAATAATGACAACAACAAAAAATACAAATAAGTAAATAAACAATATATCTTTATATGTTTTTTTAGCAGCTTCTCATATGTTCTGACTAATCGACCGTATTGTTAAATCCCTAAATGGTACTTTCAATCTGATGTAGTGAGGTGAAAGAATAATATTGTAATTAGTTTCTTGTAATACTTAGTTTATTCTTAGCATTGTACTGTAAGTAGCATGGTGCAGGTAATGTACAGTGACTCCGAGTAATGCATGTATACAGTAATTAGATTATTGTATGTAATGTTAGTAGTTTATTGTATGTGTATTATAACTTTGCAAGTAATGCATTGTAGTATTTCATTGTATGTAATATATTGTAAATTAGTTGTAGTAAGTTAGTAATTGTATCATATTGTCAGCGAAATGTCTTAGAAAATAAAAGTAATTACAAAAAAGGTTTCTGGTTTGTATTTCTATTTTTCCATGACCTTCTCTTTGGCACTCCGGCAGAGTCACAAACTTTCTAGACGAAATTATAAGCCATGAAGGTTTTCTGAAGGACCTTGCGGATCAATTTGATACTGAGCGATCAAAACCAGAAGAAGGATGCATGGTTGCTCCGCAGCCAGGTAAGATGTATAAAGGAAAATGAAGGTGTTTGTGCGTTCACAAAGGTGTATGAAGGTGTTAATTATGGTAAATGTATATACACGAAGGGAATATTTTAAAACACGCTGACACTAAAGTAAACTCCAGCAGGTACTGGGAGTTCCTACAACGCTGGGACTCTGAAAATAATCTCATTTAAGTCAATCAGTTAATTGATCAGTAGTCATCACAAAGCGAATCGATTTTCCAAAATTTTATAAGATTTCGTAAATGTTATTTTTCTATCTCATTTCTGAGGACCTCAATGGGGTGGTGGCTTTTACGGCTAACGGTTAATATTTTAGCTTTTTTACGGTTAACAGAAATCCTACAAATCAACTACCATTGTTATAAAAATTAAAAAAGATTCCATTGTTTAAAAAAGTTAAAAAGTTATTTTGATAACTATAAAACACATTTAAGGTCTTTTGACCATTCCGGGATGGAAAAGGTATTATCATAAGAATTATAGACAGTACACAAAAAAAGTACACAAAAAAAGTCTTGACAAGAGATTTGAGACCTCGCTTTCAAGGCTAAATTATTTTTGCGGTTAATATTTTTTACGGCTAACGATTAAAATTTTCCAATTTTTACGCCTCACGTCTAAATGTTTTGCTTGTTTAACGTTGAAGACCCTCATTTTATATTTCTTCTACTTTTTTTGCACGTACATGAAGTGCGCCATTTTGTGTCAAACTCTGTTGTTTGAGTTGTGCTAATGTATCGCCGCTAAGTAATAACAAACACCTGTCTTATCCGTCAACAGTATCTTTAATCATCTTTTTTGTGTTCAGTCAATTCCATTTTTTGGAGAAATTGAGATAATTCTCTGTGTAGGACGCTGTCGTTACACTTTTACACATTTCCAGGAGCCAAACAGTTATCTTGCGGACAGGCTGGCAATGAATGACATCGTACTTTTATTTTTGTTTATGCTACTGTTTGGGAACATTCGATCTGAGAGCATGAGTTCCTTCTTTTCCGTTTATGAAAATCGAGCCCTGAACACAAGAATTACCTTTAAGAGGAGCACAAATGTGAAAGATGTCATGTCGTGTGCACGGGCGTGTGGCGTTGAATCGAACTGTAACACGGCAAACTATAAGTCTAGAGAGAACAAATGTGAGCTTTTTAAAGAGCAAATATCGCCTGAAGCGGCCATGACGACCGCAAGAGGATACCATTTGATTACAAAGGTAGGGATTTTTCACGTTTCTTTAAATTGAAATCTATGACTGAGCTTGCTGATTATAAACTATATCTCAGAACTCTTAAGTTACACACTAAACAAAAAAAGAGTTATAAAGCTTCACGGAGATATGTACCTGTGTGTACAATGTACGAATACGCTGAAGCGAATTTAAAACTACAAAGGCTGGATATCCGCTTGAAATTTTGAACACGCTAAGAAACTAAATATAATGTCATGCATTCAGTTTTTTAGTAATTATTACTTATCAGAGTTCGTTCTGAAAGGGGCTTGGTATGATTTATTAAGTTTCAATAAATAAGGTTGAAACACAGTTGAATTGCTGTTTCAAAAACATCCCTAAGTTTCTGAAAGGGCAAGAGGGTTATCTATTCTTGTTGATAATTCTGTCGGCTGATAGATCTTCAGTGTAGGTCTTTCAAGAGCTTATTAGGTTACCGAACATTTACTTAAGCTGTCAGGAGGCGATTTATATCTATCTACCGGAGTCATTTTAGTACCACACCGAGCTGATATCAATAGAACATCCTTCTGACAAACTGCTTTACTCTAGACAATTACCAATATACTGGCTTTATTTCCGTGTTCCATATTAGGAAAATGAACGAAAAAGTGTTTAATATTTTTGAACAAACTCATCTTTAGCTCATTTACTTTATTATTTCCAAGGTGTATTTCTTATTTCAGCATCTTAGTAATTGTGCTTAAATACCAGGTGTTCTCCTACAAATGATGATTGTTATTTACAATATCAGTCTTCCAGCACATGCAGGTCATCGTTTTCGGTTTGTATTTTTTATTCAAACCATGACATTTCTAATCACCTGTGGTGGGTTGTGTGGTACTTTTTTTGGTTTTCATTTGAAAGATGACTTAACTGTAAATTTTTCAGTCGTCTGTGCCTTTACGTAAGATAATTGTAACCTCTGAAGTGCAGTCCTCATAAAAAAATTATCCGTTAAGTGATCCGATTGTGTTTATCAAATCAAATAGCAACTCTATCGGCAACCATACTGATACCTCTGGTTTAAGGTTGACTGAGACGTTATTCAAATCTGCGATAAATGGTTTTAATAATGGACTGTTTCCCGGGATATGATCAAATGTGTAGACGGTGATTTAAGCTTTTTTTTCTGCACGCATGGCAGCCAATAAATTGACAGGAAGTCAGTTCATATTTGATCACCTGCAAATGAATTGTCGCGAATTGTTAACTTTGTCCATTTCCAAGCTTTAATTCTAACGCGGTTATTGGTTATGTTTGCTTTAAGCAGGAATCTTTGTTTGCAATATTTGTCTCATTAGCATAAGCGCTTCAGGTTCTGATGAAGGTAAAAACATGTAAGCACTGGATGTTCAAAGGGCGTAAATGGACTAACTTGCTCCAAGAAATTAGAGCCCAGTCTATCAAATACTTTTTAGGCGACGCGGGTTTGAAAACTTAGCATTTCTATGATAACTTATAGTTCGAGGTTATTTTTTTTTCCAATTTTTTTTCTTTTGAGTTAAATTTCTGCTTTTCTAAAAATTATGGATTCCATAAAGGTCTTAGTCCAAAATCTTTACACATCTTGTATCTTTATAACTGAATGTTCATCTAGCGCTTTACTTAATTAACATGAAAGCGACAAAACAAGCCAAGTTCGTTTTAGGTATTTCAATATGTGAAGAGTATTATCCATTCCTGAAAATCACACGCGTCGCTTTACAGACTGGAAGGTTTTCAGTCCAGCACCTGACTATTTTCGAATATTTGTTTTCCTTGTCGCTTCTGTTTTTTCCGAGAGAGAAACGATTAGTTCTTTTTCATCACTTCATCGAAAATATTTTCAGGTTGCCGGCGAAATGATTAGATTTCCACAAGAGGAAAAGGACCCAACACGTAAGTATCGTACAATTAAGACAAAACAAAATGGTACATAAACATGCATACAAAATGGTACATTAACATACATACAAAATGGTACATAAACTAAATGTTTGAAATGGTTGAAACGAGATATTCTGAGTGAAAGATCCATAAATGATAGTAACAATGATTGTAGTAATAATGCAATAATAGTAAAATCAACGATTAACGATTAATGATTAAGCTTTGTGAAGCAAAGTTCTGCGGCTTAGTATCAGTTCGTACGTTATTGTATTTGGTACGTTAGAATGATAATAGAGTTTTGTAATATATTACTTTTAAATGTCGATTGTCAAAACTCTCTTTTTGGGTTGAAAAAAGAGGGAGGTAGGTCAACCAGCAGCAATAGTTGTGTCAACCCAAAATTGTCTAGTTTGGGTACAAAAATGGAGCAATATTTGACATAGTTAACATTAAAGGAGCTCAGTAACGGTTTGCGCATATTGACGGAAAAGTTTAGCCTCGATTTTCCAAATTCGTCGTTTGTAATCCGTGTTAATCTTCTCCATCCTTGCTCCTGTATGGTTTACCATTATCTCTTTGGGATTTATCTATCTTATTAAACTGTTATTCTCAGGTTTCCTACCATTTAAAGGTAATTTTGTATGTGGCCAAAATAACTCAAAATACCGTGACTGAGCCCTTTTAAACTATAACGAGAGCCCCAGTAACAATTTTGATAGTTTGTTCTGTAACTGCTCCACAGGGCTGACTTGCAGTAATCAAATACAGAGCATTGAATCTATACATGTTGACATTCTGTCATAATTATGTTTGTATCATTTTAGCTCCAAACCGTTTGGTCAAATGGCTTCATTACACGCCTCAATGGTGTACAGGTGCAGGACGAGTCAAGATTGGCAAAGGGAAAACAGCAGATGAATGTAAAGAGATGTGTAAAGAGGGATGTCTTGGAGTCGAATGGTGGGAAAAGTATAATAGTTTCTGTTATAAGTGTACAGATCCATCAAAAAAGACAATGTATCTCAACACTAATGATCTGGCTTATCCACCTCATGTGTTTCTCAAGAGTAATAGCTAACTGAATCACTAGTCGGAAGCGAAGCTTCATCGAAATCGACTTTATCGCTGCACATTTTGCGTCTTTTAAGGTTTACGTATAATTTAGTATAGAGTAAAAACCCGCCTATAAGAACCTGGATCTTTAGAACCTATCAGACTGAGATTCTCCATTTACACCAGTGGCTGATCTGGGGGAGGGGCCCGGGGTAAAGAAAGAAAAAATCACAGAGGGAAGAAAAGCCTTTATAGACCTATATATATGAAGCAAACATCATTGATCTGTCAGTATTCAATAAAGAATCCAGAATTTCCGTATGGAGAAACTATGCGAACTATCGCATCGACCTGGTTCAGATGGCTAGCATTAGAGCGTTTTAGAACCCTGTCGAGGAATCCTGACTTTAGGTAAATATTTCAATTTCCATCTGCAATTGAAAATAGCATTTATAATAAAACAAACATTTAATTAAGTTCCGGGTAGTATGAAAAAATGAAATAAACACCAATTTACAAATATGCATTTTATGTAACAGTTTTTTTGGTGGAGCAGACCCAGTTTTTATTGCAGATTTTTAAAATTCCTCGCCCAACATTTCGGAAAAGTTAAATGCCCCGATAGTTGTTATATAAATACACGCGGAGTATTTTTTACTTTCACACGGAAGCTAAGAGATGAAGGGAACCTGTATCCTCTCATTTTTCAAAGACAGTTTTCATAGGCAGTGACTGCCAATTGCCACTGATATGTCACATTACTCTCACAAAATATGCATAGTTAAAAGCTTAAGCAGTGGTTAATTCTTAAGGGTAAAACATTTATTAAAGTCCTCTAAAAATACTTACAAAGTGCAGAATATTTTCATTACAGAACCTGATGACGATACGTCTATTACAGAACATTTGAAATCAGTGTTTCATCTTCAATTGCCGCCCAGTTATCAAGTTTTGTAAAGCTGTTAAAATCAGCTGCCTCGGATGTGCCTTGATCAGATATAAGGAAGAATTACTTCTAGCCGTAGAAAAAAAAGGGAGGGGACAGAATTTAGATTCACTGGTATGCTTTCACAGTTCGTAGAAATTTTGAGATAGGTACGATTGACTTAAGGGTTAATTGTAAACTTGAACAGACTGTTAAGATTAACTTTCATAGTGAACTGAACCTGATAATTTTATTAACAGAGTCCATCAGTCATTTTAAGGGGATTGAATTTCGAAGATTTTAGAGTATTATCTTTCAATTTCTTTTCCATAAATTAATTTCGACAACACTGTAATACATGATTTTAACCCAGGAGTAACAGTATGATGTTTAGTGTGATCGTTCAGGCGGATATAGTTCTGAAAAGAACTGTTGTTCAGAGGTCACTGACGTTTCAAAAACCTGGTAATCATGGGCAAATGTTATCCTCAGATTCAAGAGCCTAGACAAGCACACTGCGCAAACTAATATATCATTTCTGTATCTTTCTTTCGTATTTCACAAAGACAATTGGTATACAAAAAACAAGGCTGTTTGAGTATTGCTAATTGGTCGCTAAATAATAACTAACACCTGCTTTATTGGCCAACATCATCGCCTATCTCTTTGTTTCCAAGATTCAAACATGTATATCCAGTTTCTGACAACGATGAGACGATTTTCTCGAGGAGTTTCAGTCTGATTTGCTTTCTTCCCCTAAATTATTGGCAATGAAAGGCATCATCTGGTTGTTTATAATTATGTTGTTCTTGCAGTTATTCGGGGGCGTTCGTCCTGAAGATGTAAGTTTCTATTTTTCCGTTTATGAAAATCGTGCACTGTACACAAGAAGCACCGTTGTTCAGAATACATTTGCAAAAGACCTAATGTTATGCGCTCGAGCTTGTGGCGCTGAATCAAACTGTAACGCGGTAAACTACAATTCTGAAAATAACGAGTGTGAGCTTTTCAAAGAACATTTGGAAGATGTTTTGCATGGAGCGGCCGTGATAACCGCAAGAGGATATTATTTGCTTACAAAGGTAACAATTCATTTACGTTTTTTAAGTTTAACTATTATATATAATTATCTTCGGATGTCCATTCTAGACCCCGCCGACCCAAGCTTCCACTGTAATGTATTAGTTTTAGAACCTTCTCACTAGCCCCCCAAAACTTCATCTCCTAAGGTACTCAGTCTATGATTTGAATTTCCTCCAAATATTTCCCAAGAATCCACTAGCCGACTGCAAAATCAACTAGCCCCGACCTATTAAAAGACATGAATTTCTCTGACGCTGAAGCTTTTAAAAGACACCAGTGCTTTTAAAGGGGCTCAGTCACGGTATTTTGAGTTATTTTGGCCACATACAAAATTACCTTTAAATGGTTGGAAACCTGAAAATAACAGTTTAATAAGATAGAAGAACACCAAAGACATAATGATAAACCATAAAGGATCAAGGATGGCTAAGTTCTGTTAGAAGAAGAGAAAAAGAATACTGACACACTTTAATGGTGTCGTTTGCTTGGTTCTGTCAAAACAGAGCCAGTTCTATCAAACTAACTATTGAAATGAAGGCAAAAATAAAAACCTAAGCCATTTCACATTTGATCAGCTGCAATTTAATTGCCGTGAACTACTGAATTGACATTTTCCCAGAGTTAATTCTGACAGCTTTCTCAGTTATGTTTGCTTTAACGCAAAAAAGATAATTAACACAAAATGGAAGTTAGTCATATTCCTGATTCTGCCCAAATGAATATAGAAACTATTCATTTCCACTCCGATAGTTTTTTTCCCTAAATTTTGTAAGTTAATCTTATTGCTATAATTAATGGATTTTGGGCTCGAGTCCCGCAGAACAAATACTGGCCGGACTGAAGAACAGTTTCTCATAAGTAGTTTTTAAAGAAAGGTAAATAACATTTTCAGGTAGAAATGGCCCGCCACGTATTGCAAGAGATAAACTCTCCTACAGGTCAGTATCATAGTATCATTACAGAAAAAAAAAACTCAAGTTTGAAGTTAACAGTTTGATTTGAATTTACGTACTGTGTAAGACGAGATATCAGTTAATTTTCATTACATTTGAAACTTTTTGGGGCGTTGACGTGAAAATCTTCAGGTAAACACCTGAAAATGCTAAACTGTGAAGCCTTCCCAAAAATATTGACTTGTTATCCATTGGTCTCTTATCTCTAACTAAAACAACCAGTTTCAAACTTTCTGATGGCCTTTTTTTTTTTGGTTTTCTCAAAAGGATATTAAAGACATGTAAAACATTTTCTCCGTCTTTTTATCGTAATTCAGTATTAATCTACTAGCGTGCTACCCTACCTACTATCTATTCTGTTGCAGATAGTGAGTAGCGTAGCTAAGAGCGTTTGTTAACAAAATGACGGCTGCTTCTTTGCGTTTTCGAAGTGTCTGTAAAGAGGATTCAGATAAAGTTTTGAACGACCAGTTGATTTATACTAGAACAATTAGATTATTCGTTCTCGATTTCTATGCGCGACAGTCGACTTGGGCTGCTCCCTCGTCAACTATTGCGCAACAGAAATCTCGAGCTCATAATCTAATTGTTAAAAAGGAACACTCGATCGTGATTCGTGAAAGCTTGGGAGAAACTCTTCAAAGCTCTGGAACCATTCACTTGTAGTTCGTGGTCCGCCTCGATTCTCGTTTTCCCAAGGTTCCTCTCGTGTATATAATTACATAAAACTTCATAAAAACACGCAAAATGTTTTCTAGATCTTAAATGTTAGTATCCTCTTATAATCTTGTTGCTTAAACGGGGAGCAGAACAGGATTGTCATATACATCTTTATTACGTTTGTTTAAAGTTCCTTTCTTAGCTCCAACTCCTGGAGTGGAATGGCTTCACTACACATCTCAGTGGTGTACAGTTGCAGGACGAGTCAAGCTTGGTAACGGAATAACTGCTGAGCAATGTAAAGAGATGTGTAAAGAGGGATGCCCTGGAGTCGAATGGTGGCAGGCGTTCCCTATGTCATGTTACAAATGTACAGATCCAGCCAGGAAGGAGCCATATGCAGACTCGAATGATCCTTTTTATCCACCTCATGTGTTTCTTAAAAGTAGCAGTTAAATGAATACCTCAGTTTAAGCATGGCTTTCATTAGCAAGACCCAAGCTACACACGTACAGGGTTGATATGTCAAAAAGAAAAACTCTGACAGACTCTGAATTATGTCGTTGTGTGTTGGCAATTCTAATTTCTTAATCTTATAAATGCCCTACACATCACAATTCAGGGAGTAATCCCCTAATTCAGAGCTATTCTAACTCTCCAGCCATAGTTTAAATGATCCCTACCAGGTAACTCCAAAAGCGAGTTATATTACATTAACTCCCTGTAGAAAGTTGAAATAACCCCTTCTTGAAATTTAACTTCCAGTAAGAGTTATTTTAACTCTTATTTAGAGTTAAAATAACTCCACAAAAAATAAGCAGAGTTAGATTGACTCCACGACTAGTAAATAACTCCAATGTTGAGTTAAACTAACTCTCTTTTGGAGTTATTCTAGCTCCTCCAAATAACTCTACCTTAGGGAAAAAATACTCTTCTATTTAAAATGGTCAAATGCGTTTAGCTAAATAGCCACTTTAAAGACATACCACGAAATAGCAACAAAAATCTATATAAAGTATATTTACAATTAAAACTAAAAATGGTCACGTAATAACATAAGTAAAAAGTGAGATTTAAAAAATCCAACTTTGAGATCAAGTTCTTAAATGTTGCGATTTTATCGGAGCTTTTTTTTACCGCAATGATGCCACGACTCTGAACAATAATTAAAATGTGGCGCAATGAAGGCACGGTATATAGCTATTCTCATTTCAAAAGGCAACATTTTCTTCAAACGACTGAGAACAGCCACCTGTTGACTAACTTTGCTACAGATTTTACGAATCTGGCTCTCAAACATAAACTTACTGTCGAGAGTGACACCAAGGAGTTCTAATTCGTCTTGAACAGGGATAACAATGCCTGCACAAGTCAACCAGGATTTCTCTCTGTCCTTCCAAATGTAATTGCTTGATATTTTAACTGATTTCTTTTCCGCATTTGATTGATATAGGGAGTAACTTTAACTCTACTTTAGGAGTTAATTCCACTCCTTGAAAATTAGTGTGTATGTCGGAGCATTTTGTGTGTGAGCGAAGGTGATTATATTTCAAAATAATTCTGGTAATGTTAGGACTAAAAATGAAGCAAACTTGCCGTGATAGTCAATTTCTTTCAGATTTCATCGCTTGAACGTTTGTGTTATATCGAAGTCCTTGACGTATATTTTTGTTTTGCCGCAACAAAAAACTCGTGGAAATCAATAACTTAGCTTAGAAGGCCGAATTATCGCTTTACCAGTTAATTCATTAAGTTACAAGCCTACAACTGAGTTCATAACGTTCTATTCTCCTGTAGTTTCCCATTTAGGTTTTCTTTTAGCAGGAGTGACATACTCTTGGTTTGGATCAGGTCCCAGACCTCTCAACGTAATACTGCTATTGCGTTTACAACTGACGGAAAGCCATTACACGAGAATTACACGAGATCGTATCTCAATTACTTTCATCTCCACTTGTGAAACTAAATATAAGAAAAAGGATTTTGACCAAAAGCAACGTGATAAAAAGTGCACAACAAAAACAGGAAGATCCTCTTGTTCATGCGATTGAAACAAGGTTGAAAAAGTCAGGAACGTAAACTATTAAATTGTAGTTTGGGCAAAATTGCAAGCAGACCTAAGGAAGGGGGAGGGGGGGGGGGGGGGGGGGGAAGGGGGGGGGGGGGGGTAATTTGGGAGCGCGGAGTGGGACGTAATATATGATTTAAGGTATTATAGTTTTTACTTTCCAGCGCCCTTTAAGTCCCTGCAATAC
>Ga0126338_10002903_pt1 | contig 11935 bp, 2 predicted proteins | sample OrbCmetagenome_2_FD_92529 | JGI IMG/M metagenome (GOLD analysis project Ga0126338, IMG submission 92529) | Coral microbial communities from Petempiche,Puerto Morelos, Mexico - Orbicella C C metagenome | ecosystem: Host-associated > Invertebrates > Cnidaria > Coral | place: Petempiche,Puerto... | reverse complement strand
CTATGATATACGCTCTTGAACATACTCGTGTTGTTCAAAGGCAAGTCGCAATCTCGTCTTCGAGGCCACGATCCATTTGGTCAGCCGCTAGAAAGAGGAACCAGCGGACTCTGGGAACAATATCGGTCCCAGGCTTTTGAAAGTAATGACAGAACATTCTCGTCCCCATAGCCCTTTTCGCTTCTCCTAGCCGGCACGTCCTTGGTACGAGAAACGAAGGGCTCTGGGGACATGTAGAATTTTTTTGATTGGCTGTTTGAAAACGAAAAAATCTTGAACGGAAGTTAAAACGTTTGCGCGGATTGCTGTCGCGAAAATATGAAACAGCTGTGGTCAGCAATATTTAAAAATAGAGGACCATTAGACAGCTGATCTGCAAATCGTTTATCTTCACGGCCTGATCTCGCATCAAGGCATTTAAAAGCGAAACAACCAAAATAAACGATTCAGTTGTTCCATGCCAGGAGTCAAAAACAAAGGGCGATAACTGAAAAGTCAATGACTGTCGGTAAAAAAAAAAGTTAGAGTCTTTCTTGTTGCATATCGCCCTTTCTGTTCTACACTGACGGAAACATTCTCCATTCTGATACCACTTAAGATCTGAGGCAAAAATTTCTCGAATCCTAGCTCGACGGCCGCCATTGACAATCCCAGAAACATTACGACTGCATACACGAAGACCGGAAATCCTAAAATCTCGGACTGGGAAATCCTTTGTCTCCAGAGCCCTTCGTTTCTCGTGCCAAGGCCGCCTCAGCTAAGAGAAGCGAAAAGGGTTATGGGAACGAGAATGACGACATAAAACCATGACCGACAACAATTATTAAAGTTTACGCAACATAGATACACAAGTAGTCAACCAAATTATTGAAAACCGTCAAATGACTCAAATCACGCATGCACAATTGTTGGGACGTCACCAAGCACAATCTGACAAATAGCATTACTTCTTACTGACAAACCATTTTACCACACTATATCCAAACTGACAAATGCAAAAGGCTAAGCTTTTAACTGGCAACCAATAAATGGCTTAAATTTGATGACTGTGTCCTAATGCATATACCAGACTATCATTCAACAAAACATGTTGAGATTAGAATCTCACGGCAGCGTTGGTTATCGTAGACGTAATATCTGGAGTCATATTTTTGCTACGCAATGTTTCAAGGAAAAGAAATACGATAGATAATTGTAATTTGTACATTTCAACGCTGAAAAAAGCCATTTTGATGTTCAGCACAAATGTTAAGCTTTTAAACTGAACAATCAAATGAATTTTAATAACTGCTAGCTTCATAAAACAAAATAAATTAGTTTCCAAGTATAAGAAAATAAAGGGCTTAAATGTAATTTCCTATTTTGTGTTGAAGAAAATTTAATTGTCAATTTTGGCATACATTATATACATGTATCCCGAACTTAGAAATAATTTACTGAGATTTTCTTGGTTTTGAAAATGGTTATCTCCTATTTTGCTCCATCACACTTTGGTCTGCTGTAAGTTTGAATTTTCAGGAAATTTAAGAAACAGTGTCATTTTAATTTAAAGCACGAAAATTGGGAAAAGATTTCTGGCGCAACATAAATTGCGCGGTGTGATTTTTTTTTTTATCTGCGTGATTCGCGCGCACCCATAAGTCGTTTAAACGCGCTTAAAGCGGACTACATTTACCATCTATTAAGTTGCCTGGATTTCGTTTATATCATAACGTGAAAGGTGAGAATGACACTCTTTGTAGCATTAGATTGTATCAACACAGCCCTTTATTAACCGTGACAGCTTTCTTTCTTTTGTAATCTTTACACACTTTTTAAGAGCTGGAAAAACCTCGTGTAAACATACCCAACTACAAAATCAAACAAGCAAGGCTACAAAAAATCCTTTTTATTATGTTAATGACGATTCATTTAGGTGTTAAAAGCCTGACAAGCTCATAACGTCACCACTGTGGGTAAATAAAGGTTCTAAAAAAGACATCTTTCAATGCTTCTGAGAGCGATACGGTACACTTGGATGTAATAAGGGTTTTGTTGCAGATAGCTGGCACTTCTACGGAGAACATTATTAGAGGCAGTCTCAGGAATGTTTGGTTACTAAGTAGGCAGCAATTGATTTAGCTTTGATGCGACTCATTGACCTTAGCCACGACAAGAAATTGATGAATTCCGCCTGTTTACACAGTGCTGAATACCGGGCTAATTCATACCTCGCCGTCTCGACGCACTTCACTTGCACTTCACTGCGTTTTGAGTAAGGTAACAAGACGAATATCGTGCTGTAAAGATGAGCACGTCTGCGTTTATGAACGTAACTTCAACGCTATGGATCCCTCCCTCGACTTCCACAACAAATGCTTACACAAGGAACGACACCGAGGAATTTTTCAGCAACAAAACAAATGGTACAACAAGCATTTGGGAAACACAGGACACTATGAACCCATTTCTCTTCGGGTTGATACTCCAATCTTCTATCATCTTTGTTGTGTTTGGAAACGCCTTAGTTCTGGCGGCACTATCATGCTACAGAAATTGGACATGCGCGGATGTTCTGATATTCTCGCTTTCATTAGCTGACGTCTTGGACTCTATAGTCGCGCTGCAGCTTATAACGACTGTAAAATACTATATGGGAAAACACATGGCTAAATCTCTCTGCAATGCCTTCATCGGCTTGGTGTATACTTTTCGTGCAGCCTCGGCAACAACTGTTACCGTGATCGCGGTAGAGCGCGCTATCCTGTTGACACAACCTTTCAGACACCACACGTTAGTTACGCCTTCCCGTATAAAGAAATTCGTGCTTGGAATTTGGCTTTTTTCTGTGTTTTCAGCAATTTTACCGTTCATCGGCGTTGGCCATTCCGGGTTTAGGGACGGAGAGTGTTTTTCACAGCTCTACGACTTAGGCAAAGCATACGCTGTTTACATCGAGGTCTTCGGCGCTCTTCAGTTGCTGGTGGTCCTAGCTTCCTATTTCGCAATCAAGCTGTCAGGAAAGATGTTTATTAGAAGACAGACAATGATGTCGGGGCATGATGGAAATAATCTACGAGGCAACCGAGAAAGCGCACAAGTACCAGGCAATACGAGCGGAGTGCGAAATGTGAGGAAGCTGACTGTGATGATGGGAGTAGTAGTCTTGTTTTATTACATCAGCTGGTTGCCTTTCTTGGTAAGTCATACTTAACGATGGATCGAAAAATAATCGCTCTTGTCTAATAATAAATTCATTTTTTAAGTTGACAGGTAATAAAATTAAAAACTGATCATTAAGCAGCCAGACAGCCGCAGGAATCTCATTGTCGAAGTTTTTGTCTTTGTGACAATTTTTTTCGGTTTTCCAAGCTTCTCAGCAAATCACAGCGTCAATTCTTACACGTGCATTGTAACAGCCTATGATTACATTGACTCCCGGCTATTGGCTTCTCCGCCTTCCCAGACGGACTGCGTTTTTAATAGACCAAGCAAATGCAAACTATATTAAAAACGTCAAAAAACCGTCAAGATCTTATCAGACAATGTTTCAGTTCCAGAAGAAGCGATGCACAAGCTGTTCGGGAAATAGAAATCATTTAGGCGGCTATCCAACTATAAAATATATGACGATTCCGAATTCGAATATGGTAAAGCAATTCTGTCTTTTCCAGAGAGGACTTATAGTTTTAAAATCTATTTTTGACATGCCTTAACAGAAAGTTTAAGACCCTGACGAGTCAAGAAAACTAATTTAAGTTTATGCATCATGCATAAGTTTATGCATCATCCGATCATACGAATTGATATAAGACTAAGTCACTTAATTACTCCTTGCAAAATCTTCAATTCAAAGCACTCCTATGTATGAGATTTTATTATATTTCTTCTACAAAAAGTAATGCCAGAAGATTTTAAAAGAAACTTGGCTTAATTCAACTGCAGCACTATGATTAAAATGTCTAATGTTTCGAAGAATTGCTAGCGCTCAAATAGGTACACAAATGAATCTACAGTATATTGTTATCAAATTCTTGATAAAAGACGTTGCGTTTGTCGGTCAGCTAACTATCAATCAAATTGAACTCAACAATTACTTTTAATTGCGGCTCTGTCAATTAATTCGATTGCAATAACTTTGCAATTATGCGAAAGGTCATGAAAGTGCGAGTCGGACAGACGATTATCAAGTCACCTCTGAGACTACCTTGAATATTTACCCATAGTAGCGTTCCGTATAGTTTTAAAACCTGTTTTTAAGCCTCTTACTCTTCAGCCGTTACATTACATATTTACAAATGACAGTTGACGGTATTTGAGTTCACCAGGCCTCTTCCATAAAGAACATCATTGTTGTTCAAATTCATAAAATGAAATTTAGAGCCAGTGGTGAAAAGACGTTTTTCATTTAACTGCTACTAAAAATAGTGTATTTGCACTTTGCCCTACACTTTTCCCGCAGTCAGACCAGCATAATATAAACACCCCCCTATGCAGCTGAGTCTACAATCGTTGGATTTGCTCGGACAAATAACAAATGCACGAAATAAAAACCGACCAGTTGTGACTGTAGAAGTAATTTATTTTATTTCATGGCTCTCCGTAATTTGTCATCGATTACCTAGCTTGGGAAGTGTGTTTGCTTGAACGGGTGACCAGAGCCCGCGTCCTTCTTGACCAGCAGCCGGGAAACGCCTTTTCTTACCGCTGACCAAAAAGTACGTGGGCTCTGGGCTCTAGGTTGAGAACTATAGCACGTGCAATTTGACAACAAACTAACCTGACGTTAATCTTGCCTTCATCCCAGCTAAACAACATGTTTTGCCTGATCGTTGATCGGGAGCCAGCAAAAAAGGTTGTCCTCTTCACAAGTGTGATTTCTCTCCTTCATGCAGTGGTCAATCCACCGCTGTACGGCTGGATGAGCCAGCGGTACAGACGAGGTTACCTCTTCGTGTTCAAATTGGCACTGAGCGTCTGTGGAGGCACTCGTCCTAACAGGAGATCCCTGAGTAAGTTTTTGCCACCTGTCTTACCACTCTCGTCTCCAGGCTTGCCTATCCCTCAATTTTCATTGAAGACCTCCATAACGAAAAATGTACATAATAATTCCACTTCCTGTCAGAATTTTACTTCCAAATTCCCTCTGTTGAAATCTGATGATATCTATAGGTGATGCAATTTAGCGGTTAACGGAAAAGAATGGATATTTTGAATAAGTGAAAATCTTACTCCAAAAAAAAGACTAGCCAATCAAATCATAGGTCCCCAGGGCCACTCTTTTTTCGTGCCAAACCTCCATCGGCTGAGAGGGACGAGGCGGCCTTGGGGACTAAAGTGGTGTATTCCTCGAGCCAAAATGGGAAAGGCGGCTCTTGGGACGAGAATGAGAAAAAAAAATGCTTTTTATTCTGTACAATTCAGCTAGAACCACTATAACAGAGGCCTTGTGCTGCTAATCTTAACTTCTTCTACTCGTTACAGGCGTATCTCGTCGCTATTGCAATGGATCGAATCTTAAGCGACGAGCAACATCCACTGACATGACTGTTTACAACAGCAGGTTCTCTCTACCTTTGGTGGACTTCACCTCTGTTGCAGACAGGAAAGGTCGGTATTAAAATTTGAGGGCTTTGCACGAGAAAAATACGATTTGTTTATGCTACTTAGTAAGAATAGTCCGAAGATCGATTATTTAAATTTTGAAGTCGGAAGTCGGAAGTCGGAAGTCGGAAGTCGGAGCTCAGAAGTCAGAAGTCGGAAGTCAGAAATCGGAAGTCAATAGTCGGAACTCAGAAGTTGGAAGTCGGAAGTCCCCGAAGTCGGAACTCAGAAGTCGGAAGTCCCTCCGACTTTCGTATTGCTGCGTAATTATCCTTTTCAAGTCCTGTTGTAAAACCCTTCACATATAAATGAACTAATTCCATGCAACTGTAAAAGGTGAATTTCGTTTTTGTTTGAAACGTATTGCTCCAGGAATACAACCCGCGGCCCTTTCGACAGATCTTGAGCAAAAGAACTCTTGCCTACACATCAGAATCAGACGTTTCATATTAATGTAGTCGTCACGAGCACACAAAATGTTGCAAGTTGGTTTATAACCTTCAAGAACCGCCATGTTGGTTAGCAACGTACACAAGACAGGAATGTAAATCTTCCATGACCAGGCTTGATATTCCTATTTTTCCTGCCAGCGTTCGCTGAAAATATCCTTGTCAGTGTATATTCTGGATTACAGAGTAGAGCATATATTTCAGTTAAATAAAACGTTTAATTACCGCTATGTGAGCGAGAATGGAACAATCAAATTGAACTGTATGGTGTCTCTATCGGGTTCAAATTGCGCACGAACTTTATCGTTTTACCTTAGCTAGTTTTGTTGAAAAAGTTAAGAATTTTCCATGCTGTTCAATGGTAAAACGAAATTCATTTCGAAATATTATTTGGTTTTATTGTGTCTTATTTTCGATCAAAGCTTGTAAGAAAATCTCAGCCTTGGGGGGTGTCTCAAAAACTAAGACCTGAGACTTAAGATCTAAGACTTAAGACCCCCCTCCGAATCTCAAAAACCTAAGACCAACAGGAATCAGATCTTCTAATGCAAACAATTTTGGGCCACAAAAAGTACACGTTTGGAACAATCTCTCTCTTATACATCTCTCTCCCACCGGCCAGTCAGTGCTCAACAACGCTAAAAAATCTTTTTGGCAAATTTCTTTTCTAATGTTTTTTCTAATCCTTTCTTTTGTTAGAAAGCAATCCAGATAACAAGGAATTACCACACACGTTAGAAGCGAAAACAAACGAAGACATTGAAAACAATAACGAACCAGTTGAAGAACATGCGCATGACAAGGTGGAAACCACAGTCGAGGTTGATGAGATAGCGGGCGCAGATAACAAAAGCCTTGTCTACGCCGATGTGATTAAATTATTGGAAGCTATCCTTGAGAGATTAGAAGAATAGATAGAAGTGGATTTAAGAATTTAGTCGATCTAGCTGTAAAGTTAGCAAAATGGTGACCACGTGCTTTGCCCTCCTCTGGTATATCTTAAGGGAAAAGAAGTTTCAACTTACCTATGAGGGGGTCACTTATTCCAGCAAGTTTCAAAACTCCAACATTTTGTAGCAACTGCGATTAACCTTGGGGTGTATTTTTCAAAATTTTCATTTTAACAAGTATTTAAGTTGTATTTACTACAAAAATGTCAACTGTGATTAAGGCTGATATTGGAGAACATCACACTCAAAGTTTTCTGTGCAATCAACTAAAAGTCCACCAAAATCTCTGCAAAACGAATTAGAAGACGTTGAGAATGCAACGCAAACTCTTGGTATCACAACAACTCATTTTAGCGCCTCTTTTTCAAAACGTGCCCCTCAATAAAGGTACCGTGTACCTTCAGAGTGAAAAAAGTTTAAATTTGTTTTTATCCGTAAAAATAAACTTTGAATTATGAGCTTTCAGACAAGACAAAGAAAATTCAAAATGTATAAATATTCGCCGAGAAATTGGACTCGGTCGTTTTTCACCGAAAGTAAATTTGTTATTGATTGAGAAAACTTTTTTTGTCACTGGATGCGGGGACACTTTGAAGAATAACAACTCAAAAGAGATTGGTCTTTTTTTTGAGTCAAATTTGGTCAGACGAAAGGTTAACCTATCCCCCAAACAAGCATCTTGAGGAATTTGACAATTCTAAAAATTAGTTCGTTAGAGTCATTTCATCTCTCCGTAACGTTTTACCCCTGCTTTTTACAGAAAATATGAAAATGTTCTGTAACTTTTGAATCGAATATAGGAAAAGCTCAACACGCCACTTTACCGTTTGGGTTCATGACCTCGAGAAAAAAAAAGGAAAATACAATTCCCAAAATATAAAAATCGTGTTGTATTGGAACTTAAAAAAAGATGATTTATACCTTCCAGTCAGACTTCGCGAAATATTCATTAATTCATTATTCGGAAAACCTGATGAAAGTTTTGAATAGCCAGATCAGTAAGCTTTAACCTGATATAGGGTTTAGGAAATCTGTGATTTAACTGCGAAGCTTTACTTCCGTTGGAGTGGAGACGCCCTATAGGTACACGGTAACCTTAAAAAAGTACTAATAAATTGACCCAATTTGAAAACTTGACTCTGTTCAATTTGTCTCTGTTACAAGATCTTTTGTTTGTATAAACGTACCCTGTTGACCTATTCCTAAAACTTCTTCCTCTCATCTTACCATACTTGGCGCCCAGTGTACAGAGTTTGAACAGTTTTTTTTCGTTCGTATAGATCGTTTCCATGTGACGTCATCATTTTCTAAAAGCGAAAACTAAAGAGCCACCAAAGTTTTTATCCCCATCAGTTATAAGAGGGGGTAAATTTATATCTGTTTACAATGTTGCAGCTCAATAGTGTGCTTCGTTTGAAAACCAGCGTATTTTGAATTTCAGAACTATGGTAGTGTGTGACACAAAGCTACAATCGCATTTGTCGCAAAATATACACCTATCTCGTGATTTCTAGCTTTTTTTAGAAGTTAGATCATTTGGTAAAGTGCTTATGTAAATGTTTGTTTGTTCAGCACAGACAATAAGTCGCCTAGATAGCCAAAGTAAGTTCCAGATGTTTACACTATTTTCCGGCCGCCATCTTGGTGCACCACAGAGGTGCACCAACATGGCGTTTCCATACTGGGTTCTGTGAATTTCTGCGAAACATTTCGACAAATATCTGCCGTCTGGGAAAACGCACAAACCTAAAACTTGGAGAAGTCTCTTCTCTATCTATTTCCTATAAGGTCACAATTTCTTGACTTTATCCTCTGAATGGTTAATTTTCGATATGTTTTTTTATTGCGTGACAGTGAAAACGATCTATAGTGTTAATTCAAGTCCATTAGAGCAGATTTAACAGTTTTGGTGACAGAAGTACCTTCGTTTAAACGCAAAATGCTCTTACAACACCGAGATAAAAATATTAATTTAGTAAATTATTGATGGGCGAGCAAATTGTAATTAGTCTTAAGCGATTTTTTCCATGGCACGAAAAGTCTGCCATAATCATAGTCACGTGCATACGTAAGCCATTGTAACACTATCTCAGTAGCTTCTGTGTACTTATATAGTAATTTTTAACAGAACTAGACCATCGTATTTAGGTTTCCATCAACAAAATGTCTTTTAAGTTTTGACTTAACGAAGCCATGCCCCTTTAATAATCGATGATACATCGTCTCAAAACGAATTATTTGGCGTTTTCAACAAGTTGATGACTTTGTATGGGCTCTACATCGGCTGGTTTTTCTTTAGATATGTGCTGCGTAATTGGGTCTATCTTGGGTTGAGATTTCAATGATATTAAATGTTTATCAATCTCTTCATTGGGCTTAACAGCTTCAATGTCCATCGTATGTTCTTTAATGTCACCCACTTCTTTCTCTTTCTCAAATGTTTCTAGTAGCGGCTGGATGGGATCTATGGGCTTGGGAGGAGGAATGGACACTCTTTTTTTCCCTTTCCTGTTGCGCTTAGCGGTATGTTGACTGTTCTTGTGTTTCAGGTTGCTGTGTGTCCTTGTCAATAACTTCTCCTTTCTCTTGAATTTTCTCACTTTCAAGTTAGTCTTCCAACTCCTCGACACAACTGTTACCCTCGGATGTGCCACAACATTCTCCCGCCTTCTGGCATACGTACTGATTATTTTTCTGCTTTTTACAAGGCGTAATTTCTTCCTGTTCCCACTCAGAGTAGGGACAAAATGCCTACTCGCAGCGTGACCAAAAGAAGACATTGCGTGACCGTGCGTTGCGTGACCATCCGTAACGTTAGCAACAGAGGCGTGACTTCTTTCCCACGCCGGCTCTTCTTGAAAATCAAGAGGAATCCGCGCCACGTCGGAAATCTCATCTATATCAGGAATTTTCTCGTTGCTACTCATGCTGCTCATTTCATTCGTAATTGGTTGCATCGAAGGTGGGTTGCCGACGTCGTCCATTTCATTATCGATTGATCCCATAGGCGTTGGCCACGCAGCCGAGATGGTATCGATCGCTGGAATCCTCGTCGGCCGAGAAAAACTGTTCGGAGGATCAAGCGAATACGTTGCTAAGTTTTGCAGTTTGTTTGTGACGTTCTGAACGACAGTCACGTTATTAGTCACGACGTTGTTGTTAACGTCAGAAGAGGAAATTGTTCCTTTGGCGGGTGTATTGTTCACAGGGTCAGGAGTTTTCACGTTATCTTTCGTGGAGTTCGCGGACGCGTCTCCGCGCGCAGAGACACGAGCGGTGGGTGTGGTCGATGTAGGAATGGCCTGCACCGTTTCTAGGATACCACTACGGCGAGGAACGTGTTCCCTCACTTTTGCATCTAGGGGTAGAATTAGTGAAAAGTACCATTAGCAACAAGGCCTTAGTTGCTGGAAGGCTGGATAACGCTATCCACCGGCCAAATCGCTATCCAGTGGATAAATACTAAGCAAACAAACCACTCCATCCGCTGCATAGCGTTATACACCTTTCGAGCAACCCGGGCCAGGAATTACGCGATGTCTGCTCAAAATGAAATCCTTAAAACGTCGCTACTTTATCTCTGACTGACTGATTAGCAACATATTACACGCTTTATTGCCAAGCAATAATACAAGCACATATTTGATTACTTTTGAATGTTATCGGTGAACCGCTCCATTGGGGACGAGTTATTTCAGATTTAAGTTACATGGAAACAATGTATTTTTTCAGTGCATGTTCCTGAGAGGTGATATATTACTAAGCACTTCATTAGTAACATTCATTTTGTTGACTGTGTTCTGTGCTAGATGCCTTGTTATTGAGCGAAATTGAAAACTATTGAGGTCTATCGATCAAGAGATTTCAAATTGTTTTTACAATATGTTCTGACAGATTTACGCCTAGCTTTAAAACCATGTCAAACAGTATTAACACAACACGTCTAAATCTCTCGTGTTTTGTCTACTTACGTAATTTGCTGTCAACATATTTCCCTCCTTCCTTGGAATGAACGCTGGAAGAGCACTGTTTGACAACAAAACGGATAAAACTAATAAATAACACCTTCAGGCGAAAAAGCATAACTGAAGGAAACGGGTAATAAATTCGGTATTTACCTCGACAGCCAAGTAGGTAGACAATACGAAAATTATCACCACCTTGGTAAACCTTTCAGTATTCATTATCCTCTGTCATGGACGCTTTGGGAATCAAGACACTTGTTAAATCAAAGTAAAATAATTTCTTGAAATCTTATGACTATTTTTGGCCAGAGTGGAATTTAAAAAGATGTTACCTTTGAGAGCAACACTCTAGATATCGTAAGAGTTACAAGAATTATGAACCTGCCTTGTTTAACAGGTGTTTAACATTGCTCCTTGAGTGGAACTTAACGGTCATACTTCCGACAACCTGTCGCAATAAATCCAGGTTTGTAAATAAAATAAAACAAAATATACCTCTTCATTGTCCAAGGAATATCTCGCAAGGATGGGTTACGAGCACCGTTGGCTAAAAATACTGTTCCCGATTTGGACTAGTTAGTTGGCCATAAAGAGTGATCGATTCTCTACATCTTCTTCGCGACAGAGACGGAAAGCGAGAGGGAAAGAGAAAAGAAACAAATAGAGAAAAATAGATGACAACTGAGTGAAAAAGTTTCAAAATATGTTTAGTTTTTAAATACGTTTATGTTAACAACTGTGTTAGGAAAATAAGGGCGCAATTAATAGCAAAATATTGCCGATCGCTAGTTTTTGGTACACGACTGTATAATATATATATTTTTTATTTTCCACTGACAACTTGTTCCTAAATTTTAAGTTCGAAGAGCAGTTTCTCGCAAACTTTTCTGTATTCTTGCGATATTAGCGTCAAGATTCGCTAAGTCTCTTCTGAAATCTTCCTCTTCACCTGACGAAAGTGATGATAAATCGCCGCCATTTTGCTCCT